>Ga0247809_1001359_pt1 | contig 11031 bp, 11 predicted proteins | sample UWRJL104311B1_FD_180951 | JGI IMG/M metagenome (GOLD analysis project Ga0247809, IMG submission 180951) | Plant litter microbial communities from Arlington Agricultural Research Station in Wisconsin, United States - UWRJ-L104-311B-1 | ecosystem: Environmental > Terrestrial > Plant litter >...
TTGATTCGATAAGCCTTCATAAGCGATTGTGGGCGATTTTTTGTGAGGTTGAAGTGCTTGATTAGTGGATGCACATGACATTGACTTGACGAGTCCTGAAGACTTGAAGAGAGAAGCCTGGCCATGTAACATAGCCTGCGAAGATCTCAGCGCTTGTCAAACAATACCGTCAGTAAAATACTGAAGTAATCTAGCTCTATGACGGAAACACGCTTCTTTGCAGACTACTGACGGATGACACCATGATGCCTCGATGAACCTGAGAGCAGGTCGGAACCTAAATAAGATTCTGGCAAACCAGATTTGGAAGCACTTCATTGTACCGACAGTGCTCTCAGCCCCCCTAGAATCGTATTAACACCATCTGATTCCTTTGAATTCTTGGACCGCCAAGACGAATGTTGGAAATTTGACATGATTCAGGGCAATCAACGCTTCGTCCAAGTTTTTGTCATGGGTGAATCAATGTCGCTTCACAGCACTCAAATTGGCCTTCTTGAAGCGCATGACATCAATCGATACACTACTACCCATACCCTGCGTGATTGATTTGTGGGATGAATACCAATTTGCAAACATACCAAGTTCTACTCCATCCCATGGACGGTGCGGTGTTAGGTCTGCTGGCCATTCTAGTGGTCTCCGTTTGATATCAAGCTTGTTCTAGAGCGCTTCAGTCTCCATTGCCGTATCTTCCCGCCAAACAATCTTCAAACATCGAAAATAGACTTGATGGCCAGTAAAGACAAGCAAACGCTACAGGAAATTTCTTTGTTGCTGTAAAAATCCAGCCTCTGGTCTTCCACATATTTGAACGGTTTGACAGCACATCCATACGGGCGGGAAGCGGTACTGTATATAGGCTGTCATCGACGCGTCCGATTTTCCTAGCTTCCAGTTGTGGTTGACTGATTCTAGTAAGCCAATGTTCTGCTACATTCCCTGGTGTAACTACAACAGTCGTGACGGCTTGACCATAGATGGTATACATGTACGTCGTCTGAATAACCTCATCATCGAGACGATCTTGAATGATGCGTGGCAGGATTTGGGCTATATTACCTGACTTCTCACAGCAAGCATCACGAAATCAATGGCACAGTGTGGGCCACTTACTGATAAATTCGATATCCACGTTCCTTTATCGTAACATTTTCGCAGCTTAGCAAATGGTGCAGACGCAAAATCTAGTTGGGGAATATGCTGGATCTCACTAACCTCATCACCAGCTTGGTTTCTAGGACGAGCCGAAGCACAGCATCGTTTCTTCTGGCTTTGACCTTTTCTGCAATCTCTCCAAATGTGGAGCAACGCTCATCCATGGGGAGCATTGACAATGGATATTTTCCTATTGTCTGCTTTGTGGGACAAATGTTAGTCAGTGTAGACAAATTAATACGAGCATTGTCAAAAGATAATGTACAACGAATCGCACAAGTGCACAAAGGGACACTTCTCCAAATTTTGATAGTGTCTCGAACAAACGAGGACCGATTGAAATACATTCATGTAGAAGTAGTTACTCATCCCCAGGCCCGATGACATAATATCCTTGGCGCCATCATGCTTCGAATGCCAAGGGCTAAGAGGCTTTGGACAAATCAATTTGGGCATGTTCAAATGATTGGAATCTGTGTGTTTTACAAGTAACCACTGACCTCTGAATACCACAGTGATATGCACCTACTCTACGCTCCTTGCTGCACATACCCAGTCACAATCTCTTCTCCTCTTCCTTCATTTGCAACGCTAGCATAGCGTTCCCGCGATCGACTACAAGCATACTTATATTATACATTCCCGAATTACCTGCAAGGCTGTGTACTCCACATATGACATCCTCAACTGCTGTACTACTTGATGTCGTCGGTAGCTTGCTGAATTGAACCACTTTGAAGCTGTGAAGGACGCTCCGAAGCACCGACTAACGGGCACCAAAATTACTCCCACATCGTTCGTGGATCCCTCCTTCGACCGCGGACGAGATCAAGCTTTTCCAGAAAGCACAAATTCTCGCCAGACGAGCACACAAGAAGGAGGGAGTGCTTTGCCAGCGACAGCTTTTGCGAACTCAGAGGAGTACGAGCTCGAGGATTACATAAAGGTTCGGGCGATTGCAAATTCAACCTCACAAGAAGTACAAAGACAAGAGAAACGTGCTGCAAAGCTTCGAGCGCTTGACGAGGTAGACAACATGAAGTTTTCCCACAGCATCCAATTCAACGCGGTGCCTGATTGGAGCAGTCACTACATCGCGTACAGCAATTTGAAGAAACTGTAAGCACATTCGCATTGCCATTGGACCGCAATTGACACACACAGGATTTATCAGCTTGAAAAGACCGTCCATCGACCTACCCACGAAGGCGATGCCGAACAATCTCCACTAATAACCAGTGCGCCGGGCGATATAGACCAGGTTTTCTCGAGGGCACTTGATCAAGAGTTGGAGAAGATATCGTCCTTTTACCAATTGAAAGAGCTGGAGATACTAGGAGAAGTGGCAGAATTTTTGAAAGATCAAGAACAATATGACGCAGAGAATCAAGATGCTGAGGACGAATTCGAGGAGGGCCGACCCAGCAATGGTGGACGATCCCAAACAGATAGACCTCGACAAGGCAGTATATTCCGAAGCTTCGCAGCAAAGGCGCGGAGGGAAAGTCGATCCACTAATTCGTTAGAGAATGGACAAGACGATAGTGATGATAATGATGATGAGACTACGGGGCTGACCAGATCAAGAAGTCAGCGTACCAAGAGCGTGCCGAATCTTGACGGAGCTCGAATCGGTCGCGACGATATGAACGCATCGACAGAGTTTACTAAGGCACAAAGGAGATTGTCGCAGAGTTACGATGATTTTGCTGAGCAAGCATTCTCTCAATTTTACACATCTGGCATCACGTTGAAGAAAAGGGCCATCAGTCTCTTCGTCCAGCTCTGCGAACTGAAGTCATACATCCAACTTAACAAGACTGGATTTACTAAGGTTTTGAAGAAATATGACAAGATCTGCGACCGAAGCCTAAAAGCTGAATACATCGATAAGCATGTAGCTACCGCAGCTTGCTTCAGCCAGGACACCGTCAACAGAATCAGCGAAAGGATCAGCGCTGTCGAACAAGCCTACGCTGACGTTGTCACACAAGGAGATGTGGCAGTAGCACGGAAAGAGCTGCGACTCCATCTTCGTGAACACGTTGTCTGGGAGAGAAACACTGTCTGGCGGGAAATGATTGGTATTGAAAGGAAGGCACAAGCCGCCAATATGGGCTTAAGACGAACGCTTCTTGGCGTGGACAACGATCCTGCGTCGGCTCGGCTACAAGGTGACGACGAGCTCATGCATACGAAAGAAGTGTCGACGCCATTGGGAAAGTACCGATGTCCGACGTGGCTGTTTAGCTCGACCTTGTTGACGCTGATTTTGATTATTGGCGTCTTCTTTGTTTTGCTATTTGTTCCAATCATGAAGCATGAAGAACAACAGAACTGCCTCGCAATGCTAGTATTTGTCAGTTTGTTGTGGGCAACAGAGGTATGTTTTTTTATTTCACATTGAGAATTTATTAACAGTCACTAGGTTATACCACTGTTCGTAACATCCTTGTTGATTCCATTCCTGTGTGTGATATTACGAGTCGTGAGATCCGACGAGAAGCCACACCACAGACTCGAAGCTGCCGCAGCGACAAAATACATCTTTTCCGCAATGTGGACGCCCGTGATCATGCTTCTGCTCGGTGGCTTTACGGTAGCAGCCGCTTTATCCAAGTACGATATTGCAAAGAGGATAGCAACTCTCGTGTTGAGCAAGGCTGGCACAAAACCAAGGACTGTCCTCGTCACAAATATGTTTGTAGCGGCATTCGCCAGTATGTGGATCAGCAACGTTGCAGCTCCTGTACTCTGCTTCTCCATCATCCAAGTAAGTGTCTAAATAAGGCTCCTCGGTCAATCACTGACGTGTACAGCCTATGCTACGCAACTTACCATCGGACTCCAACATGTCCAAAGCAGTCATTCTAGGTATTGCACTGGCCTCAAATATTGGTGGTATGCTCTCACCAATCGCTTCACCCCAGAACATCATTGCTCTTCAGACTATGGATCCGCCACCATCTTGGGGAGTCTGGTTCTTCGTGACGATACCCGTTGGCATAATCTCTATTCTCTTGATCTGGGTGATTCTACTCCTTACATTTAAGCCTGGTCGAGGAACAACAATTGTGCCTATCAAGCCCGTCAAAGACAAGTTCACTGGTGTGCAGTGGTTCATCTCCATTGTCACCATTGGCACAATCGTCTTATGGTGTGTCAGCCACCAGCTTGACTGGCTGTTTGGTGATATGGGTGTGATTGCGATCATACCACTCGTCCTCTTTTTCGGTACCGGGATATTGACCAAGGAAGATTTCAACAACTTTCTTTGGACAATCATCATTCTTGCTGCCGGTGGACTCTCATTAGGCAAGGCAGTAAACTCCTCGGGACTTCTTCACACAATTGCGAATGCCATCACAGCAAAAGTGGAGGGGATGTCACTATATGGTATTCTCGTTGTCTTTGCAAGCTTGATTTTGGTGGTTGCAACCTTCATCTCACATACTGTTGCTGCTTTGATCATCCTACCTCTAGTTGCAAGCGTTGGAAGTGGGATGGAGGAGCCACATCCTAACCTCTTGGTGATGGGAAGTGCTCTGATGTGTAGTGCAGCCATGGGACTGCCTACATCAGGGTTCCCTAACATGAGTAAGTTGATACCATTCTCTGTTCACGTAAGCATCTACTGATATTTCTCTAGCTGCTATCATGATGGAAGATCCTCACACAGGTCAGCGCTATCTGCAAGTCAAGCACTTCATCAGTCGTGGGATTCCATCTAGTGTCGTTACTTTAGTCGTTGTTGTTTCGCTTGGATATGGGCTCATGCTCATTGTTGGCTTGTAACTTATGAGCAAGCACTCTCAGTAATATAGCGAAATTGTTGACTGTAGAGAAATGTGGTTTTCCTGAATGTTCTCAGACTCCTTTCCCGCGTACTATGTGCCTAGTTGTTGACTTGCTGGCATTGTCGTTATTCATTACAATCACATCTCAGGCAGCCTCCACACAACATCCAATAATTTCCAGACACTGTTCCTCCTCCCATTCTTCTCTATCCGCTCTCATTCTGCCCTCATTTGGTGTTCATATTGTAAATAGGAGTACATATTCGTGTGGTCAATAACTCTTGGTGCACGAGTTATGATTGCTAGCAAGCGCTCCATCGACGCCTCGCGTTTGTCCGCATGAGTTGACTCTCGTTCAATCGACCTGCTGTTATCGAGAAGTAGTGTCTTGAGCTCAATCGGAATTATGCTTCGACATGAGGACCATCAGACATGCAAGCATGGGTAGTTATGGATGCGGCAGTGGCAAATCAGTTTTTTAGGAGCACTTGACCACTATTGAAAGGCTCGTGAATGTCAAAGATGTTTGAGGATAGATCGATCGGACTTACTTGTTTTTGACTTTCATACAGCATTGTATGATGATTGTTGATTCCCTTACAGCAACGCCACTGTCCTTACTAACTGGCTCCCGAAGAAGTAGGTGGCTGTCGAGGTTCTTGGTCCGTATCGAACAGAAAGTGCTGGCTGGAAGGTCTAATATGTATCGACTTAGGTCGAGAAACGTGACTCCATATATGACGAGGATTGAGGTCTCACGACTGCTGATACAAGCGGATTGTGGTGATGTTGCTGGATGTTGTGAGGTTGCGCCATCGCCTCGTCAGATTGTCATTTCTGGAACTAAGTAATTGATGCAGGTAAAGCAGAGCCGTCCCTAGACTTGATTGTGTCATTCATGATAGGGTCGTGAATGTGAGCATATACTTCGCCTGTGCAGTAGATTGCGGAAAGATCCATCATGTGAGTAAGTGTGACCGGGAAGTGTAATTGTAAATCATAAACTCTTGCTACTTCTTGTTCACAGACTCCTCTTCGTAGGACATCTTAACGAAATGTACTTTCGAAGCAATAGACTTCGTCGTGTCAGAAATGGCTGTACGTATTCAACTCTGTACGCATGTGACAATCTAAACATCTGCCAAGCAAGCGCCGGATCCACCTGAAATTTTATCTGGAGAAGATCCGATAACGCTTGATTGCATGCAACATGTTTCTGAGTCAATAAATTTATAAATTACCTCAATAATGACCATCTACTCATAACATTACGAACAAGCCGTTGCTATTCCACACAGCCTTTGGAAACACTACGACGACCAGCAATGGCTTTACGACTCTCTACAAAGCGAGTTACAAGCTCATTGCGGGCAAGCAATGTTCCCGCAATCTTCAATGGCCCCACGAAAAAGTACTCTGCACAAGCTGGTACAGCACAATCGAACCTGTCAGATGCGGCCAGAGATGAGATCTACGTATGTGCAGGACCCGACTTCGATCAAGCATAGGATTAATTGAACATATAGTCCACAGCCTCCCTACCAAATCCAGACCCTCTCGAAGATTCGGCGACAGCATCTGTTGTAAATCAACAAGCTCCATACATGGTCAAGACATATGTTCGACCACCTTTAATGTTTGTGAAGGGAGAAGGGGTATATCTATACGATGTCGAGAATAGGAAGTACCTAGACTTTACGGCAGGCATTGCAGTCAATGCGTTGGGACATTGTGATCCAGAAATGAGTAGGATCCTTGCACAGCAGGTATGAGACTCCTACACGTTTAGAATTGAATACTAATTGATGGCTCTCACAGGCGCAAACGCTCGTCCACACCTCCAATTTATACCACAACCCTTGGACAGGCGCACTATCCGAATTGTTAGTAACCAAGACACTCGAATCAGGTTCGATGCACGACGCAGAAGCAGCATTCATTTGCAACTCTGGCAGCGAAGCCAACGAAGCAGCAATCAAATTCTCGCGAAAGACTGGCAAAGTACTCGATCCATCCGGTGCCAAACACGAGGTCGTCTCATTCCAGAATTCGTTCCATGGTCGCACCATGGGTTCCTTATCTGCTACGCCAAATCCGAAATACCAGAAACCGTTCGCACCAATGCTACCTGGTTTCAGATATGGTACATATAATGATGTGGATGCGGTCAAGGAGTTGGTGACAGAGAATACCTGTGGTGTGATCGTGGAACCAATCCAGGGTGAAGGTGGTGTGATTGTGGCAACGACGGAGTTCTTGACGGCTTTGGCAAAGAGATGTCGAGAAGTCGGGGCTGTGCTGATATATGATGAGATTCAATGTGGTTTGTCGAGGACAGGGACGTTCTGGGCTCACGCCAACTTGCCAAAAGAAGCTCATCCTGATATTATCACCACTGCAAAAGCTCTCGGGAACGGCTTCCCTATTGGGGCTACAATCGTTAATGCACTCGTCAACGAGAAGATTGCGGTCGGAGACCATGGCACTACATTTGGTGGCAATCCACTTGGTTCGCGCCTTGCACATTATATAGTCAGTCGACTAAGTGATAAGGCACTTCAAGAAGAAGTTTCTGTCAAGAGCGAGATTTTTCTGAAGCACTTCAAGCTGCTACAGCAAAAGTATCCACACCTTGTCAAGGAGATCCGTGGGAGAGGACTTCACCTCGGTTTGCAGCTAACTGAGGATCCAGCTCCAATTGTCACAGCTGCGCGAGAGCGTGGACTACTCATCATCACTGCCGGTACAAATACTTTGCGATTCGTACCTAGCTTGACAATCACAGAGGATGAGATTGCCGAAGGCATCAAGATTTTGGACGCGGCTATGAAGATTGCGACGACGCCAGGACAGGAACCAGTGGGACAACAAGTACATGGTGAAGTAGACTCACCGAATTGATCGTATGCAAGAAGCGCATGTGTAAGCATACGTGATGATTGTATGAGTGAATATTTTTTGATGCGCATGCAAGGCGTTCAGGATTTACAGTATTTGGTAGACACTAGGCTCAATTCCGATAGATTATAGTATGGTCAAGAACATGTTTCCAAAGTCCATTCGGAGGTTTCGCACGTGGAATGCGAGAGAATGTTCATGATCCTTGTCGGTTTGGTAAGCACCACGATCAGGCGGGCAAGTGATAGCCCTATTACATCGCCATCCTTACACTGATCAGAGTATCGCAGGCTTGCAATTGTGAACCAAGGTGCTATGCGAGAGTGAGTCACTGGGATGCTGCACATGATATTCCAACAGTTCAACGGGAATTGAGGTGGAGCGTACAGCAGTGGTGTGAGCCTCTCTTGTCAATAGCTACATGTAAAGCGCTCCCTCGCACAGGTCAAACAAACTCTCATAAACATACAACTCATGTTTCACGCCTCCAAATTTGTCTATGGCGTGATGGGCAGACTTTTTTCTCTTGAATTTGCTCGTATCAATAAGTTGTCTCTCATTCTACTCGTCACGACAGAGCAATCTGGTCAGTCCGCCACGGTTGACAGCAATCATCTGATCCATTACCATTTTGAGCGAAATCCATGTATACTGACTTAATCACAGACGCCCTTGGCAATGAATTGTACAATGATGCGAACCGTGAGCTTGGGCAAGTAGGTGGAGTCAATGATGCTTTTCTTAGAGTGTCAAATCACTTTAAATACAGATCCAAGTTCGATATCATTCAATGACGGTCCCAGGTAGACTACACCGTTGTATTCGTGAGCATCTGCAATACGAGCGACGGTCAACACTGTCGAACTTATCTTCAAAATCTCCTCATCGCTTAACGGCCTCGTGATTTTCAAGCTTGAAGAAAGGAAATATCAAGATCGTTCTCAGTATCCTCTTTGGTCGGTGGAAGGTACCAGGGACAGACTTTTCACCCAGATGAGACTCCTTGCACCAGTATGGGGAATGGTCAAGGGAAGATTCAACCATGCAGAATATGTCCTACATGAGATCACCACATCTCGTCAACAATATGCCCTCCCGGCAACAGTTATCCTTGCCATCGTCGCAGTAGGGCTTCCAACAAGCATGTTACTGATATGGCTTGGTCGGGGGACGTCTATCAGAGTCAAGATGTACTTGCTAAAACTATCTTCTGGTTGATTGATGATTTCATATCTCGCCAATTACAGGGATAGTAGCTCGAAAAGAAAGAGTGCAATTGCAATCCGAGCGCTGTTGAGGAAGCGTGGGAGGATCATGATTGATATGGATTCGGATCAACCTCGCCAGGGCATAGGAGAAGTGTAAGAGCAGAGTAATCTGGCAAGAGTGTCATTTCTCGGGAAGCATGGAAAGCCGAGCCAGTAAAGAAGGTATATGCAGGAAACCATCCATGTATCATCACATTGATTTTGCCTCTAGCCATAGCCAGAGAATCTATTCGTATTCTGGTAGACGACATCGTCCGAATTGCGGTCAGAGGACAATGTAGCAAAAGATTTCTATACACGTTTTCTTGCCAGTGTGATTAACATAGAGGCTCAACAGATGTAACGGCCAAGTTCAAAAATAGGGCGAGGTCGTTCACCAATCTACTAAAAAAAGTGAAATGTGGTCATTGAATGTTTTCGTCCTTTTCACATCCTCGAATGTTCCAACATGTAACGCAAAGCAGCTTGAACACTCCACGTGCGTTCCACGGTAATCTTATAGCTCCATGTCTCCAACATGTCTCATCTGTTTCAATCAGCTCGAGGCTACAAAAATTCGTGTCATTCGTCGCCACGCACGAACCGTATCATTGCGTGAATGCGAAAGCCTGCAGCTTGCTATCTTCTGGTTGTCGTTGCGCTAAGATTGCAGTTACTGAATTGGAGCGAGGAGTACTAAATTCGAGGTCGACTTGAAAGCTTGAGTACTCTTGTCTTTCATACATGCTTAGAAGTTGAACGAATGTGCTGTAATTCAGCAAGAAACATCGCGCTCAGAGTCTGAGGTACCCTGGGCCATTCTTTAGGCACAGCTGCCTCTTCCTACGTCAATTCCAGGGATCTCTTACCGGTACTGTACATTCTCCGAGAATGTTTGACAGGTAACTTTTGATCATGGGAACTTCGATTGACTCGATGCCCAAGCAGATTCACCTTTACTTGGTGGCATCCTCCGCCGTCTAGCTTCATCTCCAGACTCCGTCTTGTTCTTTCTCAACAACAACACTCCTTAATTCATCGTACGATACACTCATCCATCTTGTGACTAGCATCCACCCAAAGTGCGTTCGCAAGAAATTCAACAACCACGACAGTCAGCATGACTTCGCGATAAAGCACCAGTCGACTACTCCAAGACGTCTTACGAAAGCTATCCAACAAACTCCCAAGGTCATGGCTTAGATTTCTTATTCATCCAAAAATCTCTCGCGTCGATGTCGGAACAGAGAGCGGACAGCAGAATGATAGATTGACAAAGTTCGAGTATTTCGAGAAAACTGTCCCCTGTACGCCTTGCTTTCATCTCATGTGTAACACTGCTTACTGATATATCTCAGGCGATTCGCCAGAACATCATCTTCCTCTCATTTCCTGGACCTCGTGCTATCGAAGTCTTCTCTCGAGCATAATCAGACGATCATCAGGCGAAAGCAGCGGGCGTCGCTGACCAGTAGTGGGGAAGATGAATTACGATATGCACCAGAATTTTCATTGCAATTCAAACAAGAAAAGTGTTTACCTTTCGTAACCACTCCAGTATTTCTCCGAGTTAATCAAAACTATCCAGCTTTCGTCAGTAATTATTGCTACTCCCCATGCTTCCAACATTGCACCCACGATGATTCCTCGGTGGATGTCAAGGTGGGAATATCGTCACATTCTTCGACGGCAGTGTGCCGACACAGGCAGGATCAGAGTATATTTCCCGAATCCAAAACTTGGCAATCATTGAACCATGCCTCTGGCTTCGCAATTTGCACCATATGAAGACATTTCGAGGCTGGAAGAAAATCACTTTCGCTTCTAATGTGGTGCCTCAAGGTGAAGATATTCGAGCATTGCAGGACATATGATCAAAGAGCGCTTATAGAGTAAGCAGGGCTTGGGTCAAGCACGCAAAATTAAACATT
>Ga0247809_1001360_pt1 | contig 11029 bp, 7 predicted proteins | sample UWRJL104311B1_FD_180951 | JGI IMG/M metagenome (GOLD analysis project Ga0247809, IMG submission 180951) | Plant litter microbial communities from Arlington Agricultural Research Station in Wisconsin, United States - UWRJ-L104-311B-1 | ecosystem: Environmental > Terrestrial > Plant litter >...
GAGTTCGGTACAGGCTGTTTAAAAGTTACACCAGCACATGATTTGAATGATTATGAGTTGGGTGTTAAACACAATTTACCTGTTACTGATATTTTAAATGATGATGGAACTTTAAATGAATTAGCGGTTATTTTAGTGGGTGAGGACAGGTTTGTTGCCCGTAAAAAGATTGCCAAAATGTTGGAAGAGGCAGGTCATTTAGATAAGGTTGAAGATTATAAATCGCAGGTTGGTTTTTCTGAACGTACTGATGCAGCTATCGAACCCAAACTTTCTATGCAATGGTTTGTGAAGATGAAGGAAATGGCTCAGCCGGCTTTAGACGATGTTTTAAACGGCGATGTAAACCTGATTCCGAACAAATTTGAGAATACTTATCGCCACTGGATGGAAAACGTTCGCGATTGGAATATCTCTCGTCAGCTTTGGTGGGGGCAACGCATTCCGGCCTGGTACGATGACAAAGGAAATTGGGTAGTTGCCAAAACAAAAGATGAGGCACTAGAAGAATTCTGGAAGAAAAAACATTTAGATGAAAGCTGTTCGGAAGCTGAAAAGGCCGGATTTAAACATCAACTGGAGCCTTTTTTGAGACAGGATGAAGACGTAATGGATACCTGGTTCTCTTCATGGTTGTGGCCGATTTCCGTTTTTGATGGTTTTAAAAATCCGGATAATAAAGACATCAACTATTATTATCCTACCAATGATTTGGTTACGGCACCTGAAATTTTATTCTTCTGGGTGGCCCGGATGATTATGGCAGGGCATGAGTTTATGGGTAAAAAACCATTCACGAATGTTTATTTAACTGGTATCGTTCGTGATAAGTTAGGTCGCAAGATGTCCAAGTCTTTAGGTAATTCGCCAGATCCAATCGGACTAATTGAAAAATATGGTGCTGATGCGGTTCGTGTTGGTATGCTCATGTCATCTCCGGCAGGGAATGATTTAATGTTCGATGAAAGCTATTGTGAACAAGGGCGTAATTTCGCGTCGAAAATCTGGAATGCTTTCCGTCTGGTAAAAGGTTGGGAAATTGATGAAAACCTGGAAAACCCGAATACACAGGCGATTTCCTGGTTCGAGAATCGTTTCCACGAAGCATTGGCAGAAATTGAGGCAAACTTTAAACAATATCGTTTATCTGAGGCTTTAATGACAACTTATAAATTGGTTTGGGATGATTTTTGTGCATGGTACCTGGAAATGGTTAAACCTGCCTACCAAAAACCGATTGATGCAGAGAGTTATAAAGCAACTGTCGGATTCTTTGAAAATATCATCAGGTTATTGCATCCCAATATGCCTTTCCTGACGGAAGAATTATGGCATGATGATTTGTTTGCTGAACGTGCTGAAATGGATTGCTGTATTGTTGCCGAATATCCTAAAGGTGGTTCAATTGATGAGAAATTACTGAAAGATGCAGAGGTGATTAAAACTGTTGTTGCAGAAATCAGGAATGTTCGCAACCAGAAACAAATTTCACCGAAAGAGGCTTTGCCTTTAAGCTTAAAAGTAAATTCTGATATCGATTATGAAAAATGGCTAAACATCATTTTCAAATTGGCAAATGTTTCTGAAGCCGAAATCGTTAACGATAAAATAGCAGGTGCAACAGCGTTCATGGCTGGTAAAGATGAGTTTTTCATTCCTTTAACAGAAAATATTGATGTTGATGCAGAACGTACCCGCTTAAATGCTGATTTGGTTTACCTGCAGGGTTTTTTAAAGTCTGTTGATGCTAAATTGAATAATGAGCGATTTGTGCAAAATGCAAAACCAGAAATTATTGCTAATGAACGCAATAAGAAAGCAGATGCTGAGGCAAAAATCAAGATAATTGAGGAAAGCCTGGCCATGCTGGGATAAATTTTTATTAAACCTATGAGGTTTTTAGAACCTCATAGGTTTGAGTAGCCCTTTAGAAACCTAATTCTAAAGGGTTTGTTGTTTTTTAGGGTCTTCACTATGAATATATTTCAGATTTTTCCCTTTAATTAAGAACCTTAAATAAATTCAGCAGGACGGCTTCCTCATGACCGTTTCTAAATTGTTACCAAACTCCTTCTATTCTATTAAGTTAAACTCTTATTTTGGCGTTATAATAAGTCTTGCAGGCTTTCTAACCAGTCATTGCTAATACAGTTTATAATGAAATTAAAAATTTTTATTGTCTCAATTTTACTTTCATTGTTCTTGTCAGGTTTTCAAAGGGAAACAGAACCATCAATTCCTTTAGGTATAGTCGCCACAATAGAAAAAGACAGCTTAATTAAAGCTTCCGGGTTCGAACTGATGGGAGCCTCCGTTGGCAAAATGATTTCTCCATCTCTATCAGAAGAAAAATTCAAACAAAATCTGAGCGCGATTGGAAAACTCAAAGCCAAGCTCTACATGTGCAACGTGATGTTTCCTGGTGAGATGAAAATAGCTGGTCCAAATGTTAATGAAGCCAGGGTGCTTGCATATGTTGACAGTTTATTTCAAAGAGCACAGCGAGCAAAAGTAAATCTTATTGTGCTGGGAAGTGGAGGAGCCCGACGCTTGCCAGACAATTACGATATTAATAAAGCAACGTCGGAATTCGTATTACTAAGTAAGAAAATAGCTGTTATTGCAGCAAAATATAAAGTTAAAGTCGCATTAGAAAACCTTCAACATACGGAAACCAATTTTATTAATACTGTAAAATCGGCTGCTGAAATTGTTAGGACAGTGAATCACCCGAATTTTAAACTCAATGCGGATATTTTTCACATGCGAAGAGAACATGAGCCTCCTCAAAACATCATAGATGCCAAAAATTTGCTTATTCATTGTGAAATTGCAGAGGACGAGGAACGAACGTTGCCTGGAATTAAAGGCGATGACTTTACGGCTTATCTACAAGCTTTAAAAAAAGCAAATTACAGAGGGCCGGTTTTTGTGGAGGCAGGCGGCAATTATTCCGACGCGCAGATGGCTTTTTGCTTTCAGTATTTAACCAGACAAATCGAACAAGTTTACAGAAATTAAAAATACCTAATTCATTTGCTATTAACCATATTATGGAAAACTCCAGAAGAACATTTATTAAACAATCTGCAATATTCGCGGCCGCCACTTATGCCGGTACGATGGGTATGAGTGCAAAAAGTTATGGTCGAATCATCGGCGCCAACGATAGGGTGCGTGTTGGTGTTGTTGGGTTTTCTGATCGGTTTAAAGATACGTTATTACCATGTTTTTTAAATCACAACAAAGAACTAAACTTTGATATTGTCGGACTTTCCGATTTATGGAATTACCGCAGGGACTTAGGAATCGCGCATTTGAAACAAAAATTCGGACACGATATTAAGGCCTGCAGAAATAACGATGAACTTTACGCAACAAAAGATTTGGATGCCGTAATCATCAGTACAGCGGATTTTCAGCATGCATTACATACCATTGAGGCCGTTAAAGCCAATTGCGACGCATATGTAGAAAAACCTTTTGCCGAAACGATGGATGATGCCAAAGCAGCACTAAAAGCGGTTAAAGCAACGGATAGAATAGTCCAAATTGGTTCCCAGCGTAGGAGTGGGGAGAACTATGCAAACGCTGCTAAATATATTCAGGATGGAAAATTCGGGCCAATTACGGCGGTAGATTTGGTCTGGAATGTGAATCAACCTGGCCGTTGGCGCAGACCGGATTTAGTTGCAAAACTTAAGGAAGAAGATATCGATTGGAAAAGATTTTTATTAAATCGTCCGAACGAAGCTTTCGACCCAAGAAAATATTTAGAGTACCGTCTTTTCTGGCCGTATTCTTCAGGAATGCCAGGACAATGGATGTCGCACCAAATCGATACCGTGCATTGGTTTACCGGATTAAAACATCCAAGAAGTGTTGTTGCTAATGGTGGAATTTACACATGGAAAGATGGCCGCAGAAACTGGGATTCGATGGTAGCTGTTTTTGATTATGGTCAGCCGAATTCAGACGATGGATTTCAGGTTACCTTTACCTCGCGAATGCAAAACAGCGTTGGCGATGTTGGCGAAGTATACTATTCAAATGGCGGAGAATTAAACCTGATGACCAACAAAGTATCTCCCAAAGGTGGATTAAGACAACAGGAGGCATCTGCAATGGGTATGAAAGCCAACCTTTTGCCTGAATTTGATTTAAGTAAAACGGAAATTAAAGCTGCAACAGGCGCAAACATGGGCGGCGATTCATTAACATCAGGTCACATGAGAAACTGGATGGAATGTGTTCGCAGTCGCAAAACGCCAAACGCACCTGTAGAAGCTGGATACTCACATTCAATTGCAAACATCATGACGAATGCTGCAGTGCGTACCGGAGCAAAATCGGTTTTTGACGAAGGCAGACAAGAAGTAATCGCAAACGGAAAAGTTTTTAAATATTAAATAATTTTTACCACCTGAGACACCTTAGAAAACCTGAGATGATATATTTACTAAGTCGCTCTTAGGTGTCTCAGGTGGTAAATCCATATAAATCAAACATGTTAATCAAGAAATATAGTATCCTGGCCCTTTCATTAATCAGTTTATCAGCTGCTGCTCAAAAAGCAGCAAAGCCTCTTTTCGATGGCAAAACCTTAACCGGCTGGAAAGCTGTAGCCGGAGCCGCACCTTATAAGGTTGAAGATGGCGCAATTGTAGGCACCATGACTAAAGGAACACCAAATTCATTTTTAATTACCGAAAAGGAATACGGCGATTTCATTCTCGAACTGGATGTAAAGCTGGAGGGCGAAACCACGAATTCAGGTATTCAAACACGTAGTCATATTAAACAGGAGGGTAATAATGGAAAAGGATTGGTTTTTGGCCGCCAGATGGAAATCGACCCAACAACAAGAGCCTGGACGGGTGGTGTTTATGATGAGGCCAGAAGATTATGGCTATATCCTTTGGAATTAAATCCATCAGCGAAACCTTTGTACAAAAAGAATGAGTTTAATCATTATCGCATCGAAAATATCGGTAACGAACTTAAAACATGGGTGAACGGAACGCCCGTGGCTTATGTTATCGATACCCTGGATAAGTCAGGTTTTATCGGCTTGCAGGTGCACGGCATCGGAAATGAATTGGGGAATGACGGGAAAAAAGTTTACTTCAAAAACATCAATATCCAAACCGAAGGCTTAAAATCCAAAGCTTTCCCGAAAGGAATTTATGCAGTGAACTTAACACCAAATACTTTATCTGCTTATGAGAAATCGGAGGGTTATAAATTACTTTTTGACGGAAAAAGTAATACAGGTTGGGTTGGTGCTTATAAATCCGCTTTCCCGGCCAAGGGTTGGAAAATCGAAAATGGGGTAATTAGCGTAGAACCATCAAGCGGTGGAGAATCTACAAACGGAGGCGATATTGTAACCAAAGATGAGTTTGGAGCTTTTGATATGTCATTCGAATTTAAATTGACTCCTGGTGCGAATAGTGGTGTGAAATACTTCGTCACCCTGAGCGAAAAAAATATGGGTTCTGCAATTGGTTTAGAATACCAGGTTTTAGATGATGTTTTACACCCTGATGCAAAATTAGGCAGAGATGGAAACCGTACTTTAGCATCGTTATACGATTTAATTACGGCTAAAAAAGAACCACGCTATCTTCGTCCAATTGGTAGCTGGAATAATGCGCGTTTAATCGTTTATTCGAATAATAAGGTAGAGCATTACTTAAATGGCGTGAAGGTTTTAGAATATGTCCGTGGCTCAGAAGAATTTAAAAAATTGGTTGCCATAAGCAAATACAAAGACTGGAAAAACTTTGGTGAAGCCCCAAAAGGTCACATTTTACTTCAGGATCATGGCAACAAAGTTGATTTCAGAACCATAAAAATTAAGCAGTTATAGATGCATCGTCGTTCGTTTATAAAAAAGTCGGCATTGTTTGGATCCGGTATTTTAGCAACTGAAAATGTGTTGGCTAACCTGAGTTTAAATCGGGAGAAAATTATCAATATTGCGATGATTGGCTGCGGAGATAGGGGGAAAGGCGTTCTATCTGTTATCAAATCTATGCCTGCAAAATTTAATATTGTGGCGTACTGCGATGTTTTGGATTTTCGCCTGGAAGAAACCAAAAAGTATGTTCCTGCGTCTGCTAAAGCGGTTAAAGATTATCATAAAATTTTAGATGATAAAACTATTGATGCGGTTTTCATTGCAACGCCCTTAAGCGAACATTTTAAAATCGCAAAGGACGCAGTTCTTGCGGGAAAGCATGTGTATGTTGAGAAAACCATGACGTATAACATTCCTCAGGCTTTGGAATTGAGGAGTTTAGTTTTGAAATATCCTAACCAAGTTTATCAGGTTGGTTATCAGTATCGTTATTCTCCATTGTATTTCAGGGTTAAGGATATGATTAAGACCGGCTATCTGGGCAAAGTTTCGCAGGTGGATTGCCGTTGGGACAGAAATGGAAACTGGCGGAGAAGGGTTAACGATCCAAAACTGGAGAGGCAAATTAACTGGCGGATGTATAAGGAATATTCTGGTGGTTTGGCGGCTGAACTACTTTCGCATCAAATCGACTTTATTAACTGGGCATTTGAAACGCAGCCTGATGAAATTACCGGTACGGGAGGAATTGATGTTTTTAAGGATGGCCGGGAGACTTACGATAATATTCAATCGATGCTCAGGTACAATAAATCAGGAATGATTGGCAATTTTGGCGCAACCTGTGGAAATGCACACGACGGTTATCTTTTCAAAATAAAAGGTACAAAAGGCTCCGTTTCTTTGCTGACAAATTCAGGTATATTTTATCCTGAACAGGAAACAAAAAAAGAATTAGGCATTGTAGATGGTGTAACCGGCGCAAGTAAGATTGTCGTTAACCAGGATGGCGGAATTCCGATTCTGGATAAGCCAACAATGGATGGAACAAATTATGCGCTCGAAGAATTTTATGAGTCGGTTATTTCGGGGAAACTTCCTGCATCGAATGTAAAGACCGGAACACAGGCTGCCATTTGTGTCGCTATGTGTAATGAGGCAATTTATTCTGGCAATAAACAATTGTGGAAAAAGGAGTACGGAATCTAAGCATCTAATGAGATGATAAGTGCTTGTCGATGTAGTCGTCATTTCGACTGGAGAGCAACGGAATGGAGACATCTTTGTAATCAGTAACAGAATTCAAAGATTTCTCGGCGTAACTCGAAATGACGACTTGTCCAATGTAATAACCTACAAATCCGGGTATTCAGGCATTTCGGGTGTAAAAACGAAGCTACCTTTTTCCAAATCCATTTTGGCATAAACATGCTGTAATCCATTTGTTAAAACAATCCACTTCGCCTGATGAATGGAATTATACCTTGACGCCTGTTCAAAAACCGATGGCGTAATTTTTACTGTTGGAGCTTTGCATTCAATGAGTACCAGCTTTTCCCCATCAGTATTGTACACCAAAATATCACTCCGTTTTTGAAGTTGATTTAAAACCAAACCACCTTCAATTTGAATTAAAGTTTTCGGAAAGTTCTTACTTGCAATTAAATCCTGTATAAAATGTTGGCGAACCCATTCTTCGGGCGTTAAAACCAAACGCTTTTTCCTCAATTCGTCGAAAATAAAAACTACATCATCTTTCTGAGTAATTTTAAACGGATACGGCGGGAGATTTAGCGGGGTCGGATTAAACATGATAGTTTTTCGGTTAAGCAATTCAACAATTAACCAATTGAACAAATAAACAGCAATGGCCAAAGTTAATATTGTTTATAAACATTTACCTAAATCCTAAAAGCTAAATTGTAATTTTACGGCAATGACTGCTGCTGAAATTATTAAAGATATTAAAGCCCGGAAGTTCAAACCCGTATACTTATTACATGGGGAAGAATCATACTATATTGACCAGGTAACAGATTATATAGAGGATAAGCTACTTAACGATGCTGAAAAAGGTTTCAATCAAACCGTTTTATACGGAAAAGATACCGACATGGCAACGGTTTTGGGTGCTGCCAAGCGATACCCAATGATGTCGGATTATCAGGTTGTAATTGTTAAAGAAGCACAGGATTTAAAATGGGCAAAAGAAGAAGGCAACAGTAAGGAAGCCGAATTCGTTCTCAACTATTTTGAAAAGCCATTGCCAAGTACAATTCTCGTTCTGGCCTTTAAGTATGCTAATTTCGACAAGAGAAAAAAGATTTACAAAGCCATCAATAAAAGTGGGCTTATCTTTCAATCCGATCCTGTTCGGGATTATAAACTGGTTCCATGGATTGAAGATTTTGTTAAGGAAAAAGGCTATAAGATAGACCAGCAGGCATCTGCCTTGATGGCTGAATATTTGGGGACAGACTTGTCTAAAATTGCTAATGAGATAGAGAAATTAATGCTCAATGTTTCCAAAGAAGTGACCATTAATACTGATTTGGTTCAAAAAAACATTGGCATTAGTAAAGAGTATAATGTGTTTGAACTTCAGAAAGCTTTGGCTGTTCGTAATGTTTTAAAATGCAATCAAATCATTGATTATTTTGCCAGCAACCCTAAGGCGAATCCGACAGTGATGGTGTTGGCAAATTTAGGCGGTTATTTTACCAAGCTTTTAAAGTATCACTACGTGCAAAATAAAGCAGATGCTGCATCGGCACTGGGTGTATCCCCGTTTTTTATTAAAGACTACGAAGTTGCAGCAAGAAATTATAATACAGGGAAAGTTTTCCAGGTGATAAGTCTACTTCGTGAGTATGATTTAAAAAGTAAAGGCTTAAACAGCAGTGGAAATGTGAGCGATGGAGAACTCTATAAAGAGCTTATTTTTAAGATAATACATTGATAGATTTCGTCGTTTAAACTGGTTAATCGCAAAATCGGTTAATTGTAGTATAAATGAAATTGTAACGCATATCATTGAACAGTTTAGCAATAAAGCAATTAACCAATTACCAATTTAAACAATTAACCAATATGCTACAAGGATTAAGAACAATAGTTTATTATGTGGGCGATTTAGCCGCCGCAAAAGAATGGTATAAAAAAGTATTTGAAATAGAACCTTATTTCGATGAACCATACTATGTTGGCTATAATGTTGGTGGTTTCGAATTGGGTCTAAATCCGGATGACTCGGGTTTTAGTAACGGTAACCACTCTATAACGTATTGGGGCGTTAAAAATATTAAAGAAACCTTCTCTCGCCTTGAGGAACTGGAAGTTGAAATTCATGAAAAGCCTGAGAACGTCGGCGGGCCAATCTGGGTTGGGAGTATTTTTGATCCATTCGGAAATGTAATTGGCTTGATTGAAAATCCGGAATTTTCGGTGTAAAAATCGAATTTCTTTTAAAAATGTCTGAAATACGTGTTTGTAACTTAAAAGTTATTTCAAATACAGTATCAAAACCTGCCGGCAACCTATATTTACGGTCAGATTAACTATTTATTATGAAGAAAAATTTACTCAGCATATTATTTGCTGTTTCCGCCGTTACTTTTGCGCAGGCACAAGTAAAACAAGGTACGGTCGCGGCACCTGCCGATTCTACAAAACGTGCTGCTGGTGCGGCTTTGGGTTCAGGCATTAAAGCGCAGCCGAAACCTTACGATCAGGTAATTACAAGCAAAACATCAACCAGAAGGGGGATGATAACCACACACAAGCTGGAGGATAAATTCTTCTTCGAGATTGCAGATTCTACCTTAGGTAGAGATATCCTGGTCGTTAGTCGTATATCCAAATCTGGTGCCGAAGTAAGGGCCGTGCAGGGTTATGCTGGTGATCAGATCGGAAGTGCAGTAATTCGTTTTGAAAAAGGGCCGAATAACCGCATTTTCATGCGTAAAATAAGTTACAGAACCTATGGGCCGGATAGTACAGCTTCGATGTACCAATCTTTAAAAAACTCCAATATCCAGGCCATTGCAGCTTCATTTAATATTGCTGCATTCTCTCCTGATAAAAAAGGAAGTGTGATTGATGTAACTGAATATTTAAATAGCGACAACGACATTTTCTATTTTAGTTCTCCAGCTTCAAAAACCCGTTTTAGATTGGGTGGACAGCTTTCAGATCGAAGCTACATTCAGAATCTAAGGAGTTATCCTACAAATGTTGAAATCAGTACGGTTAAAACTTATAGCTTAACTGCTGCACCGAATCCATTTGGTGGTGGTGCTCCGGCAATGGGAGGTGGTGCTTCGGCAGGTTCATCAACCATTGAATTAAATACATCGCTGGTTATTCTTCCTAAAGTGCCAATGAAAGCCCGTTATTTTGATCCTCGTGTTGGTTACTTCGCAGTTGGTTATACCGATTTCGACTTAAATCCTCAGGGAGTTAAAGAAATAGAATTAATTAAAAGATGGAGATTAGAGCCAAAACCACAAGATATCGCAAAATACAAACGTGGCGAACTGGTTGAACCAATTAAACCAATTATCTTCTACATCGATCCGGCTACCCCTAAAAAATGGGTACCTTATTTAAAAGCCGGTGTTGATGATTGGGCTAAAGCATTTGAAAAAGCAGGTTTCAAAAATGCAATCATGGCAAAAGAAGCCCCAACTTACAAACAGGATTCTACCTGGAGTATTGATGATGCCCGTCACTCGGCAATTGTTTATAAGCCATCAGAAATTGCAAATGCCAGCGGACCAAGTATTTCTGATCCACGCAGTGGTGAGATTATGGAAAGTCATATCAACTGGTTCCACAACGTGCAAAAACTGGTTCATGACTGGTATATGATTCAAACTGCAGCTGTTGATCCAAGAGCTCGTAAAATGACTTTCAGCGATGAATTAATGGGCGATTTAATTCGTTTCGTTTCTTCTCATGAGGTTGGCCATACTTTAGGCTTAAGACACAATTATGGTTCAAGTTCTACCGTTCCTACCGAGTCGTTAAGAGATAAAAAATGGGTTGAAGCAAATGGACATACACCATCTATTATGGATTATGCCCGTTTTAATTATGTTGCACAACCAGAAGATAACATTTCATCAAAAGGATTATATCCTCGAATTGGTGATTATGATAAATGGG
>Ga0247809_1001361_pt1 | contig 11027 bp, 10 predicted proteins | sample UWRJL104311B1_FD_180951 | JGI IMG/M metagenome (GOLD analysis project Ga0247809, IMG submission 180951) | Plant litter microbial communities from Arlington Agricultural Research Station in Wisconsin, United States - UWRJ-L104-311B-1 | ecosystem: Environmental > Terrestrial > Plant litter >...
GTCTTCTGCCGGAGGATGTTGAGACATGGTGGGCAAGCAGAGATTTGAAGACAGCAAAATGGAGATGCTCGAAGTGCTTGTCCAGAAACAAGGTATCGAGTGGATGGATCTGCAGAACATGCCATAAACCTTGTGAGAAGGAAAGAGTTCGACGACGTGAGCAGGAAATGCTCACTCGTTATAGTGAAAGAACAGTCGTGAGTTCAGTTCTAGAGGTGCCGCAACACCAAGAATATCATACCGACAACGTCCCTCTCGATCTTGACTCTGTCTGCGGTACATGCTACGGCTCCAGTTCACCTGAGTATCCATGCGAAGTGTGTCATGGATCGGTTTCCAACAATTATAGCGACTACGGCGACCAATCTTCGCTGACCTACACAAACGCTTACTAGCACGTGGAGGTAGTTCATTTTGTGTATGCCCAATTTTAGGTGTCGATAGCAGGGTCGGTTGCTCTCGCTCGAGATCATCCAGCGAAGATGTATAATCCTGCTTCGAGTGTTTTTCTTTGTTTCAACTGCTATCTAGAAAGGAGGCCGACTTCATTTTCCATCTGAGAAGTTCTGCAACGCATGGTAGTCTTGAGAATCCGGATCGACAGTCATTCGTTCTTGTATCATGAAACGGCATAGCATATGAGTGGATGGCGTTACGCTTTATTGTGTACAATTTCGTTATTTCCTTGTTTCTGGTGTTCCTTATTTGAGGGTTTCACGAAATCAGTGATCACGAGTTTATGAAGCGGACGTGCAAAGATGGATCAACAAACAGTGCGCGAACGAAATCCTTGGTGGTCGACGGCACAGTACCAAGAGAAGGATGAAGTGTTCGCGATTATGGCAGGATTTCTTTGATTGTGTTATTATATCTTATGAATGTCTCCATTCATGTAGACTTCTTTCTCCTTCCTTGATGTTGTCTTATTTCCAGCTATTCTTTTGCGCAGAGGTTTCATCGTTTGGCTTCAACTCTAGATGATGGGTAAGTAACAGTTAATTATGACTGAGAAACGAATATTTTCTAGCGTGCAAAATTAGGAGTTTGGGATTAGTCGGTACGTTATACCAAGCCTGCAGATTCTGCAGAGTATGCTTGATGCAAAGCTTAGATAGAGGGGCTTAGAGTGTACCAAAACCAAAAACAACTAGTCGATTTCGAATAGTGTACAAGTGGACAAAGATCCCATCATGGAACTTTTGACAATATGTGACAGTTTGTCATTAACACACTCCGTCATAGGAATTGTCAATGTCGTGTTGATGGGAAGATCTTGAAGCAATGATGTCAGAAACCCCAATCATCCCATCAGCACTAACCTTCTTCAAGCCAAAACGCAGCTGCACAAGCCGCCATTCCGCACCACGAACGTGCTGACAAGCTTTTGCTGGAGGGTGCTTACTCCGTCTTAGCTCTAATTGTGGATAGGCTTGTTATCGGTTTTGCATCATCGTACTGATATGGTGTCAATAAGTCGTCATGCACGGGCTACTACTGACTCTTGTCGAGCCCTTTGATATAACCACCATCGATCTCGATTTCTTTGTACGTACTTGAGATTATCTTCTTGTTGTCCTTCTCCAGATAATTAACTGCTTGGTGAATAGAAATCTCACGAGATAGACAGACATTGTCCGATGGTACCAGCACATACTCAACTACAAAGTCTCACAAAAGTTGTATTACAGCGGATTCCACGGAAACACGACTTTGATCTTGTCAAATCGCCACAATGGCGCAAGAACCATCACCACCTGGCGTAGCAGACGTCGCAAATAGGAACTCTCTCGGGTCGACTATCGTAGCCGAGGAAAACCCACAACATGAGCGACAAAATCGACTTCGTTTTAAGTCTCGTCCAGATGTTGCACCTGAGAAAGAACCCCAGCAAACGGAAGACAAAATCGAAATCACTGAAGATGACTGCAAAGGAGAATTAGGTTATGATTTCAGCAGCATGAAGAAATGGAGGATCATTGCCGTCATCTTCATTGTGCAGACATCGATGAATTTCAACACGAGTCTGTACTCAAATGCTGTGCCCGGTATTAGCGAAAGATTCAATATCAGTGCTCAAGCTGCACGATGTGGTGCTATGATCTTTCTTGTTACTTATGCTTTTGGGTAAATGATTCCTCGATATTGTGTCCTAGATGTACTGACCGGTAACAATAGTTGTGAAATCTTTGCGCCGTGGAGTGAGGAACTTGGTCGAAAGCCGGTTCTTCAATTCAGTTTGTTCCTTGTTAACATATTTCAACTTCCCGTCGCTCTTGCGCCCAACTTTGCTTCTATCATGGTTGGTCGTGCATTAGGAGGACTATCATCAGCGGGAGGATCCGTTACCCTCGGTATGATCGCCGATCTATGGGAATCTGACAACCAACAATTCGCCGTCGCCGCTGTGGTTTTCTCTTCAGTGGGAGGCTCTGTCCTCGGTCCAGTTGTTGGAGGTTTCACGGAGCAGTACCTGTCATGGCAGTGGAGTATCTGGATCCAGCTTATTCTTGGTGGCTTTGTGCAGCTCATGCATCTCCTCTTCGTGCCTGAAACAAGAAGCACTGTCATGATGGACAAGATCGCAAAGCAAAGACGCAAGGCGCATCCGGGACTCAATATATGGGGTCCAAACGAGATGGTGACTTTCCGGGAACGATTCGCCGTCAGGGAGTTACTTGTTACCATGTTGCGTCCATTTAAAATGTTCGTCACCGAGCCGATTGTTCTGACTTTGTCTCTACTCAGTGGTTTCAGCGATGCACTAATCTTCATGTTTATTCAATCGTTCTCTTTGGTGTATAAGCAATGGGGATTTGGAACTGTCGATGTCGGATTATCGTTTATTCCACTTCTGGTCGGTTATTGTATCGCATGGGCAGTCTTTATTCCAGCAATCAAGTGGAATCAAAGAAAGAGGGCTGAGAATCCCGAGGACGAACACATTCAATACGAGTCTCGACTCTATCTCTTGCTATATCTCGCACCTCTTCTGCCAATTGGCTTGTTTGGATATGCTTGGACTTGCACTGGACCGCCTATTCATTGGATTGGATCTATGATCTTTGCGATCTTGATCGGCGTTGCGAACTATTCAATCTACATGGCTACTATCGATTATATGATCTGCGCATGTAAGTCTACCCCAAACAAATTCGCTGCACAAGCATTGACAATATTAGATGGACCATACAGTGCATCCGCAACTGGTGGCAACGGCTGGGCAAGAGATTTCCTTGCCGGAGTCTTGACAGTTCCGGCAACACCATTCTTTTCTAATATTGGCTCTAATCCTCTTGCCTATGCCACTACAATCCTCGCTTGTATCTCTGTTCTTCTAGTCGCGGCAGTCTACGTCATCTACTGGAAAGGCGAGACACTACGCAGACGTTCTCCGTTTGCTCAGCAATTATCTGATGCAAGAGATGACAAGCAAGAGACTGGTCATGATGAAGAGATGCAAAGAGTTGCGTATACAGATGCGGCTAGTTATGGTGCCGGGACTGCGAGACCCATGAACCGTGCCAGACAAAGGAGTTATCAGAGTCAGAGGCTCAATGAGAACATGGGAAGTAGAAGAGGGACACCTAGAGCAACACCGGGAACAACTCCGACTGCTAGTAGAGCAAACAGTATCGTAGGGGAGAAGAAGATAGTCACTTGATGTATGTAGTGTTCGCTTAATACTATTGATCGACCAAGATATAGATCTTTTCACTTCAGCATGGCGTTTCTTTTGGCCAAATCAAGCTTTGGTGAGCACAGACCATGCTATCATATATTATGGTGATCCTTTAATCGATGCATGGTGTCGCCACAGGCACACCTGAATGGTATCGTCTGACTGGAGTGATTGTGGAGCGATGTTTAGCAAACAACGCTTGGCATATTTCTTTGACCATTCGGACAGCTTTGACGTACTCGCAGTATTCAATGGATCAGATCCTTCCAACAGTAACAGAACCTGTGAGTATTATATAAAAGCTAAAAGAACGAATCAAGCACTTTTCACATTTGTAGAATTCGCAAGTTCATGACTGTGGGGCATCCTCCACCAATGATCACCCGTAGCGACCATCTGTTAACTGTTTGCAGAATCGTCATTACGCCCGAAAATACTGTACATACTGTACGTGGCTATCGTTCTTTTAGAAACGGCACAAAAGTTCAAGCTGTATTATGCGTCAAAAGCCTGTGAACTGCTGCCGCAAGTCAGAAACGTCAAGACAGTGAGAACAAAAAGAAATTGCTCGAATGCTTTGTGCGTGAATCGAACACGCGGCCCATCGATGGCAACGATGGATTTTACCACTAAACCAACAAAGCATGTGATGTTGTAGATGTCAAACAAGCAACAATCTCAAAATATATTGTGTGCGATCAAGGGCTATCAGTGGGGAGAATGTGGGTATGCTGTGCCAAGACCGGAAATCGAGTATTGTTTGCTCTTACGTGAGTAGATCGAGGGAGTCTCGTATGGTCATAAGAGAATGGGCTGTGATTGACGTGTGAGCTTGTGGGCCGTGATGTTCATTTTCCAAAGGGTATTGACATCGAGAGACTGTGACATCTTCAAGAATTTCGGGCATACCGCGAAGCATATCAATACAATACCATGCATCCCAAAGCATTGAGTGTCAATATTGTTTTCATTATATGAAGCTCTTCTAGAGTAAAAGAATACTCAACCCCTCGCGGAATTGACAAGCGAAGACGGAGAGCTAAATCATGATTGCTAGTGTAGCATTATTAGAATAGTGCTTCCACATAACGTACCTATGAAGATGCTACAGAACATGGCACAAAACCAGAACAACATCAGCTTGCTAGGAAGGACTTTACCTTTGCCTCCCAGCATTGACGGAAGTCTATAACTTCGAGTGTGGTACTGATAGTAGTCGTAGAATGCGACTTCTTGTTATTGGTGTTCCAGCCCTTGCATTCCCTGAGAAAATGATACCGCATAATCTGATTCTGCGGATTTGATCTACCGGATACTTCCACCATATGATATGTGCGTTCCACACAATTTCATGCGTATCGCCGGATGAGACGAGCACTAAGTTTTGTTCGAAGATCGATATCGGTCAGCGCGGTGTGGTCAGAGTGTGTAGCCATTATCGATCTCCTAAATGAACCAGCAGTCAAGCATATGTAAATTGGGTATCATGTGGTGGCAAATACATGCATCATCATGCCCCTCTACCTCGTCCACGTCCACCTCTGCCGCCACCTCTTCCTCCCCTTCCACCTCCTCTCCCGCCCTTTGCATTCGTCCTCGAGCCACCATCAAATTCCTCAAACAACGGCTCCGCCCCAAAAGCACCCTCACCAAATCTCAGATAACTAATCAGCCCCTCATCCACAACAGCGACCACCACACTTCTATATCCTTTCCTAACCCTAGTATAAAGATTCCTCGCTCCTCTCCCGACCATTGTCCCAGAAGGAGGATCGAAAGGCGTGCTTTCAAGAAGCGAGGTGACTTGTGTTAATGTTGGTACAGATGTAGTGCGTGCATTGACTACTGCAATTCTAAAATCAGGTGTGCCAGGATTGGATTTCGCAAACGTCGGGATGCGAGCTGGTTTCCAGAGGTGGAAGATTACTCGATATGGTGCTTCTGGTGGAGGTCCAGGATCATTCGGCGTCGCGGCTGATTTGTGGCGGGGTATGATTGATAGTTGTTTGTATATAGAGTTGTATGATCTGTACAGACCAGGCCTGACGAGCGGACCGTAAGGCATTGGTTTGGAGTGTGTAGAGTCGACGGAGAATATCTTGGACCATAACCAAGTGAAGAGTGTTTGAGGGGATGCGTCGTGCGCTTCTTGTCGTAGAAGTGCATGATGTGGAGTCGCGCCGGGTTTCGTGGCATCCCATTCCGGCGCTCGCAGAACCACATACCCTGTCCTTCTCAGGTTTGCGAATACTGTATATCGATCCAGTTCTACTTTGCCCCTCTCACCGTTTCTGCCTACCAACAAAGCATATGCAGCTTGCAAACTCATTGGTATACCCAGCTCGTCCTCCTGCTCCTCAATTATCTCCATCTCCTCTCCTGTTCTTCTCAGTATTCTGTCTAGACCTTTGTCGTTCGCCCACCATAGATCCATACTTCCACGCTCCACCAGATACAACGCTTCTTCAGGCAACAGCCACAACAATGTCCTTGCACTCCCACCACCTTTTTTGCTTTCTCCCTTCATCTTGCCCATAGTCTTGAAGTGTGGACCTTTCACATCTCCCACGGCAACGCAGTAGTCTCCCCCCATGCCATATGTCTGATCGTCTGCACCTTCGCTACCAACATAGTATCCTCGTACTGATCCTCTTCCTACATGTACGCGTGGGTATGCTAGCGCATCATGCATTGCTTCTCTACTATTTTCCAGGATGTTGTCTTGATGTTTCGTGCCATGACGTTCGAAGTCTTTTTCTCCGCGCTTCGGAATCAGACCGGTATTGTTCTTGGAGGTGAGTTTCGCGAGCTGGGAGTAGTCTAGAAGATCTTCTTGTTCGTCATCTTCTTCGAGAGAGACGCTGGCGTTACGGGCTGGAGTAGCAGGAGCGTTACTGAGAGGCGAGTCATCGTCATCAAGAGGCAACTTATCCGACATCTTGACAGAGTTCGTCGTCCAACGTAGCAATGGTAGTTGTCATAACTGATATGTGGAAAATACATAGTCATTGAAAGTATGCCTCCAGAAACATCAGCCTTGCTTATGTCATCCTGCACGGCTGAATCTGTCGGAACGAAATTTCACATGAGAATGCGTGACTCAAATTTCATTGCTTGCGTAATACTGGACACACTGCTGGAGCGAAACTGTGTGACCATCCCTTGTCCCAGAAGTTCAAGAAAGTAGATCTGCTGTAAAGATTTGAACAAGAACAATGATACAAAAGTCACATATTTGCAGAATTCTCTTGTAAATGTTATAGAAAAGCAGCATCGCAAATCGCACGACGGCAGCTACCACATCGTATCTGAGGCCCCTGGCGCTCTGATTGTATTGAACATTATATGCTTTTATAGAGGCAAATTTTGTTCATCATCTTAGGAGCTTTGGCCGAGTGGTTAAGGCGCTGTGTTTAGGCTGGACTTTGTTCCTACCTCAAACGTTTGAGCAAGTTCTATTGCATATCCGCAGTGAGAAATCGCGTGGGTTCGAGTCCCACAGGCTTCATGACTTTTTACCATTTTGCTATCTATAACGCTTGGAATGAAGAGAATTTGTCATGGTTCAAGCTAAAGTTTAGGTGTAGACAAACTCTTCCTCGCCAAGTTCTTTTTTGCAAGGCCAAGTCAGCCCTATGGTGCGTAAGCGATAAGTAAACAAATGCGCCCCTATTTAGACATAGCGGCCCATGTGCACGCTCTGACAAGTACATACAGCCTCCTCTCATCAATAACTTTTAAAACATGGACTGATGGCTTGTCCCCGGAGGCATGGTTCATAGATATGCGAAACTCTAATGAACCACTGATCGCAGACCCAAAAATTTCGAGGTACGGCACATCGATGACTAGTCTCAGATGATGTGACGTCTTCTCTATAGATTGTCCGAGCAGAGCGCGGAGGCATGCTCTTTGGACAGTTGCCATCATAGATCTGTCATAGCTTAGCACAATTATCCCTCGCTTGAGCTGATAGATGATACAGAGCTCGACACTGTGGAAGACCGAGTTTCATTAATCATTCATGCTCAGAAATCTTCGACCTGGAGCAAATGAATTGTCACAGTAGACGGAAGATGACTTTTGTGATGTCAAGGTGACTATAAAATGGGCAAGCCAAGCCGAACTTAAGAGACCTTTGCATTTTTAACTCTAATAGAGATAGTTGTCATTTGGTGGTTGGACAAAAAAATGCAAGGCGTTGTAGCGATTGTACGTGAAACTTCCTGCTCCATTTTTCGATCTCTCTCTACGCGACAAACATTCTAAGTCATTTCAACTGCCATGTATTTTCCCACCTTGCAAGTACAGCAAACAACATGACCCCACTACACACTTTCGTAGCACCGAAACACAACCCAAACTCCACATCGTGGCTTCTTGTATGTATCCCTTCTAGCAAGGTATGACGTTTTACTGACGTTTATTAGCAGTAAGTGTTGATGCTGCGCACGTCTTAATGCTAGTCGAATAACAGCCGCACTGCTCGAGAAGGAGCTCACCATAACCGGAGACGCTTGAACTCAGTGCTCCGAGCTGCTTCGGAAAGAATCCCACGAAGATCCACGAGACCATAATCATCATGGTGATCAACATATTCAACAAGAAAACGAAAAGGATGGCGGATGCGACATACTTCGACGAGATAAGGACATTTTCTGTGGGCACCGCAAACTTTCTCTCTGAGATTGCAAACGAAGACGAAGAGAGGATCAAGCAATTGCACTAGAAAGATTCTGACGAGCTTATAACAGATATCACTACGCGGAGAGAGGCAATGTATAGTATCTGACCCTGGAAACGAGGGTTATGAAGTAAGTCGGAGTGCGTACCTCTTTAGGTTATAGTAGCCAAGGGGATCAGAGTGCTGCGCAATGACCGTACAATCGACCCCTTCTGCGGGTGAAGACGATAGTATAGAACAACACCGCGATGGCATGTCTGGGAGAATCGTGGTACAGAGGAAGAGGACCGACTTTGATAAGGATTGAGCAACAAGCAAGTACCTGTAAGGTCGACAGAAGCAGCTACGATGGCAAGTAGTGAAAACTGGAGCAGAGCTGCCACTTCCCCACAACTACCTGAATTTTGCACATTTAGTCTCACAATAGAGAAGACAAGTGTCAACATTAAATACGGCAGAATAGTTAATGCTGACAGTGTCTGAACTCATACCATTATCATATTGCGAAAAAAATTCAGCAAAAGCTCGCAAGCTCTGCATCACCATGGCCAGAATTTAATCGTAGCAAAACATCGTTACTACTGTATTCATCAAGCAGTCTACGTACATGAGAAATTCCAGACAGATATCTACACAAGTTGAAGAGGATTTTCTGTCAAATACTCCTCCAAAGTTGTCAATTTACCCCGTACACTCCCCAGCCCCTCCGCCACCAACGCCTCAGACTCAACTCCCCAGTAACCAAAATCTTCCAAAACAGCAAGTCCCTCATCAAAAAGCTCCGGCGCAAAAGGAAGTGTGTTCCTCATTTCCTCGCGTGAAAGCTGTTTATATACCACGTCTTGAGCTGAGGTCTTGGTCAGAATAGCCACTATCTCGTCCATAGTGTAGAATCCTTGAGCCGCGCAAAGGGTTTTGCCTTTGTACTTTTCTGGATCGGCAAGAATGGCACCAATGAAATTTCCCGTGTTTCCAGTGGCATCAATGTATGGATACAATGCTTTGGATGATGTGCTACGACGCAGTGTCCAAACTCCGTTTTCATCTTTTCTCGGACCCAAGAACGGCTGCGTCGCAAAATTCTGCATGAAGAAAGCTGGTGAATAAAAAGCGCTCTTGATAGGAAGTGTTCGAACGTATTGCTCGATCTTTGCTTTCGCATCGAAAGGTGTGACTTTGGTGTATTTTCCCTTTGTAAACTCGAGTGGTGATGGAAGAGTGCTGAAGATGAAGTAATTGACACCGCTTTCGACAGCTGCATCGGCGATTGTTTTGCCTACATTGAACTCGTCTTCGACAGCATTTGGAGTAAAGGCTGGTGTAGTCATGGCAAAGACAGTATTTACACCTGAAAGTGCTGTGATGAGGGAAGATTTGTCAAGAGCGTCACCTTGAACGACTTCAACGACATCTGATAGCTTCTTTGCATTCTCAGAGTTGACATCGCGTGTGATGGCTCTGATCTTGTATCGTTGCGATAGTTCTGAATCTCGGAGAACGTATTTGATGAGACTACCACCTTGTATTCCTGTAGCTCCAAACACTGCAAGAATTTTTGACATGATGTTTTGTGTTTTCGGAAGCAAATATATGAATGTTGGAGTATTGATATGAGGAGAGTTGTACCTACGTTACCACAGCGGCGTGGGAGTGCTTGATTTATACCCATTCCGACTCTGCAAAGCTTATCTAAGCTTACCAATATTTAGGACTACTAGAAGCCACGAGTACTGTGTATTGTTTGGCAAGCCTTTATAGAGAACAATAGACATTGTTGTCCCTCGCGAGTTCGCTTTCGAATATGATTGGACATATGCCAGACTTGGCAGGATTCGTGTGCTTACCAATGCTACGACACCTCAAGTTGACCCTCGCAAGTTCGTAAGTTCGCATTGTCGCCTTTCCGCAAGCAGAACAGGCAAACTCAGCACGAAATCAGCTATCTCCTCACTAGCAATAGTATGTGATTCTACGCCAATTACAACCACACAATGACTCTCACAGAGCCCTCCACCTATCAATGTGGGCTCGTGCTGAAGAAGTCCAGGTCCGGATGTACAGATTGTCGAGTGCGTAAAGTGAAGGTAGCAACAAAGCCCCCGGGAAGTTTTCTTTCAACGGGATTGTGGCTGATAGTATCTTACAGTGTGATGAGATTAAGCCAGTTTGCTCAAATTGTCAAAGACGTTATGTGAACATCCAGCGTTGCGAATGGAGTGCAGTAACCAAGCCTCCCCGTGGGAGGACTAGTCAACCAAATAGGACACATGGGCTTGGTATACGAGGTCATGTAACAACCGACGACGACTTGACTTCTATCACACAGACAATCCCGCCATCCCGAATCACACATCCACCGATAGGGTCAGATACAAACCAGTATCGTACATTGGACCTCAAACTGGTATACCACTACACCACAGCAGTGAGTAGAACAATGCCGTTCTGCGACGGTCTTCCAAAATCAGCTTGGGAGAAAACTATCCCACAAGTAGCCTTCGAATCCGAGACGGTTCTCTTTCCCATGCTAGCCCTTTCCGCACTTCATCATCTCGTGCATTCACCAAACGATTTACAAATGACCCTAGCAGTTCGCCAATATCTCGGTAAGAGCTTACTGAAGCATCGGGCTACCTTGGAAAACCCCGGGAAGAACTCGTCTGA
>Ga0247809_1001364_pt1 | contig 11019 bp, 5 predicted proteins | sample UWRJL104311B1_FD_180951 | JGI IMG/M metagenome (GOLD analysis project Ga0247809, IMG submission 180951) | Plant litter microbial communities from Arlington Agricultural Research Station in Wisconsin, United States - UWRJ-L104-311B-1 | ecosystem: Environmental > Terrestrial > Plant litter >...
TCGATCAGAACAAGACTGGCAAGCCGCTGAGGATTGCCGTGGTAGGCGAGCTCAAAGACCTTCTCGATCGCATCCAGGAGCGCAAGAACGGATACAAGATCCTTACCGACGCGCTGCTGGTGAACTCGCACGGGAAGCGCTTAACGCTGCCGGCGCTGCGCTATCAATTCGACCAAGCGAGGAAAGCAGCGAAAGCCGAACTACCTGATGCCGCTAAAGAGATCGCACAATTCCGTTTCGGAGAGCTGCGCGCCAAAGCGGCCGACGACACCAGCGACCTACGCGGCGAGCAGGCGGCAAGCGACCTGCTGGGCCACGACAACGTACGCACAACGCAGCGCCATTACCTGCGCCGAGGCAAGCGCGTCGATCCGACGAAATGACGTTTTGTGGAGCAGAGATTGTTTTTGTGGAGCAGTCGGCGGGAAAAATGTGCGTAAGTCTTTGATTCTATTGGAGCGGGTGAAGGGAATCGAACCCTCGTCGTAAGCTTGGGAAGCTTCTGCTCTACCATTGAGCTACACCCGCGTGCCACGCATTCTACGCCGGATCGCACCTGGTTGACAATGTTGGGGCAGCGCCCCTCCCCGACCGTCAGTGATCCGCCTCCGGGTCCGACCACAACGCCATATACGGGTCTGAGCGGTTCAGCAGGTCTTTGTCCATGTCCACCAGCCGCCCCTTGGGCGGCTGGACCGCGTGCTGGTTGAAGCCGCTATACCCTAGCCCCATGCGCCCGCCCGGCACCGAATAGCCGGCGAACTCCAGGATGGTCGGCATCATGTCGAAGTGCAGCAGCTGCGAGCGGTTCGGCGTCGGCGCCTGGTTCGAGATGAAACTGTTGAATATCGTCCGCCGGGGCTGTTGCAACAACTTGGGCATCAACGGATTGCGCCGCGGCAGGTGGTCGCCGAGGATGACGATGTTGGTGTCCTCCAGATAGCCGTTGGCTTTCGCGTATTGCACGAAGTCGGCCACCTCCAGCGCGGTGCAGGACACCACCCCTTCGAATCCGGCGAACCCGCGCCTGGCGCAATCGGCGGACAGATACCCTTTCGGCTCATGCGTATCGACCGTCAGCAAGGTCAGGTTGAATTTCTGGCGCGTCGCCGACAACTGGCGCAGCTTGGTTTTCGCGCGGCTGAACAGATCGCCGTCGTACAAGCCCCAGCCGTTCATGGCGCTGGCCGGCACGCCGCTCTTGAGCCACTCCTCGCGGCCGTACACTTCGTGATAGTGATGCTGGGCGAGGAATTTATCCTTGCCGGCGAAGCTGGTCGCCGCGCCGCCCATGAAGACGTTGCGATAGCCGCGCGCCGCCAGCATATCGGTTAGGCAGGTGGCGTTTTTCAGGAAGGAGTTGAGCACCTGGCCTTGGGTATTACCGTCGAAGACGGTGACCCGCTTCAGCGGCACGCCGCACTGCGTCGCGACCAGGGCGGCGATGGTCCAGCCGGTGCCGGGCACTTGCTCATAGTCGGCGAAATTGATCCCGTTCAAGCCGGTGAGCGGCGCCAGCAGATCCTGGCCGAAGACGGCGCGCGAGTCGTAGTTTTGCTCCAGGCTCTCGACATAAATCAGCACCAGGTTCTTCGGTTTTTGCGCTACCACGGAAACCGATTCCGGTCGAATGTAGTTGGCGCCAAAATAATCGGGGCCGAAATCAGCGGTTACATACTTAAAGGCGGAGACGTCGCACATCCAGAACGTGGCCGCGCCGAACACCAGCAGTTGCGGGAACCAGCGATGCAGCCGGTGACACGCCGCGTGACAGCGCGGCGGGGCCTTGGCGATGGCCTTGCGCGCCAGCGACTCGAGATAGAACGTCAGCGCCAGCAACAGCACCGGCGCCAGCACGCACCAGCGGAAGAAGCGCCATGTCACGGCGGGGTCGACCGAATCCACCAGTTCCATGCCGAAGTTGACGTGGTAGGCGATCTGCTCGAGATCGGGCTGGCCGAACGATCGGTGCAACCAGTAGCTGAAGCAGAACAGGTAGATGGCCACCAGATACAGGCCGCCGCGCAGCAGGCGGAGTCCAGACATTTTTTGGGTATGGAGAGGTTTTTTCATCTCGCCATCTTCGCAACCGCTGTTGTCTGTAACGTTGCCGGAGTCCACCGTTTTGTATCGCAGTGTTGTGCCGTCCTTACACGGATTTACGTCGCCAAGTTCCGGCGAATCATCAAACGCTTTATTTTGTTGCGTCCGTGCAAAAATCATATCCCCAGGAAATTAGTTGACACCTAATCTGTTACGATACTGACACCTTCGTCAACCATGTTCAGGATCGATCATGCGCAGTAGCAGCACCCCTCAAGCGGCTGGCCGCGAGACCGTCCTGGAGGACGGCAAGCCCATCGTCACCACCACCGACCTCCAGGGTCGCCTGACCTACGCCAACTCGACCTTCATCGAGGCCGGCGGCTACGACGACCAGGACCTGGCCGGGCGGGCGCAGACGTCGCTATACCATCCCGACATGCCGCCCGAGGTGGACGCCGACATGCTGCGCACCCTGCTGTCGGGCGAGCCGTGGCGCGGCCTGGTCAAGTACAGCCGCAAGGACGGCGGCTTCTTCTGGTGCATCGCCAACGCCACGCCGGTGATCGAACGCGGCCGGACCACCGGCTATATGTCGGTGTGCACCAAGCCCAAGCGCGAGCAAATCCAGCAGGCCGAACAACTCTACCGCGGCGTCAAGGGCGGCAATCCCGACGGCATCCGCATCGTCCGTGGCGCCGAAGCGGCGCGCGGCTGGCGCCGCCTGACCAACGCCTTGCGCGACATCACGCTGGCGCAGCGCCTGGCCATCTGCTTCGGCGGCGTCGCGGCGCTGGCGCTGGCGATGGCCAGCCACGCCGTGCTGGCCTATTCCGACACCGCGCTGCACGCGCAGGCGCTGCTGATGGTGGCGCTGGCGCTGTATGGCTGGCGCAATCTGCACCAGGCCGTGGTCGCGCCGATCAAGGCCAGCATCGACGCCGCCCGCATCCTGGCCGGCGGCGACCTGACCACCCGCATGGCGGTCGACCGTCACGACGAGCTGGGCCAGTTGCAAGCCTTCGTGCGCCAGTTGAACCTGAACCTGGCGTCGATCCTGGTCGACATCCGCGGCAACTTCGCCCTCAGCCGCAGCACCACCACCATGGTGCGCGCGGCCAACGTCGACCTGTCGGCGCGCACCGAGGCGCAGGCGTCCAACCTGGAACAGACCTCGGCGCACATCGGCCTGATCACCGACACGGTCGGCCAGACCGCCGACAACGCCACCAACGCCAGCGGCGCGGCCAGCGAGGCGACCGCCCTGGCCGAGCGTACCGGCGTGGCGGTGGCGCAAGTGGTGGCGGCGATGAACGACATCAGCAACTCGTCGCGCCGCATCGTCGACATCATCAGCCTGATCGACGGCATCGCCTTCCAGACCAACATCCTGTCGCTGAACGCGGCGGTGGAGGCGGCGCGCGCCGGCGAGAGCGGACGCGGCTTCGCCGTGGTCGCCAGCGAGGTGCGCAACCTGGCGCAGCGCAGCGCCGCCGCCGCCAAGGAGATCAAGACCCTGATCGACGCCTCGGCCGAGAAGATCCAGGTCGGCGCCGGCATGGCCGGCGCGGCCGGGCAGGACATGGACGCGGTGATCGAGGCCATCGGCCGGGTCGCCGTCATCATGGGCGAGATCAGCGGCTCGACGCGCGAGCAGAGCAGCGGCGTCAACCAGGTCAAGGACGCCATCATGCAGCTGGACGAGGTGACCCGCCAGAACGCGCAGATGGTCGAGGAGGCGTCGGCCGCGACCGCCGTGCTGGATCTGCAGGCGGAGGCGGTGAGCAAGGCGCTGGAAGTGTTCAAGCTGCCGCCGCAAGCCGGCGCCAAGGGCAAGGCCAATGTGGCCGTGATCGCGCTAGGCAGGCCCACGGCGCGGCGGGGGCGCGCCGAGGCGCCGTTGGCGCGCAGCGCATAAGCGCGGATGAAGTGGTGAAGTGATGCAGATGGTGCGGCTGGCGGGGATCGAACCCACAACCCTTGGCTTCGGAGGCCAATACTCTATCCATTGAGCTACAGCCGCACGGTCGCAGCATTATAAGCTCCCGCTCCGTCCTTAGAAAGGGTTTTCGCGGTATTTACAATCGAGCAATTCCCAAACGCCGCCATCTGATGCAGAATATCCTCGCCTATCACCCGCCAAGGATGCCTCATGAAACCAGTTGTAGCGTTGAGCGTCGCGCTCGCGTTTGCCGTTCCCGCCGCCGTCCACGCCCAGGCCCCCGCCCCCGCCGCCGATCCGATCTCCAAGCTGGTCGGCCAGCTCGACCTGGAGAAGTACAAGGCCACCATCAAGAGCCTGACCCGCTTCGGCGACCGCCGCCAGGGCACGGAACGCAACCGCCAGGCGCTCGACTGGATCGAGGCGCAACTCAAATCCTACGGCTGCGGCAACGTTGAACGGCTGCAGTACCAATTCACCCAGCCGGCCCCCGGCGATCCGGCGCCCAAGCGCGCGCCCGGGATTCCGAGCGGCGGCGCCGGCGGCCCTCCGGGCCAGGGCGGCAGCACGCTGTTCGGCAACCGCATCGCGACCGGCGTCAACACCGATCCGATGCGCCAGACCGATGAAAAACTGCGCGCTCTGAACGCCGAGCAGACCCCGGTCGGCACCTCGCAACGCGAAAACGTCTATTGCACCAAGGTCGGCGCCACCCATCCCGAGGAAATGTACATCGTCAGCGCCCACATGGACGGCATCGGCTTCGGCGAGGCCGCCAACGACGACGGCTCCGGCACCGCGCTGGTGATGGAGCTGGCGCGCATCTTCAGCGCGCCGGGCGTAGAGACCGGACGCTCGATCCGCTTCGTGTTGTGGAACAACGAGGAAACCGGCCTGAACGGCGCGGCGGCCTACGTCAACCAGCGCAAGGATTTGCAGGGCGTCGAGTCGCCCAAGGGGTCGGGCAAGTATCCGGAGCCGAAGTGGCTGGGCATGATCCAGCACGACATGATGTTGTTCGACCACGGCATGCCGTTCCAGAAGATCGACGGCTACGGCAAGCCGGTGGTCGACGACAAGGGCCAGCCGGTGTTCGTGGCGCCGCCGGAGCAGCGCGCCGAGGCCGACGTCAATATCGAGTATCAATCGGTGTCGAAGCAGGCCGACGGCTCGGCCAAGCTGGCCTGGGCCTTCCGCGCCGCCAACGACAAGTACGCGACCAACTACCCGGCCGCCGTCGGCTTCCACATGACCAACACCGACTCGACGCCGTTCATGGAGCTGGTGCCGTCGATCTCGCTGCGCGAGAACGAGCGCGGGCAGCAGATCGGCGCCGGCTGGAACCCGAACTGGCACCAGCCGACCGACAACTACGCGACCTATTCCGACAAGGACTTCCTGCTCGGCCTGAACGCGGCCCAGACCACGCTGGCCGGCGTGGCGCAGCTGGCCGGGGTCAAGATCGTGAAGTAATCGGCGCCGGCCGCGTCCCGGCGCAGGGAACTTAGCCGGGCAGCGTTTCGATGCGCTCGCGCGCCTGCGCCAGCTGGACCTGGTCCATGCGCGCGGCGGCGTTCTTCAGATAGCGCGCCGCGGCGGCGAATCCGCCGCGCTCCGCCATCGCCAACCACATCCAGGCCTGGGCCGCGTCGGCGCGTGCGCCCTGGCCGAACAGGAACATCAGGCCCAGGTTGAACTGCGCCCGGGCGTGGCCCTGCCCCGCCGCCTGCAGATACCAGTGGTGCGCCTTGGCGTAATCCTGCGCCAGTCCCAGCCCGTTGTCGTAGCGCAGGCCCAGCGCGAACTGCGCTTGGGTGTGGCCCTGTTCCGCCGCCTTGGCGTACCAGGCGTTGGCCTGCATCGCATCCGGTTGCGGCCCGTCGTCGTGATCGTACAGCAGCCCAAGGCTGTACTGGGCCGCCGCGTAATCCTGCTCGGCGGCGCGGCGATACCAGCTCATCGCCTTGCGATAATCGCGCGGCACTCCGCCGCCCGTTTCGTAGCGCAAGCCCAGGTCGAACTGCGCCCGCAAATGTCCCTGGTCGGCCGCCTTGCGGTACCAGAAAATCGCTTCCTGAGGATCCTTCGGCACGCCGCGGCCGGCGTCGTACAACAAGCCCAGATGGTATTGCGCGCCGGGGAAGCCCTGCTCCGCCGCCTTGCGGTACCAGAGCTGCGCCTGCTCGTCGTCCTGCGCCACGCCCTGGCCGTGATCGTAGCGCAGGCCCATATTGTTCTGCGCCGCCGCGTGCCCCTGCTCGGCCGCCTTGCGATACCAGTCCAGCGCCTTCTGCTCGTCGCGCGGCACGCCCTGGCCGTTGTCGTAGATCAGGCCGAGGTTGAACTGCGAGCTGGCGTGGTCCTGCTCCGCCGCGCGGCGATACCAGAGGATCGCCTTCTGGCTGTCCTGCGCGATGCCGTCGCCCTTGTCGAAGCGCAGCGCCAGGTTGAACTGCGCCGGCGCGTAACCTTGGTCGGCCGCCTTGCGGTACCACGACATCGCTTGGCCCACGTCCTGCGGCACGCCCTGGCCGTTGTCGTAGCGCAGGCCGAGGTTGAACTGCGCGCGCGGGTAGCCCTGCTCCGCCGCCTTGCGGTACCAGGCGATGGCCTGCTTGAAGTCCTGCGGCACGCCCTTGCCGGTGTCGTACATCATGCCGAGATTGTTCTGCGCGCCGGCGTCGCCCTGCTCGGCGGCCTTGCTGAACCAGTACATGGCTTTCTGCGTGTCGGCCTCCAGGCCCTGGCCCTTGGCGTACAGCCAGCCCAGGTTGTACTGCGCGGCGGCGTAGCCCTGCTCGGCCGCCAGCTGGTACCACGCGGCCGCCTCCTGATAACTTTGCTCGACGCCCTGGCCCTTCTGGTACATCACGCCCAGGTTGTACTGCGCGTGTTCCAGTCCGGATTGCGCCGCCTGGCGATACCAGACCACCGCCAGTTCATAGCTCTGCGCCGCGCCCTGGCCGTTGAAGTACATGAAGCCCAGGCTGTGCTGGGCGTTGGCGACGCCGCGTTCGGCCAGCCCCTTGACGCGCAAAAATTCGGCGGTATAGGTGCTGCCGTTGCTGGCGTCGGAGTCGTTGGGACCGTATTTCGTCATGCGGGGCTATCTACAATGCGTCAAGCTTGAATCGCGATCATCGCTGGGTGGCTGTCGACCGCCGGCGCCGCGTGCGCATGGACGCCGTGCGCCATCTGCTGGTTCTGCTCCCGCAACACGTCGATGAAACCGCCCAGCGAAATCGGGCGGTGGTACAGGTAACCCTGCATGGTGGTGCAGCCGTTGGCCTGCAGGTAGCGCGCCTGCACCTCGGTCTCCACGCCCTCCGCCACCAGGTGCAGGCCGAGGCCGCGCGCGATCGAGATGATCGCCAGGATCACCGGATAGTGGCCGTTCTCGTCGTGGATCTCCTTGACGAAGGACTGGTCGATCTTGATGGTGTGGATCGGGAAGCGGTGCAGGTAGGACAGCGACGAATAGCCGGTGCCGAAATCGTCGATCGCCACCGACACGCCCAACTGGCAAAGCTTGTTCAGCTGTTCGATCGCGTACTGCGGATTGCGGATGCAGATGTTCTCGGTGATCTCGACCTCGATCTGCGCCGGCGAGATGCCGTAGCGGGTCAGCGCGCCGCGCATCTTCTCGAAGAAGTCGCCGCGGTCCAGGTATTGCGGCGACAGGTTCAGCGACAGGCGGATCGCCTCGCCGCCGGCGGCGTTCCATTGCAGCAGGTCGCGGCACAAGGCGCCCAGCATCCAGTCGGAGATCGGCAGCATCAGGCCGTTCTCTTCGGCGAACGGCAGGAACTCGCCGGCCGACAGCACGCCGCGCTGCGGATGGTTCCAGCGCATCAGCCCTTCGGCGCCGATGATGCGGCCGGTGGCCACGTCGACCTGCGGCTGGTAGTACATTTCCAGCTCGTTCAGCTCCAGCGCCTTGCGCAGGCTGTGCTCCAGCGCGATCTTCTGGTGCGACGCGTCCAGCATCGAGTTGTGATAGAAGCTGTGGCCGTTCTTGCCCAGCGCCTTGACCTGGTACATGGCGATGTCGGCGTGGCGCAGCAGCTCGTCGATGGATTCGCCGTCGGTCGGGTAGACCGCGATGCCGATCGAGGCCGAGATATGCACCTCGTGGCCATCGAGGTCGAACGGTTTTTGCAGGCTTTCGAGGAATTTTTCGGCGATCGCCTTGGCGTCCTGGCGGTCGCGCAGTTCCGGCAGCACGATGGTGAACTCGTCGCCGCCCTGGCGCGCCAGCGTGTCGCCGCGGCGCAGGCAATCCTTGAGCCGCGTCGACACCTGCTGCAGCAGTTCGTCGCCCTTGACGTGGCCCAGCGTGTCGTTGACCAGTTTGAACCGATCCAGGTCGACGAACATCACCGCCAACTCGGTCAGCTTGCGCTTGGCCTGGATCACGGCCAGTCCCAGGCGGTCCTTGAACAGCATGCGGTTCGGCAGGTCGGTCAGGATGTCGTGGTAGGCCTGGTAGGAGATCACCTCCTCGGCGCGTTTGCGGTCGGTGATGTCGCGCGCCACGCCGTAGGTGCCGAAGAACTCGTGCTTCTTCACCTCGTGGTCGGGGACGTGCATGCCGATCGCGTTGAGCGAGATCGTCATCAGCGTGTTGTTGAAGGTGCGTTCGACGCCGCCGCCGGTGTTGCACTTCAGGCGCAGCTCGACGTTGCGCGAGGCGCGTTCATCGACGCGGCGCTCGTTGAAGGCGTAGCGCGCGCGTTCCTGGTCTTCGTCGTGCACCAGCACCGAGTAGTGGCGGCCGATCAGCTCCTCGCGGCTGAAGCCGAGCAGCTGCTGCGCGCGGTCGTTCATGAAGGTGAACTTGCCTTCGTGGTTCAGCGTGTAGATGATGTCCGGCGAGCTGTCCACCAGGTAGCGGTACATCTTCTCGGAGTTTTCCAGCTTGGAGGCGATGCGCTCGTTGTCGATCGCGAGGCGGCGCTTTTGCAGCGCGTTCTCCACCGTCTTGAGCAGCTCTTCGCGGCTGTACGGCTTGCGCAGGTAATCGTAGGCGCCGCGCTTCAGGGCGCCGATCGCCGCCTCGATGCCGACGTCGCCGCTCATGACGATCACGTCGCCGTCGATCTCCCTGGCGTTGATGAAGTCCATGATCTCGTGGCCGCTCATGTCGGGCAGGCGCAGGTCGAGCAGGATCAGATCGAATTTGAGCTTGGTCAGCTGGGCCAACGCCTCGCTACCGCAGGTCGCCGTCACCAGGTGGTAATCGCGGTCGCGCAATAGCTCGTACAACGACGACAGCAAGCGCGGTTCGTCGTCCACGAGCAGGATGCGGGGGCAGTTATCGGTGGTGAGGACGACGGGGGCGTGGTCGTCGGAACTTGGAGCGAAGGCGGCTAAGCCGGCAGGGTTCAGGTTCATCATGGCCTTAAACTGAATCCATCGCCCGCGTCGACACGCCGGCGATTTGACTGGCGCTGCCACGGGCGGGCAGCAGAATTTCAAAGGTGGTACCCGTTTTTCCGGATCGGCAGGTGATCAGGCCCTGCATTTTCTTGACCAGGTCGTGGACGATGGACAGGCCGATGCCATGGTTGGCGCCCGCCTTGTTGCTGCGCACCGGCGAGAACAAGTTGGCCAGCACCTCGGCCGACAGGCCCGGGCCGGTGTCGCCGACGACCAGTTCCAGATACAGCTTGCGTTCGCGGTTGACGTGGCCGCGGTTGGCGATTTCGATCTTGCCGCCGTCGACCAGGGCCTCGACCGCGTTCTTGATCAGGTTGACCAGGATCTGCTTGAGCAGGTCGGCGTCGCCGTCGATTTCGGCCGGGCTTTCCTGCATCCGCACCACGATCTGCACCGAGGCCGGCACGAAGTCGGTGACGCGGAACAGCCGCAGCACGTCGTCGACCACGCGGCCGACGTCGGTCGCGCGCGAGGTCTCGGTCGGCTGCAGGTCGGCCAGGCCGTTGATCAATTGGCCGACCCGGTCGATCTCCTCGTTCAGGATCGACATCTCGCCGACCACCGGCTCGCGCTTGGCCAGCTTGCCGTCCAGGACCGACAGGTAGTTCTTGATGATCGACAGCGGGTTGTTCACCTCGTGCACCACGCGGCGCGACGCTTCGCGGTACTCCTCGGCGACGTGGGCGATCTGGCGCTTGGCGTGACCGCGCTCGCTGATCGCCGTCTCCAGCGAGGCGGCGGCCTGGGTGCCGAACGACTGCAGGAAGCGCTCGCGCTTCTGGAAGCCCGGCAGCTGCCACGCCGGCGCGCCGCCGATCAACACGCCCAGGCAGCGCTGGTTGGCCACCAGCGGCAGGCACACCATGCTCTCGCTGCCGAGGATGCGGAACAACTGCTCCTCCGCCACGCTCAACACGCCGTCCCGGCCGATGTAGGCCAGCTTGCGGTCGAGCGCCGATTGCGCCACCACGCCGCCCTTGGCCAGCGGGATCGCGAATTCGGCCAGCCGTTGCTGGTGCTCGCCGGCCGGCACGCCGTGCAGCGCGTGGCCGGTCGGATTCTCCAGCAGAACCACGGCGGTTTCAAAGTCGAACAGGATGCGCGCCGAGCGCGTCATCGCTTCCAGCAGGCCCGCTTCGCCGTGCTGGCGCGCGAAGGTCTGGCCCATCTCGGACACCAGCACCATGTTGCGCACTTCCTCGGACAGCCGCTGCTGCACCGGATCGACCACCGGCGGCGCGTACGCTGCCGGCACCGGCACCTCGTCGACGCCGGCCAGGTCGATGCCTAGATAGGCGGCCGACTTCTCCACCTGGCGCGCGGCGTTGTTGACGATCAGCGCCAGCGCGTCGGCGTCGAGGCCGACCAGGTGGCCGGCTTCCTCGATCGCCTGTTGCTGGTCCTCGTGGCTATACAGCAGGTGCGCCAGGCGCACGATGCGGATCAGCGGATGCGCCGACTCCAGCCGCGCGATCGGCTCGTGGTGATACAGCACGCTGTCGGCCAGGAAGGAGTCCAGGTGCCAGCGCTCGATCAACCAGGCGCCCGCTTCGGTGTGGGTGATTTGCAGCGTGCGCTGTTCGACGGCGCACAGG
>Ga0247809_1001365_pt1 | contig 11006 bp, 9 predicted proteins | sample UWRJL104311B1_FD_180951 | JGI IMG/M metagenome (GOLD analysis project Ga0247809, IMG submission 180951) | Plant litter microbial communities from Arlington Agricultural Research Station in Wisconsin, United States - UWRJ-L104-311B-1 | ecosystem: Environmental > Terrestrial > Plant litter >...
GCCGGCCGCGAGTGCTGCCAACAGCAGGATGCGATTGGAAATGCTCTTGGAGCCAGGCAGCCGGACGACGCCGGTGGCGGCGCGGAAGGGCGGGAGATCGAGAAAGGGAGACGAATACATGGTCAGTTGCCGGGGCTGCGCCATTGCGCGCGGGTCCGCCTTGCATCGGCGATCGTGTTCTCCAAGGCCTGCGCGTCACCGGCGGCGATCAAGGCCTCGAGCTCGAGCAGCTTCGTGCGAAAAGCTTGCGATTGCAGCAGCACCTGCTCGCGATTGGCCAACAGGATGTCGCGCCACACGGCAGGGTCGCTGGCCGCAATGCGCGTGAAATCGCGAAAACCTGGTCCGGCCAGACCGAGAAAACGCGCACCGTCAGGCTGTTCCGCGACAGCGTTGGTGAAGGCGAAGGCCAGCAGATGCGGCAGGTGGCTCACGGCGGCGAAAGCACTGTCGTGGTCCTGCGGCGTCATGGTGAGCACCTGAGCGCCGATGCCGGTCCAGAGCTGCGCAGCGCGCTGGACGTTGGAGCGCAGCGTGGTCTTGGTGGGCGTCAGGATCACCTGCCGCCCGTCGAAGAGCGAGGCCTCTGCGTGCTCGACGCCGGCGACTTCCTTTCCGGCGATCGGGTGGGCCGGCACGAAGCTTGAAAATTGGTTCTGGAGCCCCCGCCGGGCGGCTTCGATCACATCCCCCTTCGTCGAGCCCACGTCCATCACCAGCGTGTCCGACGAAACGCCGTGCCGAATCGCCTTGAAAGTGGCTTCGGAGGCCGAGACGGGCACCGCCACCAACACCAGGTCGGCGCCGGAGACCGCGAGCAGTGCGGACGGTGCGGCCACGTCGATGACACCGAGCTGGCGCGCCCTTTCGGTGGTCGACGGCGACTTGCTGTAGCCGACGACGCGCTTGACCAACTTGGCGCGCTTGAGCGCCAGCGCGAAGGAGCCGCCCATCAGACCGCAGCCGATCAGGCCCAGTTGCTCGAACATCGGGCCGCTCACGCAGTGACGGGGTAGGCGCCCAGCACCTTGTAGAAGGCGCACAGCGTTCGCAGTTCGGCGAGCGCCGCGGCCACGTTGGGTTGAGATGGATGGCCGTCGAGGTCGATGTAGAAGTAGTACTCCCATTGCCCAGTCCGCGCGGGACGCGACTCGAAACGCGTCATCGAGACGTTGTTGGCCTTCAGCGGCATCAGCAAGTCGTGCACCGCGCCTGCGTGATTGGGTACGGAGACGACGAGGCTGGTGCAGTCGCGCCCGGAAGCCGGCGGCATGGCGAGCGTCTGCGGCAGGCAGATGATGGCAAAACGCGTGCGGTTGTACGAATCGTCCTGAATCGCATGCGCCACGATGTGGAGCCCGAAACGCGTGGCGGCACGGTCGCTTGCCAGTGCGGCCCAGGCCGGGTTGCCGGCGGCGAGCCGAGCGCCTTCGGCGTTGCTGGACACAGCACGCCGTTCGGCATGCGGCAGGTGCTTGGCCAGCCAGGTCTGGCACTGCGCCAGCGCTTGAGGATGTGCCAGGACCGCCTCGATATCCCCGAGAGAGTTCGATGTGCGCAACAGGTGGTGCCGCACCAGCAGGCTGACCTCGCCGACCACGTGCGCCGGCGAGTGAAGGAACAGGTCGAGCGAGCGTGTCACCACGCCTTCGGTCGAGTTCTCGACGCCGACGACGCCGTATTGCGCGCTCCCTGCCGCAGTTGCATGGAAGACTTCGTCGAAGCTCGCGCAATAGACCAAATCGGCAGCACCGCCGAAATATTCGACCGCTGCCTGTTCGCAGAAAGTGCCCTCGGGGCCAAGCACCGCGACGCGCTGCGGCGACTCGAGCGCGAGGCACGCCGACATGATCTCGCGCCAGATCGCCGCCACATGCAGGCTCTTGAGCGGGCCCGCATTGGCCTTCTGCATTTTCTCGATGACTTGCGCCACGCGGTCGGGCCGGAAGAAAGGCGTCCCTTCCCGCTTCTTGACTTCACCAACCTGCTCGGCGACATGCGCCCGCTGGTTGAGCAGTTCGATCAGACGTTGATCGAGCGCGTCGATCTGCACGCGCAGACCGGAGAGATCCGTGGAAGTGTCGGGCGTCGGCGTCGAGGAGGGGGTGTCGGACATCGTGCGAAAAAGAGGCGTGCAGGCTAGGCCTGCGATCGCTCGAATTCTCGCATGTAGCCCACCAGCGCCTGCACACCTTCGAGCGGCATGGCGTTGTAGATGCTCGCGCGCATCCCGCCGACCGACTTGTGCCCTTTGAGTTGCAGCAGCCCGGCTTCGCGCGCACCGGCCAGAAAGGCTTCGTTGCGGCTTTCATCTGCGAGAAAAAAGGGCACATTCATGCGGGAGCGGCAGGCGGCGTCGATTCGGTTCGCGTAGAAGTCCGAGCCGTCGATGAAGCCGTAAAGCAGCTCGGCCTTGGCCGTGTTGCGCTGTTCCATCGCGGCCACGCCGGTCGCTGCGCCCTCGGTTTGACGAAGCAGCCAGTCGAAGGTGAGCCCCGCCATGTAGATGCCCCACGTCGGCGGCGTGTTGTACATGGACTGGTTGTCGGCGACCGTCTTGTAGTTGAAAGCGCTCGGGCAGATGTCCAGTGCGTGGCCGAGCAGGTCGTCGCGCACCACGACGATGGTCAGGCCAGCCGGCCCCAGGTTTTTCTGCGCGCCACCGAAGGCAAGGCCGACGCGGCGCCAGTCGACACTTCGCGAGGCGACGTGCGAGGAGAAGTCGATCACCAGTGGCGCGTCGCAGCCCAAGGCGGCGAGATCAGGCAAGGTCTGAAACTCGATGCCGTTGATCGTTTCGTTGGTGCACACATGGACGTAGGCGGCGCCTGGTGTCAGCTTCCAGGTGGCCGGGTCCGGCAAGCGCGTGTGCTGGTCATCCGCGTTGCTAGCCACGACGCGTGCGTCGCAGTAGCGCTTTGCTTCCTTGTGTGACTTGACGCTCCAACTGCCGGTGACGACAAAGTCGGCCACGCTTCCGCGCGACAGGTTCATCGGCACGATGGCGTTCTCTCCCAGTCCGCCGCCCTGCATGAAAAGAATATGGAAGTTGGCGGGCACGTCCAGCAAGGCGCGCAAGTCGGCCTCGGCTTTCGCGTAGATCGCCCCGAACTCCTTGCCGCGGTGGCTCATCTCCATCACGCCCATGCCGCTTCCATGCCAGTCGAGCATCTCCGCAGCAGCTTGGCGCAGCACCTCTTCCGGCATCGCGGCCGGGCCGGCTGAGAAGTTGTACGGGCGTGCGCCCGCCCGCGGGTTCACTTCTTGGCAGGCGCTTTGGCCGCGGGCTTGGAGGGCGCGGCGGCGGCGGGCTGGCCATTGGTCGGCGCACCGAGGGCCTTTGCGACACTGACGTTCAGCGCCTGCAGCTTCGGATCGATGGTGGGGCGAACATCCGCCACCAGCTTCTGCGTGAGCGCCGAACCCAACTGAGGATTCAGGTCCGAGAACTTCTTGTTGAGCGGTGAACTGAGCCATGCAACCAACTGCTTCAGTTCGTCTTCGTTGAAGTTCTGCTCGAGCAGCGGGCCGACCGTGCTCGGTGCCAATTGCAACGCCTTGTCGCGCACGATGGGGAAGGCTTCCTGCACGTACTTCTGGACTTCGGCCTCGGCTGCCTTGCCCAACGCTTCGCGCTTCTCGGCCGGCACCTGCGTCTGTAGATATTCCCCGCCTGCCTGGAGGATCGGCGCCACGGAGTCGTTCACCAGAATGCGAGCCATGCCATCGATGGCGGGGCGTTGAACTTCAAGCAACTGCTTCACGAGCGTCGCTTTGTCTTGGGCCATGGCGATCGAACTGGCTGCCAGTGCGACCGTCAGGACCGCAAGCTTGATTTTTTTCACTGAGGATTCTCCGTTGAAGATGAGGAAGTGTCGTCGACGTCGGGCTCGCTTTCGACGATCGCATCGTTCTCGACAATGCGCTGCAGTCCGCTGAGCTTGGCGCCTTCGTCGAGGCCGATGAGTGTGACGCCCTGGGTGGCGCGACCGAGTTCTCTGATCTCGGCAACGCGGGTGCGCACGAGCACGCCCTTGTCGGTGATCAGCATGATCTCGTCGTCCGCGTGGACCAACGTGGCCGCGACGACCTTGCCGTTGCGCTCACTCTGTTGAATGGCAATCATGCCTTTGGTTCCCCGGCCATGGCGGGTGTACTCGGTAATGCTTGTGCGCTTTCCGTAACCGTTTTCGGTGGCGGTCAACACGCTCTGCGCCTCGTCTTCGGCCACCAGCATGGCGATCACGCCCTGACCCGGATCGAGCGACATGCCGCGCACGCCGCGCGCGTTGCGGCCCAAAGGACGCACGTCTTCCTCGTCGAAGCGAACCGCCTTGCCACCGTCGCTGAAGAGCATCACGTCGTGCTTGCCGTCGGTCAGTGCCGCGCCGACGAGGTAGTCGCCGTCGTCAAGATTGACGGCGATGATCCCGCCCTTGCGCGGGTTGTTGAACTCATCGAGCGCGGTCTTCTTGACGGTGCCCATCGAGGTCGCCATGAAGATGTACTGGTCTGCCGGGAAGGTGCGCTTCTCTCCGGTGAGTGCCAGCACGACGTTGATCTTCTCTCCCTCTTGCAGCGGGAACATGTTGACGATGGGCCGGCCGCGCGAGCCGCGAGAGCCGGCAGGCACTTCCCATACCTTGAGCCAGTAGAGCCGGCCACGGTTCGAGAAACACAGGATGTAGTCGTGCGTGTTCGCGATGAAGAGCTGGTCGATCCAGTCGTCTTCCTTCGTCGCGGTGGCCTGCTTGCCGCGTCCGCCCCGCTTCTGCGCACGGTATTCGCCGAGCGGCTGGCTCTTGATGTAGCCGCTGTGCGACAGCGTGACCACCATGTCGGTGGGGGTGATCAGGTCTTCGGTGGACAGGTCGAACGCGCTGTGTTCCACCTGACTGCGGCGAGCGCCAAGCTTGGTCTGGCCGAACTCCTGCTTGATCACGCCCAGTTCGTCGCCGATGATGACCGACACGCGCTCGGGCCGCGCCAGGATGTCGAGCAGATCGTCGATCTCGGCCATGACTTCTTTGTACTCTGCGACGATCTTGTCTTGCTCGAGGCCGGTCAGGCGTTGCAGGCGCATTTGCAGGATTTCCTGGGCCTGCGTGTCGGAGAGCCGGTAGAGCCCGTCGGAGCCCATGCCGTAGTCAAGTTCGAGGCCGTCGGGGCGGTAGTCGTCCGCATTGATGACGCCGCCGTCGGCGCGCGTACGGGTGAGCATTTCGCGCACCAGTTTGCTGTCCCAAGGACGGCTCATCAGCTCGGCTTTGGCAACAGGCGGCGTCGGCGCGTTGCGGATGATCGCGATGAAGTCGTCGATGTTCGCCAGCGCCACCGCCAGGCCCTCGAGCACATGGCCGCGTTCGCGCGCCTTGCGCAACGTATAGACAGTACGGCGGGTGACGACCTCACGGCGATGCTGCAGAAAGACTTCGATCAGGTCCTTCAGGTTGCACAGCTTCGGCTGGCCATTGACCAGCGCCACCATGTTGATGCCGAAAGTGTCCTGCAGTTGGGTCTGCTTGTAGAGGTTGTTGAGAACCACTTCGGGCACTTCGCCGCGCTTGAGTTCGATCACCAGGCGCATGCCCGATTTGTCGGACTCGTCCTGGATGTGGCTGATGCCTTCGATCTTCTTTTCGTGAACCAGTTCGGCCATGCGCTCCTGGAGCGTCTTCTTGTTCACCTGGTAGGGCAACTCGTCGACGATGATCGCTTGGCGCTGGCCGCGATCGATGTCTTCGAAATGGCAGCGTGCGCGCATCACCACCTTGCCCCGCCCTGTGCGGTAGCCATCCTTGATGCCGTTGATACCGTAGATGATGCCGGCGGTAGGAAAGTCGGGCGCGGGCACGATTTCCATCAGTTCGTCGATGCTTGCCTCCGGATGCCGAAGGAGATGCAGGCATGCATCGACGACCTCGTTGAGGTTGTGCGGAGGAATATTGGTCGCCATGCCAACGGCGATACCGCCTGCGCCATTGACCAGCAAATTCGGCAATTTGCTGGGCAGCACGGCCGGCTCTTTTTCCGAGCCGTCGTAATTGTCTTGAAAGTCGACCGTCTCCTTGTCGATATCGCCCAGCATTTCATGAGCGATCTTCGAAAGTCGAATTTCGGTATAGCGCATCGCTGCCGCCATATCGCCGTCGACAGAGCCGAAATTGCCCTGGCCGTCGACCAACATGTGCCGCATCGAGAAGTTCTGCGCCAGACGCACGATCGTGTCGTAGACGGACTGGTCGCCGTGCGGGTGGTACTTGCCGATCACATCGCCCACGATACGTGCCGACTTCTTGTAGGGACGGTTCCAGTCGTTGTTCAGTTCATGCATCGCGAACAGCACGCGACGATGCACTGGCTTGAGCCCATCTCTTGCGTCGGGCAGGGCGCGGCCTACGATCACGCTCATGGCGTAGTCGAGATAGCTGCGACGCATTTCCTCTTCGAGGCTGATGGGAAGGGTTTCTTTGGCGAACGAGGTCATGGGCGGCAGGCAGACAGCAAGGAGCGAAATTTTACGCTTCCGGCGGTGTAGTGCTGCAGCAACACATGCCGGCTATTCCGCCGCCGTCCTACGTTTCGTGGCCCCTCCCCGGGCTGTTTGCCAAAGACCCTATGGCACAATCGCCTCAACGTTTTGGGTGGTGGTCACTTAAAGCGTCCTTGATTCGCAGCGCGGCTGCGGCTTTTTCCCCAAGAGGAGAACCATGAAGAAACTGAATAAAGTGGCGATGATGTTTGCAGTCGCTGCGCTCGCCACTGCCGCCGGCGCGCAGACCCGTGTCACCGCAGCAAATGGCGGTCCCGTCATCGACAACTGGCAAAACGGTACCGGCGAGCTGGTCTGGAAGAACGGCACCAACGAACTGTGCTGGCGCGATGCCAATTGGACGCCTGCAACGGCTGCTGTTGGCTGCGACGGCGCTCTGGTTCCGGCTGCACCGGCCACCCCGATCGCTTCGCCAAGCGCACCGGTCGTGCCTGTCGCACCGCCGGCTCCGCCCGCAGCTTCGAAGGTCACCTTCGCTGCCGACGCATTCTTCGACTTCGACAAGTCGGTTCTGAAGCCTGAAGGCCGCGCCAAGCTCGACGACCTGGTGTCGAAGATCCGCGACGTCAACCTTGAAGTCATCATCGCCGTCGGTCACACCGACTCGATCGGTTCGGATGCCTACAACCAGCGCCTGTCGGTTCGCCGCGCAGAAGCCGTCAAGGCTTACCTGGTCACCAAGGGTATCGAACGCAATCGCGTCTACACCGAAGGCAAGGGCGAGAAGCAGCCAGTGGCTGACAACCGCACCAAGGAAGGCCGCGCCAAGAACCGCCGCGTGGAAATCGAAGTGGTCGGTACCCGCGCCAACCGTTGATTCGAAAGAATCCTCGACGAAACCCCGCTTAGGCGGGGTTTTTTTATGGCTCTTTCATAATTACGCCTATGAACGAACATGTGAATGCTGACCCGGCCGAACTCGCCAAGTTTTCGGAACTCGCTCACCGTTGGTGGGATCTTGAAAGTGAATTCCGGCCTTTGCATGAAATCAACCCGCTGCGTCTGGCGTGGATCGATGGCATCGCGCCTGTTGCTGACCGACGAGTACTGGACGTCGGTTGCGGCGGCGGCATTCTGGCCGATTCGATGGCTCGCAGCGGTGCCGACGTCCTAGGGATTGACCTGGCCGACAAAGCGCTCAAGGTGGCGCAGTTGCACGCGCTCGAGGCGTCGACGCGCGGCGTGAAATACCGTGAAGTCAGCGTCGAGGTGCTGGCAGCCGAACAGCCAGCGAGCTTCGATGTGGTGACTTGCATGGAAATGCTGGAGCACGTGCCACAGCCCGCATCGGTGGTGAAGGCCTGTGCCGATCTGGTCAAGCCCGGTGGATGGGTGTTCTTTTCGACCATCAACCGAAACGCCAAGGCATTCATGCTGGCTATCTTGGGAGCGGAGTACGTCCTGGGCATGTTGCCGCGTGGCACGCACGAGTACCAGAAATTCATCAAGCCCAGCGAGCTGGCGGCCCACTGTCGAAGCGCCGGGCTCGATCTGCGACACACGCGCGGCTTGGAGCACAACCCGCTCACTCGGCGTTACTGGCTGAGCGCCGACACCAGCGTCAACTATATGTTCGCGACCAGGAAGCCCGGCTGATGATGATCTCGAACGTGCAGGCGGTGCTTTTCGATCTTGACGGAACCCTCGTCGACAGTGCGCCTGAATTGGGTGCAGCCGCGGACAAGATGCGGACCGATCGCGGCCTTCCGTCGCTGCCGTTCGAACGCTACCGGCCGCTGGCGGGGGCAGGGGCCCGCGGCATGCTCGGCATCGCGTTCGACATCACACCGCACTCACCCGAGTTCATTTCGATGCGCGAGGAGTTCTTCGTCAACTACGAAGCAACGATGCTGCTGAACACACACGTGTTCGAGGGCGTGGTCGACTTGATCGGTGCGCTGCGTCGGCAGGGTTTTTCGTGGGGCATCGTGACCAACAAGTCCAAGCGCTTCACCGAGCCATTGGTGCGATCGATACCGGCTTTCTCCAGCGCGGGCGCAGTCGTCAGCGGCGACACCACAGCGCACGCCAAACCTCATCCCGAGCCCCTCTTCGAAGCAGCGCGTCGCCTCGGCCTTGAGCCTGCTCGCTGCATTTACGTCGGTGACGACGAGCGCGACATCGTGGCGGGCCGTGCAGCGGGCATGCGTACGGTGGCTGCCACTTACGGCTACATGGGTGCGCAGGCTGACGCCTCTCTGTGGCAGGCCGATGGCGCGATCGAATCGCCGATCGAACTCTTGCAATGGCTGAATCAGGCCTAAAATGCGAGGCTTGGGGCTGCACTGGTTTCGACGTGGGTTCGGAATCGCAGCGGTGCATGTCGAGCTGAATGCGCTCGTAAAACAGATTCAAACAAACTAACTGCAAACGACGAACGTTTCGCACTCGCTGCTTAATTGCCAGTGAGCCTTGCAACAGTTGGCCGATGGGCTGGGCAAGGGGGTGAAGGCGCAAGCTGACACCTCCCGGCTGCAAGGATAATTACATGGGCTGGTTTCGATCCGGGTGCCTTGGATCGGAACGAGAAAATAGGGCACTGGCGTCCGGTTTAGCGTGCGACTGCGCGACTCCGGGAGCGAGATCTAAATCAGACCGCTAAACATGTAGATCTGTGCGATGAAGGCTTGCGGACGGGGGTTCAAATCCCCCCAGCTCCACCACTTCCGAGAGAGCCGGCCCGAAAGGGTCGGCTTTTTTTTGCGCCGCAGCGGCCGCTATAGTCGTCGGCACCACACTCTTCGAGACTGCCATGTCGGACACATCGACCTCCGAGCTCACGCGTTACTACGACGCCGTCCCCTACGATTCGCATCCCTTCCCGCAGACGGCGATCGAGCACTTGGAGTCGCTGGCTTTCCTCTTCGGTCTCGACACACCTGCGCCAGCGAGGGCCCGCGTGCTCGAATTGGGTTGCGCAGCGGGTGGCAACATCGTTCCCTTTGCGATTCGCCACCCGTCGGCTCAGGCCATCGGTGTGGATCTGTCGCCGGTGCAGATCGCTCAGGGTGCCGCGGCGCTCGCCGCCATGCGTTTGTCCAACGTCGAGTTGCGTGCATTCAATATCGCAGAGATCGACGCATCGTTCGGTCAGTTCGACTACATCGTCTGCCACGGCGTCTACAGCTGGGTGCCGGGGCCGGTGCAGGACGCAATCCTCCGCGTCTGCGCTGAGAATCTGGCGCCGAACGGCGTTGCTTACGTCAGCTACAACGTCTACCCGGGCTGGAAGGCACGCGAGATCGTGCGCGACGCGATGATCCTGCGGGGTGGCCCGCGCGACACGCCGGAAGAGAAGCTCTCGTATGCGCGCGGCATGCTGGAATTCCTGGACCAATCCGCACGGCCAGACAGCGTATTGAAAAAAACGCTCGACGAGACGATGCCCATTGTTCGCGGCGGCAGCAGCTCGTACCTGTTGCACGAGTTTCTCGAGCCCTGCAATGCGCCTTGCTACTTCAAGGAATTCGTCGAGCGCGCGGGATCGCACGGACTGGCCTATCTGGCCGACGCCGAGCCGGCCACGATGTTCGTGCAGAACTACGGCGAAAAGGCCCGCGAGCCCTTGCTGCGCGAATGCGGCGGCAGCCAGGTCCTGATGGAGCAGTACCTTGATTTCCTCGTCAACCGCACGTTTCGGCAGACGCTGCTCGTCAAGGCTGAGCGAGCAGGCGAGATTCGCTACCGCCTCGATGCGGCACGCCTGCGTGCGCTGCAGTTCGCCGGCGTTTTCGCGCCGGAGGACGGCAGCGCGATCCGGCTCGACGGCCCCGAGCAAGCATGCAAGGCCATGCGCAATCTTCAGGTCGTTTTGCGCCTGCCGGTGCACAAGGCGGTCGCGCAGGTGCTCGAGCAACATTACCCGGCGACGGTGCCGGTGGAGGCGCTGATCACCGCAGCAGTCGAGCGCACGGGACAGCCGCGCGACGTGGTCGAGTCGCCGATCATGGCAATGCTTGAGGAACTGCTGATCCTTGGCGCGGTACGTGTTCGCCGCACTGCACCAGAAGTCGCATCGCAAATATCGGCAGCACCGCGTGCACTCGATGCACTGCGCCTTGCCCCCGGCGTCGCGCTCGAAGCCGGTGTGGATGCGTCAGTGTGCAACGCATGGCACGAGCTGGTGGCACTGACGGCGCTCGAGCGCTGTCTGTTGGAGGTGCTCGACGGACAGCACTCGCCCGATGCCCTGGCGGCACACGTCGCGACTGCGGTGCGCAGCGACCGGCTGCGCTTCATCAAGGAAGGCCAGCCGCTCGGCGACAACGCACAAGCCGACGCTTTCATCGGGCAGCAGATCGCGCAGGCGCTGCACGATTTGCGCCGCAAGGGCTTGCTGGTGGCGTGAGGCGTCAGCGGCAAGGCGCACCGGATTTCAACGCAGGAGACAAAAAGATGAGAAATCGATTGCTCGGAGCCACAAAGTGGCAAGTCGCGGGGGTGGCCGTGCTGA
>Ga0247809_1001366_pt1 | contig 10999 bp, 10 predicted proteins | sample UWRJL104311B1_FD_180951 | JGI IMG/M metagenome (GOLD analysis project Ga0247809, IMG submission 180951) | Plant litter microbial communities from Arlington Agricultural Research Station in Wisconsin, United States - UWRJ-L104-311B-1 | ecosystem: Environmental > Terrestrial > Plant litter >...
GATCTGGTCGGGCATTATCCCGTTGGAAACAAAAAGGCTCGCACCTTTAGCGGATGAGTCGAGTCTCCATATGAAGCTGCCTGCACACCTGATGGAAAAATCTATTGATCAGTAAGTATATTTTAACGATTTTAGTCCGATGAACTTCGCACAGCATTTCCCGATCCTTGATTCCTGCACTTATCTGAACACTGCTTCTTCGTGTATTTTATCGACCTCTCTGCTGGAATGGCGGAGGCAGCACGATCTGGAGTTTTTTGAACAAGGGAGTGAATTCCGCGCTGCTCAGGTGGGTTTGCCGCGGGAATTGAAAACTTCTTTGTCGCGGTTTTTTAATGCGAAGGAAGCTAATATTTTCCTGGTACCCAATTTCTCTTATGGTTTCAATACCTATCTGAACAGTCTGGGAACGGACAAACGCTTTTTATTGCTGCAGGAGGATTATCCTTCGGTGAATGTGGCAGTGGAGCGGAGAGGATTCTCCTGCATGTACCAGGAGATTGATGCGCAGCTGGAGGAAAATATCCTGCAAAACCTGAAAGCTTACCGGCCTGATGTATTTGCCTTTAGCCTGGTACAATATATTACCGGTTACCGGATGGACCTGGAATTTATCAGGAAGATCAAGGAAATGTATCCGCAGCTGATCATTATTGCAGATGGCACGCAGTTTTGCGGAACGGAGCGTTTTGATTTTGAGCATTCGGGCATCGATGTATTGATTGCGAGCGGCTATAAGTGGATGCTGGGCGGATATGGCAATGGATTCGTATTGCTGAAGGACGAGATGAATCATGATTTGCTGCCGCTCAGCTTTGAACCTGGACATCAGGATACACTTGCACTGGGCAGCCTGAACCAGTCTATCTTACTACTGGAAGAATTTGGGATGGAAATGATTGAGCAGCGGATTGCGTCTCAGGCGCTCAGGGCAAAAGAAGCTTTTACAGCACGCGGATTACTGGAACACCTGATTCCGGGAAGAAAACATTCGTCAATTTTTAACCTGAAGACGAATGACGAATTATTTGAAAAGCTGCTTGAAGCACGAATTTCGTGTGTGGCCCGTGGTAAGGGTACCAGGGTGGCTTTCCACTTCTACAATACTGACCGCGATCTGGATCAGTTGCTGGAGGTAATCGATAAATACCAGCAGGTTAATCTAACCGGTCGATAATTTCATGAATCTTAGCTAACATCCGTGTTTCCATTTCCTGTACAGCTTCGGGCGACATATTACCGAAGAAATCTCCCATTTCATCATCGAAGAGATCATAATAACGGTTCAATAACATCTTGGCAGTCTCATTGCACTTATTTTCTAAAAATAGCTCAACAATAAGATTGAATAAAAATTTTTTGAGATATGATTCCATAGGCAATAGTTATTACATCTATTTGTGTAATAGTGTCTTAAAGAAATTGGATGTCCTATCTTATTTTGTGATTATTTTTAAATAATGGTTAAGGGAGTACAATAATCTTTCTTCCCTCTATTTTGAAATGCACCGCCTCGGTCAGCTCCAGTTTTTTGAGCACCTGGGAAGCATTGCTGTATTTGGAAATGGTCCCGCTGAATTCTTTCTTCGCACTATTTCTCGATTGCCAGGTAATGTCTACATCGTACCAGCGAGCCACCTTACGTAAGATACTTTCCAGGTTTTCACTGTCGAACATAAAATAGCCGTTTTTCCAGGCCACGGCCTCATCGGGATCTATGGATGCAATCTGTATTCTTGATGCGCTACCTGGGTCGCCTACCAAAGCTGCCTGTCCGGGTTTAATCATCACCGAAGCCGCGTCATTCAATTTCGCCACTTTAACACTACCTTCCAATAAAGAAGTCCTGGTATTGGGCTCATCTGCATAAGCGTTAATGTTAAAATGGGTACCCAGGACGGTCACCTCTTGTTTCGCTGTATGGATAATAAATGGTTTCGCTTTGTTTTTGGCTACCTCGAAGTAAGCCTCACCAGTCAGCTCCACCTTTCGCGCTGTGCCGGTAAAGGCGACAGGGTATTTTAAGGTAGAAGCCGCATTCAGCCAGACCCTGGTCCCATCGGGAAGGATAATCTGGTATTGCCCCCCTTTTGGCGTGGCAATGCTATTGTATTCATCCGCAGCGGCAAGCACGCCATTATCGGTATACACTAATTGTCCGGCTTTAGCTTTGTTGATTGTGGCGCCCGTCTGACTCGCTATTTTACCATTCGCGGCATCGGTGAGTGAAATGACTGCACCATTGGCCAGGGTCAGGATTGCCTTGTTCCCACCCGGAGACAGATCATGGGTCACCTTCACTCCTGTGCCTGCAAAACGTTTTTGCTTTTCGGGCTTAAATAAATAAAGGCCCACAGAAAGCGCGATCAATACTGCCGCCGCAGCTGCGTAAGTCCCATATTTTTTATAAAGCGGGATGCTTAACGTTTCTTCCTCATTTTCCCGCTCCATGATGCGCTGGTTAATGCCACTCCGCATGCTCATCTCCAGTTCGTCCACCCGATCAGGACTCAGACTGGAAATATAACTCACTTCATTCTGGTCGGCATCAACTAAATATTCTTTTAATTCAGCCTTTTGCTGAGGTGTAGCTGTCTGGTTATTAACGGCATCTATCAGTTTTAAAAACTCTTCTTTCTTCGTCATATTATTGCATAGTGTATTAAAATAAACAATTGTCCTAAGTAAGACAAAAAATCATCATCATTTTGGTGACGAATTCCCGGAGACTCGCAAAGGCGGTGAGCAACTGATTCTGCACCGTTTTTTGCGCAATACCCAGCAGCTCGCTGATTTCCCTGGTACTCATCTCATCCACATATTTCATCTTGAAAATCTCCCCCCGTTTTAAGGGCTGCATGGAAAGCCAAATCGTAATACAGCCTTTCAGTTCTTTTTCATTGAGCAGGGAATCTGCCTGAAGGGTAGAAAATGCCATATTCTCCAATGGTTCTTCGAACTGGGGAGCAGTTTTCCCTTTCCGGTAAATGGCAAATACATGGTAGCGGACGGACATCAGCAGATAAGGATAAATTTTAAGGATCTCCTTCCCCGCACGCTTGACCCACAGGTCGGCAAAAACATCCTGGATAATTTCCTCTACCTGCTCCGCCCTTTTGAGTCGCTTGTAAGTGTCATCATACAGTTTCTTCCAATACCTGTTGTAAATCTCGTCAAATGCAAGTTTGTCGCCTATCATCATCCTGTTAACTAGTTCCTCATCTTCGTAGGAACGGTAAGCTGCCTGTTTTGATAACATAATGTTTAGGTGTAATCGTTGAATATCGGGTATCTACGAAAAGGTTTTTTTCTCGGATGTACCCAATTTCTTAGTGTTGTTTTCCATACCAATGTCCCATATCAGCTAAAAGCTTTTAATACTCTGAAAAGGAGTAAAAAAAACTTATACAACTCAGTAATTTATATTAAATATAAATAATATTGTTTGAATAGCAGTTTTAATTACAAAGTTTTATGTAATTTTGTTTTAACCAAATATAATTAACTGTTATAACACATCTATCGGATGAGGATTAAACTACTATTTACTATGACTATGGTATTAAGCGGGATTTTCCAGGGTAAAACCCAGGAAGTCGTGATCAACAAACAACTCCTTACACGGGCATGGTCGGCCACCTGGATCACGAGCCCGGACGCAAAACAAAGGGAATACGGCGTCTATCATTTCCGGAAAAAATTTACATTAAGTCATCCACCTGAAACCTTCTGGGTACACGTAACAGCAGATAACCGCTATCGCCTCTTTGTGAATGGAACCCCCGTATGCGCTGGTCCGGCCAGGGGTGATTTATTCAACTGGTTTTACGAGAGCATTGACATTGCCCCCTACCTCAAGGCGGGTGAAAATACGCTTGCTGCGCAGGTATGGAATATGGGCGACCTGGCACCGGTGGGACAAATTTCCAACCAGACAGGTTTTCTGCTGCAGGGCGATACGAGAGAAGAGAAAATTGCAGATACGGATCCTTCCTGGAAAGTAGTGCAGAATAGGGCTTATCAGCCTTGCGCACTGGACAATATGGAAAGGTTGAAAGCCTATATGGTAGTCGGCCCCGGAGATGCTGTGGACGGGAAATTATACCCCTGGAACTGGGAAAAAGCGGGATTTGACGACCAGCTCTGGAAAAATGCAAAGGTGATCTGTAAACCCCAGCCGGTTGGTTATGGAACGGATAATTTATGGACCCTTGCCCCGCGGAGCATCCCCTTGCTCGAAGAGAAAAAACAGTTCTTTAGCGCAGTCAGGAAAGATGGCGGACTGAAGATCGCGCAGGATTTTTTGAAGGGCAAAGAAACACTGGCCATTCCGGCAAACCGAAAGGTGAGTATACTCCTGGATCAGTCCTGCCACACGGTAGCTTACCCGGAACTCGTGCTCAGTAAAGGGAAAGGTGCCGAAGTAAAAATGACCTATGCAGAGGCGCTATTTGATTCTGCCGGGAACAAAGGGAACAGGAATGAGACGGAAGGCAAGAAAATAAAGGGAAATTATGATGTGTTTGTAACCGACGGTGGTGAAAACAGGACCTTCCGGCCATTGTGGATCCGCGCCTACCGTTATGTGCAGCTTGACATTACGACACAGGACAGGCCGCTGATTATTGAAGGGCTGAGTGGCGTACAAACGGGTTATCCGCTGCAGCTGAAAGCCACTTTCAGCTCAAGTGATCCCTCTTTGGTGGACATTTGGAAAGTTGGCTGGCGAACGGCAAAAAACTGTGCAGGGGAAGCGTATTATGACACGCCTTATTATGAACAATTGCAGTATACCGGAGATAGCCGGATACAGGCGCTGATATCATTGTATACGACGGGTGACGACCGGCTGATGCGAAAGTCTATTCTTGATTTTTACCATTCGCGTACGCCGGAAGGTTTAACGCAGGGAAGGTATCCGAGTAACCGGTTGCAGATCATCCCTACGTTTTCGCTGTTCTGGGTGTCTATGGTGCACGACTACTGGATGCACAAAAGGGATGAGGAATTTGTGAAACAGTTTCTGCCGGCCATTCATGAGGTGATGACCTGGTATGGGAACCGGATAGATCAGCGGATGAAAATGCTGGGTCCGCTCACGTGGTGGAATTTTATTGACTGGGATAACTTTAACGACTGGGGAACTGCCCCGGGTGCAGAAACGGGTAACTCAGCAATCATCTCACTGCAGTATGCATACACACTCAGACAGGCGGCAGATCTTTTTGCCCATTTTGAACAGGAGGATATGGCGGACAGGTACCGCGAACTGGCAAAAAAGGTTTGTAACCATACCTATCTGCGCTGTTTTGATGAGGATAAACAATTGATGGCAGACACTCCGGATAAAACAACTTATAGTCAGCATGCAGGGATCTGGGCCATACTGAGTGACGCGGTTAATGCCAAAGAAGCGAAGGATATGATGAAAAAGATGCTCGCGGATAAGTCGATCGGTCAGGTGACCTTTTTTTATCGGTTTTACCTGACGCAGGCGATGAAAAAAGCAGGTATGGGCGACCATTATTATGAGGAGCTGACTCCCTGGCGGGAGATGCTGAAGATGGGGCTGACTACCTTTGCGGAGAAACCTGAGCCTACGCGTTCTGACTGTCACGCCTGGAGTGCGAGTCCGAATTACGATTTTCTGGCGACCATCTGCGGGATTATGCCCGACGCTCCGGGATTCAGGAAGGTATTGATCCGACCAGCAATGGGAAGTTTGGACGAAGTGCGGTGCACAATGCCACACCCTTCGGGCGAGATTGTGGTATGGTTTAAAAAGAAGCCGAATGATGTATTAAGTGTGGACATAACCCTGCCCCTGCCATTGAGTGGTGAGCTGATCTGGAAGGACAAAACGGTCAGAATACACGGTGGGAAGCAGAAATTTGACCTTTAAGGGTTGCATGTTATCAACATGGTGAGGCATTTGTCTGCGAAACAGTTTAACTATCAAGATACCTAAAAAAGGCATTTTGATGACATAAACGAGAATGTGAAGTGTGAAATTTTTGTTTATGTATGAATACCAACTATTTATATCAAAACAATTTTAAATATTTCTTTGATAACAAATTAATTTTAAATACTTTTAATAAGTAATATCATAGGAATGGTTTTTTCAGATTTATGAGAATAGCAAACAAAAATTTGGAGACTGTTTATTAATTTTTAAAACAAAACAGATGGCCGTTTCTTTAATTAAAATGATAAAGCCGACCTCAAAATAAATGATGGAATGTTAATATATATATAATGTCTATTAAGTTTTGAGGTGGAATTTTTTGTATTTTGTTGATAATTAAAATGTTCAGATATCTATGTGAAAAATGACAGCAACCGACCTGGAAAAAAAATATTAATTTATTTTGAGTTGATTTAAGGGAAGCAGGAGGCTTCACTGAATCAAACGATCACTACGAATTGTCTAATTTAAAAACTTACTACATGAAACCGCCACGACATGTGCTCAAAAATGAATTAAGATGAGCGTGGCAGCTTTATAACAGCTAAATAATTATTTACTGATGAGAAATGAGGATTTATTTAAATTACTAGCCGGTAATACCCCATTGCGACTCGAATTGAAGGAAACCCTTGATGGGATGATCAAACGGGAGGTATACTCAAAAAATCAAATTATACTAAGCCCTGGTCAGGTATCTAACCGGACATGGTTTATTGAAAAGGGAGCCGCAATGGGTTACGTTTACAAGGATGACAAAAAAGTGCCTTACTGGTTCTGGAATGAAAGTGATATTGTACTGAATGTACATAGCTTTTTTAAACAGGCACCGTCAGAAACGTATATAGAGTTACTGGAGCCCAGTATCCTGCTTTCAATATCACACGAGTATGTGATGCAACTGGTAGATAAATTTCCGGAGACCAACGGCTATATTCAGTCGATCCTGGAGGACTACCAGAAAAAAAGCGAACAACGAATTTTAGCGCTTGCCTGTTCTGCTGAAGAACATTATCTGATGCTGATGAAAACTACTCCTGCTTTATTTAGAAAAGCATCGGTAGAAAGTATTGCTGCCTTTCTGGGAGTTTCCAGGAAAACACTGAACCGTATCAGAGCGAAAAATCTGAGAAATTAAATGCTATTCCCGCTCTCTTCATTATTAGCTCCTTCCCGAATTTTATAATCATTATTTACGTCCAGTCAAGCCGGCATCAATTTCCGGCAGGGTTATCTATGCCCTTACCTAAACAGCAAAAAATCCCCTGAAAGGGCCATTTACCAAATCTATTTGGGTCAAATGGCCCTTTTCTTTTTCAAAAACCTGCTGTAACTTGGTACTATGTTCCTGTGAAATCTTTACCCCTTTAATGATAATTTTTATGAATACACATCCTTTTATAATCATCGTTAGCGGATTACTAAGTATCCTGTGGATTTATTCATCCCTGTCAAAATTACTAGCTATGCAACGCTTTAAACAGGCGATGTTAACGCAGGTATTCCCGAGATGGATGGGAAAAATATTGACGTACTTACTGCCGGTAGGAGAACTCGCCATTGTTGGCCTGCTGGTATTTGACCAGACGAGACTGCTCGGCATGTATGTTTCTTTCTTCCTGATGGGGCTGTTTACGCTCTATGTAGGCGGCGCAGTTTTCCATATTTATGAACGGTATCCCTGTGCTTGCGGTGGTTTATTTGGTCGCCTGGGATGGCGCAAACATTTTAAAGTAAATATCTGCCTTACACTGGTAGCACTTGTGGGTGTGCTGCTGATGGAATTGTAAGCCGGAATATAAAGAGCTTATTCACGTAATAAGAACCCTCATAATGTTAATTGTTGTTTTAATCTGGAAATGCCCCGTGGATGCGGGTCATTTCCTTCTTGTTTTCGAATCAGGTTTGATTGATTTTTAATAATTATTTTTCAGCTTGCAGGAAAGGGGATTCCTGCAAGTTTTTTTATGCCTGATCATTTGAGTCCGTAACCACAGTCGCCGTTGCACTTTCCGGCTCCTCCTGAACGTCAGCTTTGGCTTCAATAATCCCCATTGCTTTATGCAGGCGCAGCATAAATACATCGATAGATTTTAACGTGGGATTTTCTTTGATATAGTCGAAATGAGACTGGAGAAAAAGTGGCACATCTACAATCACTACTCCCGTTTCCAGCTCAATCTGGTCGGGCAGCTCAATACCGGTAAAATAACCTTCTAATTCTTCTATCGTCATGCGTCCAAAGTTAATAAAAAGACAGGTATGCCTCAAGCAAACCTATCTTTTTATAGCAGGATTTTTATTTATGATAAGCTGATCGTTAATTTAAAAACCTGTTCTGCTTTTCAATGAGCTGATTAAAAACTCTGCTCATCTGCGCTTGGTCCGTAACTACCTGGTATAGGCACATTCAGCAAACGGAGATAAACCCCTAGTTGTGCACGGTGGTGGATGATCTGACTCAAAGCCATCCGAACTACACCTGCTTTTGTGGTTTTCATCAACACCTGATCACCATTTCTCAGGATCCATTCAGGTGATAAATCTTCTTCTGCAGCATTTTTAAGTGCCGCTTCTGCACCTGCGACTGATTTTTCCAGGAATTCAAGCAGCTCTGCATTGTTTTGGAATACCGGTGGCGAATAAGGACTGGTCGCAAAATCCAGTTCTGTAGTGGCAAAAGCCATGGAAGCCCAGCCCGGCAGCTCTGCAATATGACCAGCCAGGTCTCGCAAACGCATGCTTTTTTCATGTGGGCGGTAGTCGTACTGATCTTCAGGAATCCTCGACAACATTTTGCGTGTAGTTACTGTTTCCTGTTTGAGTTCCTGGAGAAAGTTTTGAAGAATTGTCATCATTTTTGTTTGTTTTGATTTGATTCAAAAGTAGCACAGACGAATGACAACCCTATGTCAGCAGTGACTGACCGATAGCAAAATAAATTTCCTTTACCCGCGTATTCAGTTCTGCAGGTTTCACCACATGTGCGTAATCAGCGAAACTCAGGAACCAGCGGGCAAATCCTTCGATCGACATGGTGAGAAAATGCATATCATATCCCCCGTCGCGCTCCTCTTCAGCATGATAACCGTGGTAATATTTCTGCTCACCGAGGTTCAGATAGGCAAGCTGTTTCACATGAATAGTCACCTCATGCAGTTTCATCTCTTTATAAAAATCTTTGATATAGTCCTTCATATTGAGATGAACATCCTCAAAAGTTTCCTCGCAGCAATCTATTCCGGTGATCCTGTCAAACCTGAAATCGCGGCAGGCTTTGCGCTCCCGGCACCAGGCAATGAGATGCCAGTAATTATCCATATAAAATACCCCAATCGGCTCAATACACCTACTGGTCTGCTCCTGTCGGTAGTAAGAGAAATAATCGAGCTTTAACACGAGTTTTTCGGCAATTCCTTTGAGGATCAGCTGCAAAGGATTAAGGTTTACCTGGTAAGGTAAGGGGCGGTTTGCTTTAACGACATGAATCCGCTCCTCCAGACTCTCCAGATAGTCCTTATCGGAATTACGCAATACGGCCTTGATTTTATATAGCGCACTACTGTAACTATTACTATTAATGGAATCTGTGAGGGTGGAGACCAGCTTCTCTGCGGTAATAAATGCGGTAGCTTCTTCTCTGCTGAACATTACAGGAGGCAAACGGTAACCATCCATGAGGGAATAACCTAATCCGGCTTCCCCGATAATGGGGATCCCCGCCTCTTCCAGCGAACGGATGTCACGGTAAACAGTCCGCAGACTAATGTCGAAACGCAGAGCGATATCGGCAGCTCTTACAATTTTCCGCGACTGTAGCTGAATGAGTATGGCGGACAAGCGGTCTATTCGGTTCATGTTTCAAATGTATAAAATAATTCACAGCAGTAGTTTCATGATAATTATGCTTTTTATGCGAAAAGTCACCCCGGGAATGGCAGATTTTTACGCAAATACCTGACTGTTTTGATAAAAACTTTAAAATTATCTGTATAATTATGGATTTCGTATCTAAAACCGCTGCATGAAATCTGTCTTAAAAAATCTGACCTTTTGGGTACTGATCGCTATTATTGCTGGGATCCTGCTGGGCCACTACTTACCTGCTACTGCCGTAAAAATGGAAATTGTAGGAAAAACATTTGTTGACATCATCAAGCTATTCATAGGTCCGATTATCTTCCTGACCATTGTACTGGGAATCAGTGGAATGGGCGACCTGAAAAAGGTGGGTCGGATTGGTCTAAAATCGCTGATCTATTTTGAGGTACTGACAACCTTTGCACTGGCCATAGGGATCGTGGTCGCGGTGATCATTGAACCGGGAAAAATCAGCAAAACCGGCCTCGAGGTGGAAGATCCATCGAAATACGTACAGTCGGCCGAAACCGCAGGATTCAGCTGGACGGCCTTCTTTTTATCCAACTTCACCTTACAGGTCCTGATTGTTGCCATCATTACAGGAATCATATTGAATTTCTCTAAACACAGGGAGAAAACGATAGTCCTGCTCGGGAAAGCATCGAAAATAGTATTTACAGGTTTAAAATATGTGATGTACCTGGCGCCACTGGGTGCTTTTGGTGGCATGGCTTATACGATTGGAAAGTTCGGCCTCCACACGTTGATTCCCTTAGCGAAACTGATGGGAACGGTATACCTGACGATGTTCTTATTTGTATTTGTGATCCTCGGTGCAATATTGAGATTTTATAAGATGAGCATATTTAAGTTTCTGAAATATATTAAGGAGGAATTACTGCTGGTACTGGGGACCTCCTCTTCTGAATCAGCATTGCCTTCTATTATGAACAAGCTCGAGAAGATGGGCTGCAGTAAATCGGTAGTCGGCCTCGTAGTACCGACAGGATACTCTTTTAACCTGGATGGCACCTCAATTTACTTGTCTATGGCGATCATATTTTTAGCGCAGTTATATAATGTACAGCTGAGTCTGGGCGAAATGGCGAGCATTATCGGGATTCTGATGGTGACTTCTAAAGGTGCTGCAGGGGTTACGGGCAGTGGATT
>Ga0247809_1001369_pt1 | contig 10992 bp, 9 predicted proteins | sample UWRJL104311B1_FD_180951 | JGI IMG/M metagenome (GOLD analysis project Ga0247809, IMG submission 180951) | Plant litter microbial communities from Arlington Agricultural Research Station in Wisconsin, United States - UWRJ-L104-311B-1 | ecosystem: Environmental > Terrestrial > Plant litter >...
GGTTCCGCTGCACTGCTGTATGCTTGCAGCGTCTGTTAATATACTGGATTACCTTTTAAATAATGGTGCGAATATCAACCTGACGGATAACTTTGGAAGAACACCTTTGCATATAATGATGAAGAATGTAGTGGGTAATGAGGAATTTAAGCAGCGTTTACTTATACCATTTTACAATAAGGTGAAACCTGAAAGTCTGAAAATCAGGATCAACAACCGTTTAATCAAAATTAACAGTGAACAGGCAGAGTTTATGATCCTGAATATGATGCTTTCGATGTTACCTGCTTTGCAACATTATGACGAACCGGCTGTTGAAGGTTCTTTTCCCCATAAAGTGAGTTTTCAAACTATAGATTTTACCTCTTACTTTACAGGTATGCCGGACCATGTTATTCCTGAATACAGATGTAAACAAGCCTACATTTCTGGAATATTAAGTAAAAATGAGCTAAACAGGGAGGGTATGGGAAATAAAAAGCTTTTTGTGAGGCTAAAAACCGGAATGTATATGCCACACCCATTGATGGAAATACTGATTGACAATTCATGGGTAAATATTTACGACAAGCTTTATCTGGAAGAGTTTGTGAAAAACTGTAAGGCTCCACAGCTTCATTTTGTGAATTTACTGATACAATTCCGTAAACAGCTTACTGAAAATCCTGATGTTGTATTAGATAGTGCTGGTTACTGGGAAAATATAACGTCTGATTCTGTATTTTCATAGGTTTTATTGTTTACTTTTCTATTTTTTTTAATATTTCTGTTGCATTATATGCGGTGATGTGTTTTGTTGTCGTGAATATCTGTTGTTTTAATAAATTGAACTTATTTTCTGTACAAATTGATGATGATAATTTGTAAAATATGAATTTGTGACTTTATTATTCTATTAAATGATCGTTATTATTTAAATAATGATTTTTTATATAAAAATATATTGTGTTTAAGTCTGTTTAATTGGTGTTTTTGTCTGATTTACTGATAATTATGCGTTATTAAGGTTTTTTCTTTAAGATAAAATAGCTAAATTGTATTAGTAACGTTACAAATTGCTCAATTATCTTAAATTTTACCTAAACAACGCTTAAAGTATGAAGAAGATCTATGAAAAGACCTCGTTCCGGGTGCTATGTGTACTCGGGTTTTTAATTTTGTCTTTAGGGGCAAATGCGCAATCAATTATCAAAGGTAAAGTGACCGATAGTCAGAAGAATCTGCTCCCGGGTGTGTCTGTTCTTCCGCCAAGCGGATCTGGCACTATTACTTCAGCTAAAGGAGAGTATTTTTTAACCTTACCGGACGGTACTTATGTGATTACATTTTCCATGGTTGGTTATAAAAAAGTAATCAAAAGTGTGGTGCTGAAGGGTGAAACCGTTACGCTGGATGTGTTACTGGATGATTCAGGTAATCAGCTGAATGAAGTTGTGGTGTCAACAGGTAGCCGGGCAAGTAAACGGACGCTGACAGATAGCCCCGTCCCGATTGATATTATTGGGTCGGCCGACCTTAAAAGCACAGGGCAGCTCACTTTTGACAAAGCGCTGCAATCTAAAGTACCATCTTTCAATACGGTAAACACGCCGGTAAATGATGCTACCTCTCTTCTTGATCCATACGAGATCAGAAATATGGGGCCCAGCCGTACGCTGATCCTTATCAATGGCAAAAGAAAAAATTCAAGTGCACTTACTTATGTTCAGACCTCTCCTGGAAGGGGTGAAAGCGGTGCAGATATTTCGGCTATTCCTACTGATGCAATAAAAAGAGTAGAGATATTACGTGACGGCGCATCTGCCCAATATGGTTCGGATGCGATTGCGGGGGTAATGAATATCATCCTGAAAGACAGATTTGAATATGGTTCGGTAACCTTGAATTCGGGTATCACACACAAGGGTGATGGAGAAATGGTTGGTGTGAGTGTAAACAATGGTGCTAATTTCGGGGATAAAGGTTACGTGAATTATACCATCGATCTGCAACATACTAATATGGCTAACCGACCTGGTATTGTTGATGCTGTGGGGGATGCAAATGATTTCGGCGCGGACCTTTCTACTGTACAGGCTTTTCTTGCGCAGTTTCCTGATGCTAAAAATGTAAATGCCTCACCGGAGAATGCATCAGCTAAATTCTTAATTAACGGGGGAATCCCAATAAATGAAAATACAGAGTTTTATTATAATGCAGCCTATATCTATAAAAGGGTAAATAGTTTCGCCAATTATCGTACGCCTTACTGGAGAGCTACAGACTTTGGTCTTTTACATGAGGCAGGAACTCCATATCTAGGTTACGGACCTACTTTTGAAGGTGATTTAAAGGATTATAATGCAACTGTAGGTTTCCGTTCTACCACTAACGGATGGAAGACTGATGTTAGTTTTACCACAGGTGGAAATAATCAGCTGTATTCCGTAAACAATACAGTTAATACAGGTCTTGGAGCGGCCAGTCCCATTAGCTTTAAGCCAGGTGGTTTCGACTTTAAGAACAATATCGGAAATATAGATATTTCTAAGGCGTTGAGTGATAAGCTGAACATTGCTTTAGGCTCAGAATTCAGACAGGAGTCATTTACTATTATCGCAGGGGATACGGCTTCTTACGGCTCGGGTGGCGCAGATTCTTTTCCAGGTTACGGAGAAAATCTTGCTATAACAGCCACACGTTATAACATTGGTGGTTATGCGGATGTTAGTTTTGATATCACCAAACAGTTTTTGATTAATGCTACTGCCAGGGTAGAGAAATATAGTGATTTTGGCAATGCGTTTGTATGGAAAGCAAGTTCGAGATATAAAATGCTGGATGATAAAGTGACTTTGCGTTCCTCTATATCAACTGGTTTTAGAGCGCCTTCATTACAGCAAATTAACCTGCAGCTTGCTCAGGCCAGCTTTGTTCCGGGATCTGGTATTCAGACAAAAGGATTAGTGAACAATAACAGTCCGCAGTCCAGATTACTGGGCGTGCCTAAGTTAAAAGCGGAAAAGTCGTTGAACTTTACGGCAGGGATAGGCATAACTCCTGTCGATAATTTTAATGTTACGCTCGATTTCTATAGTATCAGAGTGAAAAATCGTATTGTACTCAGCTCTGAAATTGGTCCGGGGGGTACCCCTGAATCTGCTGGTTTAGACCAGGTTTTAGCAGATAATGGTATTGTTGCAGTCAGCTTTTTTGTGAATGGCATTGACACCAGAACGCAGGGGCTTGATTTTGTATCAAGTTACAGAAATATCCAAATTGGAACAGGTGTTCTGGGACTTAGTGTAGCAGGGAACTATACCTTTCAGAATAAATCACTTAAAATTATCAATCCGGCACTGATTGCTTCCGCAGGGCAGACGGTGGTAGATGATACTCAGCTAGCACTTTTATTGTCATCACGACCAAAATATAAAGGTATTGTTGGTGGTGATTACAGAATTGGAAAGCTTACAGTTAATTTGAATAATACGCTGATTGGACCCACAACTTTTCACCAGGCTGGTATTGATGAAAACCTGAATACAGAATTTAGTACGAAAATATTGACTGACCTTGGTGGTAGTTTTGCCATTACCAAAAAAGTGAGTCTTTCAGTAAATGCACAGAATATTTTTAATGTATTGCCGGAATGGAAATACAAATCTCTTAATGCAGCTGGAGACGCGGTATTAAATGATGCTGCGCAGGTGAAGAACATCACGAATGCGCTTACGTTTAATGGACGATATGCGACAACAACCTATGATGGTTCTCAGTTCAGCCAGTTAGGTGCTACTTTTGTTGCGAGTCTTAACGTTAAGTTCTAAAATATTTTATCCTATCTATAAATCAGCATGCTCTTTTACAGGAGTATGCTGATTTTGTGATAAGTCTGTTTTGACTTTAGCAGAAATAATAGGGCAGAATTTTATTAAATGTGCTTTCTTTGCATAAAATTCAAATCATGCACGAACTTAGAACTGTAAATGTAACCCGTTATGTTACACCTCTTCGCGAAGGAGGATCTATGCCTGCAATTGCCGAGGCAGATGATGACTTTTTATACGTTGTTAAGTTTAGTGGGGCGGGCCAGGGTGTAAAAGCTTTAATTGCCGAGATTATAGGTGGTGAAATTGCCCGTGCCTTGGGTTTTCGGGTGCCGGAGATTGTGTTTGCTTGTCTGGCTGAGGCTTTCGGTCGCACAGAACCTGATGAAGAAATTCAGGACCTGCTTAAGGCGAGCGTAGGATTAAATCTAGCCCTGCATTATTTGTCAGGTGCAATTACATTTGATCCTATGGTAACCGCTGTTGATTCGAAGCTGGCCTCACAGATTGTATGGCTGGATTGTTTATTGACCAATATGGACCGTACGCCGCGGAATACGAATATGCTGATGTGGCATAAAGAGTTATGGCTGATAGATCATGGTGCATCTTTATATTTTCATCATTCCTGGCAAAACTGGGAAGAGCAGGCCAGCAGGCCATTTGCATTGATCAAAGATCATGTATTGTTACCTTTAGCTACTGAACTTGATCTTGTTGACGCAGAATTCCGGGCGCTATTAACGCCTGATCTTATCCGCTCAGTAGTCGCGCTGATACCTGACCAATGGCTCACCGAGTCTACTTTCGATAGTCCTGCGGCACAGAGAGCTGCTTATGCCAGGTTTTTGGAGATCAGGATTGCTAATTCAGAAATTTTTGTAAAAGAAGCTCAAAATGCAAGATAACCACTTATTTGAGTACGCTGTAATTCGCGTTGTGCCAAGGGTAGAACGGGAAGAATTTATGAATGTAGGTGTAGTTGTGTACTGTGGGAGACAGAAGTTCCTGAAAGCCAGAATTGATTATGACGAAGCGCGATTAAATTTATTTGTTAAAGGACAGGAGCTTACTGGGATTATGGAAAATCTAGCTGCATTTGAGCGCATCTGCGCAGGTGGTAAAGAAAGCGGTCCGATAGGTTTGCTGGACAATCCTTCGCGTTTCCGTTGGCTTACTGCAACAAGGAGTACGGTAATTCAGACCTCAAAAGTTCATCCGGGATTTTGCAGAAGTCTGGATGAAATGCTGGAACGCTTATTTGCAGAGCAGGTTTTATAAAAGATTAAAAACATATCAAGGAGAGGAGGATGACCATCATCTTTTCCAGGAACTTTTTCAAGTTGCCGTTTGCCGTGATCAACTGATTCTGTACCGTCTTTTGTGTGATGTTGAGCATGATACTAATTTCACGCGTTGATAGTTCCTCTATATAGCGCAGCCTGAATATTTCCCCTCTTTTGGCTGGCTGTAGACCCAGCCATAATGCAATGCAGCCCTTCAGCTCCTTTTCATGTAAAAGCGAATCGGCCTGAAGTGAGGACAATGCAATTCCCTCCGCTGCTTCCTCAAAAGCTGGTGTTGTTTTCCCTTTTCTGTATAATGCAAAGATTTTATAACGTACGCAGGTGAGCAGATAGGGGTAAAGATTGATTATCTCTTTTGCTTCTCTTTTTACCCAGAGATCTGCAAATACATCCTGGATAATTTCTTCTATTACTTCGGCGCTTCGTATTCTTTTGAAGCTGTCATCAAATAGTTTTTTCCAATAACGTATATAGATCTGATCGAATGCTGTTTTGTCGCTATCCTTGAGCAAAGCATACAGCTCAGTGTCAGTCATAGTACGATAGGTGGAAATTCTGGATGACATAATTGTTGTCTTAAAAATTCTTTAAATGCAAGGAACTTAAGGACAATTATAAAAAAATAATTTCTAATAATTTATTATTTAATATACTCTTTTATAGGTAGTTATGCTAAAAGCATTTAGGTGATTAGGCGCCGTTTTACCTGATCAGTAATTCTGAAAATTGAAAGATTCTGTCCAGAATTACTGTGTTAATTCCTCCTGCAGGACCTGTTGGGGCCTGGATAATTAGTTTATTTCAGGTCTATTTCCTTTACAAAGGATATGCAGTTTCACTCTTTGTTTCAGACAGGACAAAGAAACTTTGCACTGTACTGATATTTTGGAGCGTGGCCAGCTGGTTGCGCAGAAATAAATGATACGTATCCATATCAACCGTTGCAATGCGCAGGATAAAGTCAAAAGCACCTGTCATTTGATAACATTCCATTACTTCAGGGAATTTTGACACTTCATTTTCAAACTGAATCAAGGTAGCTGCGGTGTGTTCTTTAAGTAATACCTGTGAAAAGGCAATCAGACTTCTATTGATTTTTTTTTTGTCCAGTATAGCTACAATACGTTTAATATAACCTTGTTCTTTTAATTTTTTAATTCTTTCGTGAATTGTTGCTATAGATTTATTCAGCTTAAATGCCATTTCTTTATTTGTTAAAGTAGCATCTTTTTGTAAAAGCTTCAATAATTCGAGGTCTGTTGGGTCAAGGTCTACAAGCATTTCTCTTTTTTGTTTGAAAAAAAATTGGTTAATAATCTTATATGATCTGTAAAAATATAAAAAATAACAATTATAATACTTGTTTCAATAAAATTTACGGATTTTGAGTGGATCATTGTTAATATAGATTGTATTATAGAATTTTACCGAATAATCGTTAAGGAGTATTTCTGTTTTGGGAATGCAGGCTGATGATTTATTAAACACGAGAGTAATGTCAATCGAAACTAAAGAAGCAACCTGTTTAACCACTAATCTGGCCAGTAAATTTGAGCACTTATGGCATCTGGTAGGGAATACGCCTATGCTGGAGCTAGAGTATAAATATAAAGGCGTGACAGGAAAGATTTATGTAAAATGCGAGCATTATAATCTGACAGGAAGTATCAAAGACAGAATTGCTTTATTCACCTTATTCAATGCTTACAAGGAGTGCCGGATTAAGCCGGGTGATGAAATCATTGAAGCAACAAGCGGGAATACAGGTATTGCATTTGCTGCTATTGGCAAAGCGATGGGCCATCCGGTTAAAATCATTATGCCAAACTGGTTAAGCAAAGAAAGAATCGATATCATTAAAAGTCTGGGTGCCGAGGTAGTGTTAATCAGTAAAGAGCAGGGTGGGTTTTTAGGTAGTATAAAACTGGCTGAAACGATGGCGCTGGAAAATGACAGTACGTTTTTGCCAAGACAATTTGAAAATACAGATAATGCACGTGCACATGAAGAAACCACGGGAGTGGAGATCTGGGAGCAATTGCGCCTCAATAATCTTATCCCTGATGCATTGGTTGCCGGTGTAGGTACTGGTGGAACAATCATGGGTACAGGAAAATACCTTCGTACAAAAAATCCTGCTATTAAGATACATCCGCTGGAGCCTGCTGAATCGCCCACATTGACTACTGGTTATAAAGTAGGGAGTCACAGGATTCAAGGGATATCCGATGAATTTATTCCTGAAATTGTTAAGCTGGATGAACTCGACCGTGTAATTCAGGCAAATGATGGAGATGCCATCCTAATGGCACAGAAGTTAGCCAGTCAGCTGGGACTTGCAGTAGGAATCTCATCCGGAGCAAATGTAATTGGTGCAATCAAATTACAGCAGGAGCTTGGACTGAACAGTTGCGTAGTTACTATTTTTTCTGACAGTAACAAAAAATACCTGAGTACAGACCTGATGAAGGAGGAGCCTGTTAAAGAAGGGTATCTTACTCCTGATACAGAATTTATTAATTATCACCCGATCAGCCGGTTGAAATAAGATTATATAAACACACACACAATCAAACCTAATAAACACCACATGAAAAAATTATTTTTATTTGCAGCAGCTTCTTTATTCACGCTTGCAGCGCACAGCCAGATTTTAAAACCAGTAACCTGGAGTTATGCTGCAAAAAGAACAAGTAAAACTGAAGCGATAGTTTATATCAAAGCAACTATTGATGAGGGATGGCATTTGTATTCTCAGAATATTAAAGAAGGCGGACCTGTTAAAACTACATTTACTTTTCCCGCTTCAAAAGAATATACACTCGTTGGTAAAACAGCTGAGCCAAAAGCAGTGAACAGGTATGAAGATACTTTTAAAATGAATGTAATGTTTTTTGAAAAAACAGCATTGTTTCAGCAGAAGGTTAAGCTTAAAGGAGCGAAAGCCACAGTTAAAGGTACTGTAGAGTTCATGACTTGTGATGATAAACAATGTCTTCCACCTGAAGAAATTACTTTCAGTGTTCCTGTAAAATAAGTATATAAATGAGATCATCAGGAGTTAAGACAGGCATGAAAATGCTTGTATTAGGGATACTTTTGTTCGTTTGCGCCGGTCAGCATGCTATTGGACAGACAACTGATACTGTATCCACAGAAGGAATTGAGTTTACTGAAATTACAGAAGCACCTGCAGATACTGTAGTTCAGCCAAAAGCTGAAGCAAAAGTTGAATCAGCAGTAAGGGACTCATTAACAAATAATAAACAAGAAATAGCAATTGATAAGCAGGAAGTGACGCAGTCATTATGGGGCATTTTTATCACAGGGTTTGTCGGTGGACTAGCCGCCCTGCTGATGCCTTGTATCTTCCCGATGTTACCTTTAACGGTGAGTTTTTTCACTAAAGGCAGCGAAAAAGGAAAAGCGTTTAGCAGAGCTGCTCTTTATGGATTTTTTATCATCCTGATCTATGTGGTGTTGGGACTGCTGGTGACGGTATTGTTTGGTGCAGATGCACTAAATAGCTTATCCACAAACGGAGTTTTCAACTTCCTGTTTTTTCTGCTGCTTGTTGTATTTGCAACTTCTTTCCTGGGTGCTTTCGAAATCACTTTGCCATCATCCTGGGTAAATAAGATGGATGCGAATTCAGATAAAGGTGGAATTGCCGGATTGTTTTTTATGGCAGGCACGCTCGCATTGGTATCTTTCTCTTGCACGGGACCAATTATCGGTACTTTGCTTGTGCAGGCAGCCACAAGCGGTGCATTGCTTGGACCCGCAATCGGAATGTTCGGTTTCTCTTTTGCTTTAGCAATTCCATTTGCTTTATTTGCGCTATTTCCTTCCGCTTTAAATGCGCTGCCAAAGTCTGGTGGCTGGTTAAATAGTGTAAAGGTAGTGCTGGGTTTTCTGGAGCTTGCTTTTGCACTAAAGTTTCTGAGCAATGTTGATCTGGCCTACCATTGGGAATGGTTTGACAGGGAAATCTTCCTGGTATTATGGATTATTATTTTTGCGCTGATGGGGCTATATCTGTTAGGCAAACTAAAATTCGCGCATGACAGTGACCTGAAGTTCATTTCTGTACCCAGGTTAATGCTCGCAATTATTGTATTATCATTTTCAGTATATATGGTTCCAGGCTTATGGGGGGCACCGCTTAAATCGGTTTCAGCCTTCCTACCTCCGCAGGAAACGCAGGATTTTGACTTGTATACACCAACTTTATTAGGTGGAAACGGAAACGCTGCTATGCCTCTACAGCAATCTTCCGGTCCGCACAAATACGCGGATATTTTCCATGCACCATTAAAGCTGGATGTATTTTTTGATTATGCTGAAGGCCTGGCTTATGCTAAAAAGGTTAACAAACCAGTTATGATTGATTTTACAGGGCATGCCTGCGTAAACTGCAGAAAAATGGAAGCGAATGTATGGCCGGACAAAGGAGTTTATAAATTGCTTAGTCAGGATTACATATTGATCCAGTTATATGTAGATGATAAAACTGAACTTGCACCAGCAGATGTAGTAACTACGCCGAAAGGAAAAGTACTGAGTACGATCGGAAAAAAATGGAGCGATTTACAAGCTTCAAAATTCCAGGCAAATTCACAACCATTTTATGTGATACTTGATCCAAAAACGGAAACAATGCTGGTTAAACCACAAGGAGCGGATTATGAAGTGTCAAATTATCTGACATTTTTAAATAGTGGGCTTGCAGCCTACAATAAGTAAGAGTTTTTATCGACCTGGTGGATGCCATAAGGTAAAATTTAGGTAAATTAATAGTTAATTATTGAAAGGCCGGCATTTGCCGGCCTTTCGAGTTTAAAGGTTTATCAGGGGCAAAAAATACTCATTATTGAGTATTGCCAGAAGTAGGGTGGCGGTATATTTTTGCACTGATTAGATCGATTAGTCTAATCTGAATGACGCAAACTCAAAACTCTCAATATGAATAAAACTCTACTTTTAATTTCTGTTTTTCTATTAACGGCGACAGTGCAGGTAAACGCACAGGATCGGTCGGCTTTTCGTTCCGGATATCTCCGTTTGGGTATTAATAAATTAGGCGACCACCTTGATAAAGCCCTTTCTCCGAAGCAAAACGTATTTGATGGTCGTTATGGCGCAAGTACAGGATATGTATTTGAAACAGGTCGTATCTTTTACTTTAGGGGTTGCTCGCAGCCAAAACTCATCAACTTTGGTCTGGACTGGACTTATCTGTCATTAAATTACAACAAGATGGATAAATGGGCTACCTATGGCAGAGATCGCGGTGCTGCTAATGTTACCGTAGACGGAACAAAAATTGCTGCGGCAATTTCCAGTAAACTTGGTCCCGTTATTTCCATCAATCCAGTAGAAAAGCTAGTTATAGATGCCCGTTTTCAGGTGTCTCCTGTAGTCAGATTTTTCGATTTTGGTTATGCTGAAAATGAAGATGCTCCTAATGAACAGTACTTTTCTTTCACCAATTACGAAGGTGATGGTACAGAAGAATATGATGGAGAGAGTGTTAAAAATAGAATCGCTTTCGGTATAGCTACAAGTTTTGGAGTAACATTGCGACGTAAAGCTATTGGTTTTGCGGTCGATTATATTTCCGGTGATGTGAAAAGTAATTATGAATCCGGCGGCGGAACTTCCATCAGCAGCTCTGGTAAGGAAAATATTCCGGTACATCAAATCCAATTCAAATTAAGCTTTACGCTTTAATCTATCAATAATGCTATTGGAGGCCTGGCCGATCTTTGTGATTGGTCAGGCTTTTTCGTTTTTAACAGGATTGTTTTATGGAATGATGCGATGTATTTCATCATTATTTTATCATACCTAAATCCAATATATTATGGCCGAAT
>Ga0247809_1001370_pt1 | contig 10989 bp, 12 predicted proteins | sample UWRJL104311B1_FD_180951 | JGI IMG/M metagenome (GOLD analysis project Ga0247809, IMG submission 180951) | Plant litter microbial communities from Arlington Agricultural Research Station in Wisconsin, United States - UWRJ-L104-311B-1 | ecosystem: Environmental > Terrestrial > Plant litter >...
TGCGGATTTGCTTCCATCGCAGGGACCTTCGACTTGGCCTTCTGCGGATCGCGGCCCTTGCGGACCAGCTGGTTGATCGTCGGCATTGAAGCCTTCACCTTTCAAGTGGTTACTTTGCTGGAGCCATGAGGCGCCTGAGAATACAAAAAGGACCATAGGAACGCGGGAGCGCCCCTCAGGTCCTGGAATGCATCCAGCAATGTTCAAGCATGCCCGGCGGGAAACACTCCCGAAGAACAGGCCGCGCCTATAGGTCAGGACGGGGGTGAGGTCAACGGGTTGGAATCGGATGGGGCTGGCGAAGGATTGGCTTCGTGGGCAGAGACAATGGCTCACGCGAATCCGACGACGACACCTCTCTCATCCTCCCCTGCCAGGGGGAGGATGAGAGAGGTGTCGGAGGGGGAGGAACACGCCACGCCCGTTGCCCTTACCTCCCCTCCGTCTGGCAAGCGCCAGCCACCCCCCCATGGCGGGGGAGGATCGCGCGGCATCCTCTACCGCGATCGCGTCCCGAGCACCGCCAGTAGCGTCTTCTCGAATCGCGCAGGATCCTCGACCTGTGGCGAGTGGCCCAAGCCCTCCAGCATAACCAGGTTTGCATTCGGCATCTGCTTCACCGCCTGCGGCGCGACCATCGGCACCGGCTCGAGGAACTTGCGCAAGTTCGCCGGCGCCTGCGCCCGGCCAAACGCAGTCTTGTCGAGCGTACCGACGATCAGCGTCGTCGACGGCGTGATCCGGTACAGCTCATGCGCGACCGATTGCGTCTTGATCATCTCGCTGGTCTTGGCCTGCGCGAGCGCCACGGTGTCGCGCCCTGCCCCCTGGTACATGCCCGCCTGCATCCAGACCCAACGATCATAGGATGGCTTCCACACGCCGTGATAATAGTTCTCGAGCTGATATGCCTTGATCGACGCGTAGCTCGTCTTCCTCTCGTTCGCCCACAGCGTGTCGACGTCGGTATAGGGCACGCCCTCCTCGCCGCGATCCTTCAGGCCGAGCGGATTGACGAGCACCAGCTTCTCGACCGACGCCGGATAAAGAATGGCGTACCGCATCGCGAGCATCCCGCCCATCGAATGACCGACGAACGTGGCCCGCGTGATGCCGCGCGATTCGAGCAGCCGCTTGGTGAACGTCGCGAGCATCTCGAAGCTATACTGTGCCGCGCGCGGCTTGGACGATTTGCAGAAGCCGATCTGGTCGGGAACGATCACGCGGTAGCCGACCTCGCTCAGCGCCCGTGCGGTGCTGCCCCAGGTCGCGCCGCAGAAGTTCTTGCCGTGGAGCAGAACGACCGTGCGGCCGTTGGGACGCTGTGGCGCGATGTCCATGAACGCCATCTGCGCAGGGCTGCCGACGATATCGACTTCCATCGTCTGAACCGGCCACGGATAGGTGAAGCGTTCGAGCTGCGGCCCCAGATCCGGCACCTGCGGAACTGGCCCCGCCCCCATGACCAACGCCGCGACCGGCAGCGCCAGCATCATCAATCCCGCCTTCATAGTATACGCTTCCCACATCCAACGAGACGGCTTTAAGGTTAACGGGCAAATCATACATTGCGCAACGCATCATCCTTACGACGATAGTTGCGGGACGCTTACAGGACGAATTGCACGCGAGACGCTTGCCCTTCCCAAAAACGCTGGGTAAGGGGCGCGTCCGTGTAGGAGTGTAGCTCAGTTGGTTAGAGCGTCGGTCTCCAAAACCGAAGGCCCTCGGTTCGAATCCGAGCACTCCTGCCACCCCCTTTAAATTCCCGGCAAAAATCGCGGCGATTGCGCTCACCGCTCTCCCGCGTCCATCACGATTGCAGAAATTGCATTTCATAATGCAATTTTCGCAATTGATCTATGATGTGCTGCGATGCACAACGATCAGGCCTTTCAGGCATCCTCTCCTAAAAACTTTCACGGCCGGTCTTGTACCGGCCTTTTTTTTGGTCTCGATCGCGCGTACACCGTCCGTGCCGTCGTCAAGCCGAACGATAAATAGAAACCGTGGGAGCGGAGCCGCCGGTCAAACCGGCACCGGCAAGACGATCGTGCGGGGGATCGAGTGACCCAAGCGCTCTCCCCCGCCACTTCTCCCGGTCACCGCCGTGTCGCTTTCGATACGACGCCCACCCCTCTCCTGCCGCGCACTTGCTTTCACGACGGGTGGAAGCTATCTGCCGCGCTTCCGACAGCGAGGACGGACCTGCCGCCGCTGCCCTTCACAGGGAGCGGCTAGTGGGTCTATGCCTCGCATCTCAGTTTCTCAATAAGCGGGTGCGAAGAACATCGTGGCGAAAACGTCCCCACTCGAATTCATCCAGCAGGTCCGCAACGAGACCGCGAAGGTCACGTGGCCGACGCGTCGCGAGACGGTCATGACCGGCGTGATGGTGGTGATCATGACGACGATCCTCGCGGTCTTCTTCTTCGGCGTCGACTCGATCCTGCAAGCGATCGTTTCCCTGCTCCTCAAACTCGCTCAGTAAGCAAGGTTCCGTCATGGCGCGCTGGTACATCATTCACGCCTATTCGGGCTTCGAGGGCAAGGTCCGCGACTCGATCATGGCCGAGGCGACCCGGATGGGTCTCGAACAGCTCGTCGAGCAGATCGAAGTCCCTACCGAAACCACCACCGAGGCCCGTCGCGGCAAGAAGATCGCGGTCGAACGCAAGTTCATGCCTGGCTACGTGCTCGCCAAGCTGAACATGAACGACGACGTGTATCACCTGGTGAAGAACACGCCGAAGGTCACCGGCTTCCTCGGCAGCATGGGCAAGCCGCAGGCGATCAGCGAGGCGGAAGCCACGCGGATGCTGAACAGCAAGGAAGAAGCCGCCGCCGCGCCAAAGCAGAAGGTCAAGGTCGACTACGAGATCGGCGACCAGGTCAAGGTCCTCGACGGTCCGTTCGCGACCTTCAACGGTTTGGTCGAAGAACTCGACTTCGACCGCAGCCGCGTCAAGGTTTCGGTGTCGATCTTCGGGCGTGCGACGCCTGTGGAGCTCGAATTCGAACAGGTCGAAAGAAGCAAGTAAGGCCAAGCCGCACGCGATTAGCCCAAGGCTAATCGCGAGACGGCGCCAGCCCGGCCGGCGGGCCAACGGCCCGGCCGACGACGCGGGATTTACTCCCGCGTCGCGTTACAGTTTAGTTCGTGTCGACACATAAAGCTTGTTTCCCCGCGAAGGCGGGGATCCAGACTGGGCTCCCGCCTTCGCGGGAGAACAAGGCAGGCGTAGTGATCGCCCTAGACCGTGCCTATGTCCGGTCGGGATAACTGCCAACCGATCGCGAGCCTCAAAACCGAATGCTATCGGCCACCACCCGAGCAGCAGCCGCGCTACGGTCGTAGTAATACAAGCTCGGCGCCTCGTACGTCACCAGATACAGCTTGCCGCCGATCACTGCGCCGCGTGCTTCACCGCGCCGTTGCAGCGTCTCGTTCTGTTTCGCGAAGGTGTAGGTGAAGCGCACGCCCTTGCTCCCGGCGAACTCGATAGGCGCGATCGTGTCGATCGCCATCGACGATGCGTCGCGCGCGATGCGGTAGCTGTTTTCGAGCAGCACCGGGATGTCGGTGATCAGCATCGTCGCCGAGACCTTCGGCAACGGCCTGTTCTTCTTGTCGACCTCGCGGAACAACGGCCTGCCGGACTCGATGCCGCCGTAGAAGCTGAGGTCGTTCAGTTCGTCGCCGTCCTGCGTCCAGGTTTCGGCATTGCGACCGGGGCGCTCGGACAGCTTGTTCCATTCCGTGCCCGGCTGCACCGTCATCGCCGACTTGGCGACCGCGATGCGCTGGCCGGCGGGGATGAGCGTGTTGCCGGCCGCGACGGGAGCTGCGCACGCGAGCGTTGCGACCGCGGCGAGCAGGGCGAGTTTCTTGGACATGGTCGTCCTCCTTACGAGATCAGCGTGGCGATGAGCGCGGCGTCGGTCGCGGCCGGCTTGAGGCGGAGATACGTCGCGAGCGCGGCCTGGCCTTCGGCAACCTGCTGGCTGCGGAGCAGCGCCAGCCCGAGGCCGCGATACGCCTCGGGCGGCGCGTCGCCCTTGCCGATCGCCTCCTGGTAGAATTGCGCGGCGCTGACGAGATCACGCGGATTGCCGCGCTCGCGGTACAGGTCGCCGCGCGCGCACAGCAGCGGCGTCGTCCAGCCGGTACCGTCCGCCAGATTGGCGAGTAGATACTCGCTGCCGCCGAAGTCGTTGAGCTTGATCTGGTCGTTGAGGAAGACCGGCAGCCACTTCGCCATCGCGGCCTGATGCATATCGACGACCGCAGGCTTGACGTCATGCGCCTCGATCGACGCTGCACGGAGATAGGTGGCGCGCGCGAGATCGGTCGGATGGGTGGCGAAGACGCCGGCGACGTATTTGTGTTGCGCCCTGCCCCTGCGACCGATCGCGGTCGCATCGGCCTCGCCCATGACGTGCTCCCAGACATCGGCGGCGGCCGATGACGGATATTGCGAACGTGCGAGATACTGGAAGCCGGTCATGTCGGCCTCGCGTTCCTGATCGCGGCTGAAGGCGTACATCTGGCCGACCACGGAGTATTGGATGTTGGCACTGTTGCGGATGAGGATCGACGCCCACGCCATGACGTCGGTGCCGGTGCGGTGGCTCTTGAAGTCCTTGAGCGAATGACGGAGCTCGAAATGGCCGAACTCGTGGCCGAGGATCGCCCCCAGCTCGGCTTCGCTCCGGACGCGGAGCAACAGTCCGGTCCAGACGACCATCGCGCCGTTCGGCGTCATGTACGCGTTGAACGCCGGCACCTCGTCGATATAGAGCCGGACCGATCGGCACCGGTCCTCGCTGACGGTTCGGCACAGCACGCCGCGGACATACGCGTTGAGCGCCGGATCCTTGATTAGCGACCGGGAGTCGCGCTGCACCCGCTCGCGCTCGTCCGCCTCCATCCATATCCCGCGCTCGTCGACCGTCGTCGGGGTATAGGCCTGCGTATAGGTCGGAAGCGGCGGGCGCTTGTCAGCGGCAAGCGCAGACGTACCGATCGCACTCGCGAGCAGAAGGCCGACCATAGGGATCCGCATGTCAGTGCGCCGAAGCGATGGCGGGCGCGGCGGCGATCGGAGCCTCCACCGGTTTCCCCGGGAAGCCCTCCAGCAATTGCCGCACGCGCTTGTCCGCGCCCTCCGCGTCACGGACGTCGCCGCCCATCTGCATATCGGCGTTCAGCCAGACCAGTTCGCCGGTACGCAAGTCGACCAGCCCAGCGAATCCCTTGTGCACGCCCGCGGTGACGCCGACGCGCGCCATCGCCGCGAAGACCTGCAGCACCTTCCGCCCGGTCGAACCGAAATGATCCTCCGTCGTGATGAACAGCGCGTAGTCGGCCGTCTCCAGACCGGGGAGCGTGCGTACGTCGGGGCCAAGCCCCCATTCGAACTGGTCCTTGCGCTTCTTGGTGGGCAGGCGGTTGCCCTTGAAGAACTGATACTCGATCACCGACGACGCGACCGCCCCGAACAGTTCCTGATACTCGGCGACCTTCGCCGAACCCGCACCGACCGGCTCGACATACCCGACGACGCTGTTGCCGAGACCGGTCTGCGCCTTGGCGAGCGCGGTGGCGATGTTCTCCTTCGCCTGATCCGTCCAGTCGGCGTTCGGCTCGTACATCCCGCCGGTCGACTGCGCGCCGACCCGGATCGATGGCCGCATCAACACGATCCGCGCCGTACCGGGCGCAAGGACGAAACCAGGCTTCAGCCCAGTCTTCTCCTGCGCATACGCCGGCGCGATCGCCGTAACCGCAAGCATCAGCGCGACCAGCGTCGCACGGCACAAAATGATCATACCCACCCCTGTTCCCGGATGCCCCCATCCGATCCAGGGCATATTAGAGCCGGAGCAGCCCATCGTCCGAGAATTATTTGGTTCAAAACGAGTGCTTTCCGACCTCCAAGGGCCGAACTCTTGCTCTGTGCATCATGGCCGGCTCGACCTGTTTACCCGGGCGGATAAAAATGTTCGCCTACCAGCCATATATGTCGCGTCGAAAAAGAGTACCGGATCGATACCTTTTACTTGCGCCGCAATATCATTCGCCGAATCAAAATATATTTCGCTCGCGAGGCGCAATAACTATTGGTCGAACTGGCATAGATTTGTTCATTATCATCGGGTTGACCTGCATACCTCCTACACCCGAAACGATACCATATTTATTTTACGTTTGGTTAACCATAACTAGTTATATTGCGCTAACATTTGTAGGACATCCGCGTACAAGACGTTGCGTAGTTACCAATACGCCAAACGAATATGACGTCCGGCGTTATCGGTAAACTCTATGTACCCCATGACCAGCTCGACACGCATGCAACCGTATTCAGCGATCCGCCTACAGGAAATGACTGATGCCCCTGACGACCACGGCCTTAAAGAAATCGCTCGAGCATGGCGATCACTTGCGTTCAGCGATTGCGACGGCTCGCCCGTCCCCGGATTCAAACGAAGCCGGTCATCGTATCTTGTTCCTCGACCTTGAGAATGCAGCTGCCAACGGTGTTCGTCGTGAACTCGAAGAGATGGGCCACAAAACCGCGTGGATCGGCTTGGCCAGCGAAGAACGCGCCGGGCTGGCGTTTCAACCAGACCTCATCGTGATCAACCCCGATGCCTCGATCGGCAATCGTCACGCGTTCATCGCCTTGTTGGACAAAGAACAGTTTTCCGGGACACTAACGCTGTTGCGGCCCAGCGTGCATTTCCGGGATGCGATCGCCCTAGCGGAACAGTCCGGGATCGATCACGTCGACTGGCTCGACGCGCCCTATAGCGCGCAGGACATTGTCGACCGCCTAGCCCATATCGTCCGACAACCGCATGACGGCGACACCGGCGATCGTCATTTCCTGTCATGGCTGATCCAGCAGGGCCGGTTGCTGCCCAATCTGACGCATGAATTCCATGAGAAACGCAGCCTGCACGACGACGGCATCGCCGGCTACGAAACACTCACGCGGTTGCGCAATCGGCCGTCACTCAACCCCGAGCACATCTTCGCACCGTCGACGATCCTCTCGCTGGAGGTCGCCGCGACGTCGCTTGCGGTGGAAGCGGCTGCCCGCCTGCTCGCGGCGCTGGAGGCCGAAGGCAGGCCAGTGCCTATCGCGGTGAACTGCAGCGCCGCCGTGCTCGCGCATCCGGATTTCCTCGCCGCGATGCCGATCCTGCTGCGACGCCACAACGTCGCCCCCGGCATGCTCGGGATCGAACTCACCGAGATCAGTTATTCAGGACTCGACGGTCGCCTGCTGGAAAACATGCGGGAGCTTGCCACGATGGGGATACCCATCTCGCTCGACGATTTCGGCAAGGGCGCGACCAACTTCGATCGCATTTCCGACTTGCCGGTGTCCGAGGTCAAGATCGACCGGAAGATCTTCCAGAAGTGCCGGAAGGGCGAGTTCCCGCCGTCGCTGCTGAAGGAAATCATCGATTATTGCCGAAGCCGGTCGATCGGAACGGTCATCGAGGGCATCGAGACCGCCGACGACCTCGTCCTGGCGAAATCGCTCGGTGCCGACTGCGGGCAAGGCTTTTACTGGGGGAAACCCGTGCCGATTGAATCGATCGTACCCCATCATGGTGCCTGACAACAGGTTCGGCCGCTTCATAGGCCGGACGCTCGACGAGGCTGAACCCGTCGCCACGAACCCGGTCGAAGGTGAGCGGCCGTCGATGCGGCTCGAACTCCGCGAGGTCGAGGGGCTCGACCTTTCGCCACCCCTCGTGCTCGCGGGTGCCTGGGCCTGGTTGTTGTTTCACGAGGCTGGCGGGCTGATCAGCTATTCCGATGGATACGCCACGCGGTCAGCCTGTTACGCCGCAGCCAAGCAGATCGCCTGGCCAGTCGACGTCTTCGAATAAACCGCGGTCGATCGCGCAGCCTCCCAAGCCCCCGCGCGATGACGCGAACGTCGGTTGCCGCGCCCCGCGTTTTCAGCTATGCGCGCCGGCTTCCACCTTCACTGTTGGAATTGCGGGAGGTTGCCGAAGGGTAGCCGCCAACACCGCTAGGCTCACATAAAGAGAGTGACATGGCTAAAAAGATTACCGGATACATCAAGCTGCAGGTGCCTGCAGGCGAGGCAAAGCCCGCGCCGCCGATCGGGCCTGCGCTGGGTCAGCGCGGCGTGAACATCATGGAGTTCTGCAAGGCGTTCAACGCCGGCACGAGCGAACTGAAGAAGGGCATGCCGATCCCGACCGTCATCACGGTCTATGCGGATCGCTCGTTCTCGTTCGAGACCAAGACCCCGCCAGCATCGTACCTGATCAAGGAGGCCGCTGGTCTCAAGTCGGGTTCGAAGGAGCCGGGTAAGGTCGTCGCCGGCACGATCAAGCGCAGCCAGCTGAGCGAGATCGCCACGACGAAGATGAAGGACCTCAACGCCAACGATATCGACGCTGCGACGAAGATCATCGAAGGCAGCGCCCGCGCAATGGGCCTCGAAGTGGTGGAGGGCTGAGATCATGGCTAAGCTGAGCAAGAAGCAGAAGGCCGTCACGGTCGACCTCGTCAAGCTGCACGGCATCGACGAGGCCATCGGTCTCGCACGGTCGGGCGCCACGTCGAAGTTCGACGAGACGATCGAAGTCGCGCTGAACCTGGGCGTCGATCCGCGTCACGCAGACCAGATGGTCCGCGGCGTGGTGACGCTGCCCAAGGGCACCGGCAAGACCGTCCGCGTCGGCGTGTTCGCCCGCGGCGCGAAGGCTGAAGAGGCCCTCGCAGCAGGCGCAGACGTCGTCGGCGCCGAAGACCTGATGGAAATCATCCAGGGTGGCACGATCGATTTCGATCGCTGCATCGCGACCCCGGACATGATGGGCATCGTCGGTCGCCTCGGTAAGGTGCTGGGTCCCAAGGGCCTGATGCCGAACCCGAAGCTCGGCACGGTGACGATGAACGTCGCAGCCGCCGTTCAGGCAGCCAAGGGCGGCCAGATCGAATACCGCGTCGAGAAGGCCGGCATCATCCATTCGGGCATCGGCAAGGCGTCGTTCCCGGCGGAAGACCTGCGCGCGAACTTCGACGCACTGGTCGACGCAGTGGTCAAGGCCAAGCCGACCGGCGCCAAGGGCAAGTACGTCCAGAAGGTCGCGATCTCGTCGACCATGGGTGCGGGCATCAAGGTCGACACGACCGAGGTTGCTGGCGCGTAAGCCGCACGTGGCTAGCGAGAGCTAGCCACGAGACGGCGAGCGCTCGGCCGGCGCGGGCAACCGCGACCGACGAGGACGGGATTTACTCCCGTCCTGCCGCTGAGAGACGGGAAAGGGCCGGGAGCAATCCCGGCCCTTTTTGCGCGCGCGCCATATCGGCCGTTCGATGAAGATTGCCGCCCCTACCCCGCTTCCGTCATCCTGACCAAAGTCAGGATCCAGGGTTACAGGGGTTACTCCTAATGGCTCTGGATCCTGACTTTCGTCAGGATGACGGGATTTGCGAAAACGCGTGAATGCCCCGCAATTCTGAGCCACAAATCAATTCATGATCGAAGCCTCCTGCCACTGCGGCGCGTTTACACTTTCTGTCAGCCATCCGCCTGAATGGGTAGCCGACTGCAACTGCTCGATATGTCGCAGCTACGGAGTCCTGTGGGCGTATTACCGGGCAAGTGACGTACGCGTTGCGGCATCCGTTCCGATCGACATCTACAGTTGGGGTGCCAAAACATTGCGCTTCCATCGCTGCAGCGAATGCGGATGCGTGACGCACTGGACGAAGGTCGACCCCGCGATCAACCGGATCGGCATCAACGCCCGCCTGATGCCGCCCGACATTCTGGCGGCGGCCCGCATACGCAGGCTCGACGGCGTAGATACCGGGCAATACCTCGACGCCTGACCCTCTCGGCAATTGACTCCGCCGCCAATTCCGCTAAGCGGCACCTTCGTTCGGCGGGCTTGCTCGTCGAACTCCGTCCGAGACAGTGGGTGCAGCGGGTTTGCCGGTGCTTAATCTCCCACCTAGACGGGGAATGAGATTTTGCGGAGCGCTTCGTGCGCCTGCCCTCTCCCATGCCCCATCGACGAGACACCCGGAAGCGCGGGCTTGTCTGCGCTTCCGGTAGTAACCGGGTCGTTCGTTTCGGCGGACAGCCCGACAAAACGTGGAGAATGGCATGGATCGTGATCAAAAGACCGCGGCCGTAGCCGAGCTGAACCGCACCTTTTCCGAGGTCGGCGTCGTCGTTGTCACGCGCAACCTCGGCCTGACCGTCGCACAGTCCACTGTGCTGCGGAACAAGATGCGCGACGCCGGCGCGACCTACAAGGTCTCGAAGAACAAGCTTGCCAAGATCGCAATGGACGGCACCGACTACAGCTCGCTGGGCGACATGCTCACGGGTCCGGTCGGTCTGGCCAGCTCCATCGATCCCGTCGCGGCCGCCAAGGTGGCCGTGGAATTCGCGAAGACGAACGACAAGTTCGAAATCGTGGGTGGGGCGATGGGCGCGACGACCCTCGACGTCGACGGTGTGAAGGCGCTCGCAACGCTGCCCTCGCTGGATGAACTGCGTGCCAAGATCCTCGGCCTCATCGTGGCACCTGCCACGAAGCTGGCGACGATCACGCAGGCTCCGGCAGCGCAGCTCGCGCGCGTGCTTTCCGCCTACGCGGAGAAGGAAGCCGCCTGATCTTGCAGGCTCTTTCGTTACTTTTTGAACTGATGGGGCACATGCCCCGAGATGGAGATTTATCATGGCAGACCTGAACGCGCTCGTTGAGAGCCTGAGCGAACTGACCGTTCTCGAAGCAGCTGAGCTTTCGAAGCTGCTCGAAGAGAAGTGGGGCGTTTCGGCCGCAGCAGCGGTTGCAGCACCGGCAGCTGGCGGCGGCGCAGCCGCACCGGCCGCTGAAGAGCAGACCGAATTCGACGTCATCCTGACCGGCGACGGTGGCAAGAAGATCAACGTCATCAAGGAAGTCCGCGCGATC
>Ga0247809_1001371_pt1 | contig 10978 bp, 6 predicted proteins | sample UWRJL104311B1_FD_180951 | JGI IMG/M metagenome (GOLD analysis project Ga0247809, IMG submission 180951) | Plant litter microbial communities from Arlington Agricultural Research Station in Wisconsin, United States - UWRJ-L104-311B-1 | ecosystem: Environmental > Terrestrial > Plant litter >...
ATAAAATAATATATAAAGTAATAAATCAGATAGCTAATCTAACTCTGGTTCTGGGGGTAAGTATAGTTATGTAATAGACCCTAGAATCTAGAGATCTTAAAGAGAAAAGGAACCCCAAGACCCCAGGATCTCGCCTTGGTATAAAGGGTTCTATATAAGTAGAATAGTTTTATTAAATAGGAGCTTTGTGCTCAAAACCTTATAATTAGTAATATAGATTATTTATTTAATAATAACTTTAATTCTATTTAAAGACCCTGAATTCTAGTTAACTATTTCTCTTATAATACCAACCCGACAACCCTTTAGCCCTACTAGGTAGGATATTAGGATCGTTATATTAGACTATTAGTATTATATTTAACTTATTAGTTTTTAGAAATGTTAAATCAAATTTATTAAATTTTATATTTGTACTAATTTTTCTAAGACTAGATTTAACTTTGTATATTCTTCTTCTTTATAAGAATTCCTAATCTAGACTTTATATTTTTCTTCTCCTCTAACATTTATTATTATATCTTATATTAATACAAATTCTCTATTTTCATCTATACAAATGCTTTAATATTAGTAATATTTATAATCTCAAATTTTTTAAGTTGCTAATTTTAAAGATAAAGTTTAATATTAGGCCATAGTACTTTCTTATTAAAATTAAAAGATTTGTAAAACAATTTATTAAACTAAAATTTTTTATCTTCTATTAATTAACGTATTAGATATAACAATTTCTTATTTAATTAAACATTACTACTTATTTAAATTTTCTATTATACTTCTTTCTCCTCTAAGAACCTTAGAAATACTAAGAACTTCTATTAATAAAAAGAGCCTTGTTAGAAGAAGTTTAAGAGGTTAGGTTCTAAAGTATTAGTTAAGAAGACGGGGGAGTAAAAGAACTAATACAGGCTTGCGTAAGTCTACTCAACGTTAAGCATTCTAATAATTTTTAACATTTCTAAATTAATCTTTATATTTCCTAGTCGTATATTATTATAGATTATTTTATAAGAACTAAGGTTATATTTCTTAGAGACAAAATATAGCGCTACGTATTAAACTTATTAATAATAGATATATTTTTTACAAGCGTTATTAATATTATCTATAAAATTTCTTTACTTACATAGATGTCTAATACTTTATTAAACAAGATCTTATATATAATATGTAATATTATAAAAAGGCTCTAAATAATAATCTAAACAATTAGCTAAAGTATATATCTAAAGATAGATGTCTTACTATATAGTCGTATATATCTTCTTTTCTCTATTTCGTTTATTTTTAGAGTTAACAGTATAGATATAATATGTTACAAAGTTGTTCTACTCTTATTATTAACAAATAATAGAGTACTAATTTTATCAAAGTTGTATATTAACAGCTCTAAGAGAATTTTAGCTATTTAGTAATAGATAATATAAAGAGTATTATTGCTAATGTCTTTATATAAAACTAGCCTCTTTAGAGATTAAGAAAGCTCTTTTATAATACTATTAAAAAGTACACCTTTGATCTATTCGGTAATAATAAAAGGTTTTATTTCAGAATTGTAATTATTTACAGCTATGCCAAAGGTAATAATTTTAAAACTAGGATATAAGTATTTTCTTTAAGAAATTTTATAATTGTAACTTTGTAGTAAACCTTTTCCTTTAGATATATAATATCCTTTATAATTAAAAACCGTATAGCTTATATTGTTCTATTATTAAATATAACCTTAAAACAATAGTTAATAAGCTATAGTCTATGCTTATATAAGCGCATTTGTTGCTATTCTGGTACTTTGAAGCCAGGTTCTTAACCCTGTTTATATTATAGTAGTAAAGCTGCTAAAGCTAGGTATGCTTTATCTACTTATATATCTAGCTAACCTCGTCGGAGTTTATCTTTTCAAAAATATAAAATTCTTTGTCTAGCGGCAGAAACTAATACATTATTAATAGTATAGCAAATATAAGGATATTAAGAGTTTGGTAAAGTGGAAGAAGGTCTTTTAAGCTACGGTAGCCTAAGTGTATCTGTTATATATCCTAATAATTAACTGATCTTATTTCTTCTACCTCTCTTCTTACTATAACGTTTAGGTTCTAAACTCGAATAGCTCTTAACTAATATAAGGTTTTAAAGGCAGAGTAATATAATATTTAAAGATATTAATTCTTATTAACTAGTTAAATTTTATACAAACTAATCTTTACCCTTTTTAAAGCTCTACTTCCCCTTACTTTATATCAAAGGCTAGTCAAAGCCTTATCGAATAGGATACGGGGTATTATAAAGCATTTATCTCACTTTAGTGCTATGATTTATAACCTCTTCCTTTTACCTAAGCAGGTGACCCCTAGGTTAGGTAACCTTCTTCAACGCCTTGTATAAGGCCCTAAGAACTAAACGTCGGGTTGGTAAAGGCAAATATTACATCTGGGTAGAATTAATAAAATAATTCTTGTTATAAAATAAATAATATAAATTAAATATTATAAAGATTTAAGTATAAAGTTTTTAACTAAGGAAATTAAACTATTTATATAGAAATCCTAATTACTTAGAGCTCTTAGAGAGCTTATAAAACATAGGCTCTATAGAGCTTGTAATCTTAAAGCTCTAACCAAGCTTTATTACATAACCTGTAATATAATAGTTCTCTGTATAGCGTAGCTACTAAGCCTTAGGCCAAAGAATTGCTAAGAGCCCAGGAGGCTTAAGGCAGGGTTCGTGACAGGTGTCTGTTACGTGCCTATTAGACAATATATAATAGCACGTAGAAGATGCCTTGTATTCAGAGTGATCCGACAGTAAGGCCAAGCATATTTATTCCCTACTAGACTATAACATACTAGACTATAACATTAAGTTATCCCAAAACCTACTCAGATTCATTTTACCCCCTTCAGCCTATATCAACGATAAAACCTTTAACAATTAATTCATGGACCAAAACTTCCATTTATATCTTTCGGTACAAGAAAATCTCCGAGTGGCGTCGGAATCTTTTGAGTATTTGTCCAGGCATGAAACGAGTCCCAATGAATACATTTACGATCCCATGCCGTGATGCCCACATACCCTATAGACGCTTCTGATTGCCAATCCATAGTATTAACTGTCAAGTCCGATTTACACATGAGACCTTGTCGAAGGACTTCCAAACAGTGTTCTGTGGATAATAAATATAAGTGAACTGTATGGCAAGAAATCTAATGAACTTACGAAAGTGCTCCATGGTAAATATGAGGTCCGAGTAATACTCTTTGTAGTTCATTTGATAAATTCGTTTCTAAATGTTCTTAGCAAGAATATATAATATACCCTATTAGATATGGCAACAAACTAAGCAATGGAGCTGATGGTATACAGCATAGTATCCGACGTAGGTACCATTGCCTTGAATTGCGATAGAGCTTTTGTTCATTAATTTCATATCTTCTGCTGAAATCTCAACCATGCCCGCTAAAAAAGCAGTTAGCCAAGCTTATTTATAGAGGTCTGCTAACATAGTACATTGTGTTAATTCCGCCCATGCTTTATCTAGCTCAGGGCGAGGGTTGCCAAAATAAGGACTCGACCTTGTTGCTGTCAAGTCAAGTTTCCGAATTTCGTACTTAACTATAGAATGAGCAGGAGCTATGGTTTAAGTTAGCACCTGAATCTATAAATTCGAACTAGCCAGCTTTTTTACTTACAGTAGGGTTCATCAACATGACCTGTAACAAAGTGTCCTTTATTGCTATATTTTGGATAAGACATGTTCAAAGCAATTAAACTGATATTGGCGATCAACAAAACTGCCTGTAGAGTAGAAAGTAGGATGTGTTTATTGCGGAGGCCAATCCACAACGATCGCCCTTTGTCAGGGTTTTGAGTACTCTCAAAAGCGATTTCAACATCTGCCAGAATTGGCTCGTACTTGCCCTTCTTATCAATAGTCATAATTATAGGCCTTCTTTGATATATCCTTGCAAGATCGAAGTTCGAGTTGTATATATTTCAAATTTTATTCTATTCGGTGATAATTCAAGTGAGAGGGAAACTCAAAAGTGCGGACAGGCAAGGTAGCATAAGAGAAGCATATTGCGTACACCAACTAACAATAGGATAGCTGATAAGCTTACTATCACTATTATGCATTGTTTTACACTAGATAACATAAATACGGCTATGCTGCCTCATGGGCAGCATAAGCGCCCAGGGATACATGGTATTGACTTGAGGCGACCCACAGTTGAGGCATACCAAGATATCAAACAACTAGCAATATTCAAGATTCTGTAGCAGGAGAAGTATGCCACAAACTAAGGGGTCTGGCTAAACTCGGATACGAGTAGCGGTGAGAGGATGAGGTGGGAAAGACTGCAGTTGGTTTCATCCCCTACAGCAATCGTTATTCGTGGCCAACGAAGCTGACCAACAACTGTGCCTGATAAAAGCATATATTAGATGCTCTGGGAATATCTTTACCCTAGTTCCTGACATGGACCATCAACGCATTCCAATCATCTCATCTCCATATTGTGAAGTATTCTTACTGTAAAGCGCAGGCCTGGCCAGGGATACAGCAGGCTGCAGAGGCCATGGCTTCTGACCCCAAATGCTGTGCCGTTCAAGCATATGTACTGCGATGCATTGTTGGTGCTTATGCAACCTATGCTTTGGGAAGGTTGTCAGAGATTTGTTGGAATAGTGGATTATCCAAACTTTTCTATAATTTAATCTCCGGGAATGTGAAGCTGCACTTTGCGTTATCTAATTGGCGTGTATAAGAGCCCGGCAAATTATGACATCTTATAACTCGTAAACACTTTGGATCTTATCTACCTGTTATACTAGTACTATTCGAGCATATGCAATTGCTTCGGTATTGGCGAACACGGCGGTTGTAGGGACAATTAAAAGGTTAAATTTAGCTAACAAGGGCAGTTATGGTCTGGTAATTGGTGCATCAATCTTCTTTGATTGACCTGACACTATTAAATCCGAGATCACCTTAGACTGACTGACCTGATTGTCTGGTATGCCATAAAGTTAATAGGTTATAGAGGGGGGAACTAGAATACGTTTTTCTAAATCTTAGTATAGTATAAGAAGGATGATTTACAATGAATCATGTATTATCATTCCTAGTAAATAATACTGTATTTTTATATACATATCATTTTGATAAATAATGGTCACCGAGACGCTCTCGCGTGGAAGGTTGTTTCAAGGATAGTGTTCATTTATTGATAACGAATGTAGAGGAGCTTAAATAGGTTAAAACTAATGAAACAACTCCCTCGCATGCCATGGCATCTTAGTATCCAAACGGCCATAGAAGCCCTGACATCCGGAAAGCTCAATAACCTCATTGCTCAATCGCCCAAACCGTCGCACCCGACCGAACGAAACTGCGGATAGTCTAGCAATACTACCAACCCACAGTTCAAAGGTTCTCGACAACGGGCTAAACGCAAATGTTAATAATTGGAACCTTGTCATAATTAATATGAACAAATACGAACCTTCCATTAATACTGCTCAGGCTTGGCTTCGAGATGGCTCACCGAGCGCTGCGTTCAGATCAGGTCAATATGTGGCGAAGTCATTCAAAAGAACTTCCACACCTTACTTTCCTCCTCGGAGATTTTCTACCAAAGTTTAGTTTCTTGTTCTTGAGAATATATCTAAGTCATTACGTACCGCCGCATAATAATTCTGGAACAACAAGTCTAAATTGTTGGGCGGCTAATCTCAAGTCAGTTTAAAGTAATACAGCTTTTGAGGATTGTGTGTACCTTGGCCGCTTCTCGCACTGGGATGGCGGCTGTAAAGGAGGCGGCCACAGCCATAAAGAACAACGTAGAAAGATGCATTGTGTATGGTATTGGGAATTAAGATGCTCTGGGGAGTTATACTGTTGCACCTAGAAATAGATGTTTGTTCAGCAATATTGCTAAGAGAATCTACTGATGTCAGGTGGGAATAGATGTGGTATTTAAAGGCGAGGTATATCAGATAAACTGATGGTTAGGGTACATTCTCAGTCACCCAAACTCCATTCAGATAGATGTGGTAATAGGATACCATGGTGCTATGCAGGTTTCTTCACAGCTGGTTTGTGTATGCAGATATCAACAAGTAACGAAGGATCACTATGCTTGTTCGCTCTTGAGTGTCGACTAGGCCCATGTGCAGGCAGCATGCAGGATTTTCAGCTCTATACTCTATAGATAACAGTATTGAGGATATGACGCGTACTAATTACGATCATCGATTGGGTGAGCGAGGTTATGCGTATGGTTATCTGCCATGCCATGGAATCCTGCTGTCTGTGAAGAAATTTACTGATGCTGGCATTTGCATGCTGACCGTCCAAGAAAGCTGTCCGTCGAATCATTGTCCAAAAGCATGATAAGTGATATTTGCAACAATAAGTGACGTCGGACCATCTTCTCGACGACGTTACATTGTTTTCCCGAGTTGCACCATTGAGGAAGGTCGTGTCGTTATAAAACCACGCATTTCGTTCAGGTGCTTGAAATTAATTCTAACTAGGATGGTACATTACATCCATCACACCAACCGGAAGAGCTGTAGGACAGCCACCAACCAAAAGTGCTGTCCTTGACACAAATACAGGGTGTTTGTTGTCTGAAAACTCGGCCTTCGAAGAATCTACACAATATGATGAGAAAGGGGCATTGGCAGCGAATTATGCAATGCTTGTTGGATTCGGCGCTACACATGTTCGTAGCTAACGCAGGTGACTGTTGTGATTACAACCCTCACAGATAACTCCAGGGTCCTCCGTTAGGCGCTGTTACTAACACTCATTTGACTATGCTCTTTATCTTCCCACAGCTTTATACATGTTTAAACTTGGATCTCTATCACGTACTATTTGGTGACAATTTCCACAATCTATATTTCTCGCATCACACTTCCTCCAAATGTCTTCCAAAGATACAGAGTTTAGTTCTAATAACGGTTATTCTATTGATGATAGACTTGAGAAAATTGGATTTCTTAGTGAGCTAGAATCCCGCTCTTTACAACACAGCTTCTTCCAAAGAATCTGCTCTGTAAAGACCTTTGTGACAACACTGCCATGGCTCTTGGTTGTTATCCTTACTCTCGCCCTGGCGCATGAACCCAAACCCCCAGTTACTGGAGATGCAGAGTTGGAACTGGATCGCTATTGTATGTATTCTTTTGGCACGATGCTCTGCTCAGCAACAGAACTCTAGTGCCTCTGTCTTATCATGTCTGACAGCGTCCAGCGCCCGCTTATAATGAGATTGAGTATCACGACGTAGTTTTCAAGCGTGGTTTCGGCCCTAATAAGGACACTTACTCTGATTACCAAGGATGGCCGACTGATGAGATAGACCGACTTTGGGATGAGTCATATGAAAGTCAGTACCTCCCTTCAATATTATATTCCGTCTAAAAACACCGACTAACATAGTGGAAAGACGGGTTCAGCATGCACATCAATTCTACAACTCATGATCGTCTTTACAATAAGACGATGCATTTTCCTGTACATGGCTACGAGAGTAGTTATGTCGTTGGTCTAGATGTCTTCCACCAGCTTCACTGCCTGGTAAGTAATTGAAAATGCCTAGGCCTCTGTGGGAAAGACCAGATGTGATAACACCCAACGTGTCCGCAGAATAAGATTCGAAAGGCGTTCTACCCTCATCGATATAATAACTCGATGATCAATCATGATGGAACGGTTGATTGGGCAAAATGGATGCATATTGGTATGTTACTCAGGCCCTGAATATCTCGCTTTCCTTTAGTAGTCTTCATCCACCACGCCATTAAGCGTTACATGCCACAATCTAAACCCAAACTCACTTTCTCTTTAGATCACTGCATAGAGAGTTTGCGACAGTCAATCACTTGTAGCTCGGATGTCACAGCTAATGGCTTTGACTGGTTTCCTCAAACCCACTATATGCGGCCGAGACTTGACACCGTGCATAAGTGTCGCAACTTCTCACGAATCAAAGAATTTGCCTTTGAGCGGTTTATCCCACTGAACAATCTGCAGTCCCATGTCGAAGCCGACGGAGTACTTGTCGACTATACGGGGGTATTTCCTGACCCAGAAGCGACAGAAAACTGGCCAAGCCATTCCGATTGGCATTATACGGTGGACGACATGTGAGTTCTTGATGACTTGGCTATGTCGCCTCCTCAATTCTCAAGAACTAGAAATAGAAATAGTGTATCTAGAGTAAAGAACATGGTCAAAATACGAATCTGATTAATATCTCATAGAAAAACTGTTTGTTTATGAAATTGTTTGTTCATGAGTTTAACAAGGGACTATAATACTTGGCAGGTCTCCTCCTAGTTTGCGTATATGTATTATTGGTAGTGCCTTGGGCAGGCAGCAAACTATCCTGTCGTTGTCATACGTTGGCTGTGGCTGTGGCATGCCCACAAGTTCGATTTGCCGGCTATATTTAAAGCAGAGACCAGTCCAGGTGTAAGCTCGTTTAATAGGCGAATTAACTAGCTACTATAAGCACCACCTCCACGTGTCAAAAATCATATATAATAATAGTCTCTTGTACCTGCTGCCTTCGTTTTCCCCTTTTTCCTGATTTTAGCTCACGATTTAAAATTTAATACGGCAAGAAGTACTTAAATATGTCATTTTTTATTTATCTAGCAACAGAAACTGATCTTCCTGAATTGACAGAGGTAATGATTGCAGCACTTGCAAATGAACCATGCTGGCAAGGGATGAAAGGAACATGGACACCCCAGGAAGAATACAGCTTTACATTTGAGATGCTGCGCTCAACTATGGCAAATGGATTTAAAGTAGGGGGCTACAAATGCTGGAAGGTAGTTGATGAGAATAAGTAACTCCCCAAGGTCTTCTTTATAAACAAGATATATAAATTATAGAATATAAGTTAATTAATTTTTAAAGGAAAATTGTAGCATGGGCTGGCCTTGGGATACCTGTTTCTTCTAGGGAAGCAGAGCAGAGGGGGTTTGCAGACATATATCAAATACCACCAGGTCGAAATAGAAAGATACTCGAATTTTTTGGCACAACTATTATGCCAGCACCGGGAAGACATGGATTTGATGTTACAAAACACTTTCGTAGGTATCCCCTTCTCTTCCTTAGAGATTTCTCGAAAGTTGAGCGGAGCTAAAACAACTAGAGCGACAAAATGTTATGGTTCGTCCCGAGTTCCAGCGTCGTGGACTAGGTCGCCTTCTTACAGAAAGGTGTAACATGGTTGCCGATGCAGGAAAAGCAGCTACATATGCAAAAGCCCAGCCTGAGGCAGCTGGGCTATTTGTTCAGATGGGTTATGAGATTTTAGAGAAAATCGAATTTAATTTAGGTGATTATGGAGCTAAGGGTGGGAAAGTGGCTGTTTTTGTTATGAAGAGAGAGCCGGGTGCAATAGACCAGACAGGCAGGACTTTATAAAATGTTTAGTTTAAACTCTTAAGTAGTCTCAAGATCTAATTTTCACTTTGATAACCATTTATATCGTTGTCTAACTAACATGATTGGGGTTGGTTAATTACATTTAACATTTTGTAAGAACCCGAAATTGTCAAACGTACACGAAATTCTTGATAGAGATAATAGCTTCTTTCAGAAACCCACAGATAGTGATATTTGATGAATAAATTAAGTTAAATCAATAAGTTATCGCTGCTGTAAACTTTATAAAAAGGTAAGGTAGAAGAGCACAGAGCAAGACTTTCAAACAATGACAGAAAGACGGCAAGGCATATTATTCAACATTGTTATTCTACAAAAGCCATTGGTTCATTCTAGTCCTTAATTATAATACTAAGCCCTCTATAATAGCTAATATTTATTACTATCCTAACAACTTACAGGCCCTTGTTTAGTTAAAGGTAGAACAGAATGTTACAATTTTACTTAAACGTTAAACTCTAACATATAAATTCTTAGGAGTCTTATATTTAACATAATATATATTATATGTATTTATATATAACAAACTCTCGCTTTAACTAATATATTACGAATCCGAATATATTTGTTGTCTAATAGACCTATTCCCATGCCCCTAAGGCCACCCTTGAAGGCCAAGTGTTAAGTCATAGGTTGAAAGGAGATGCTTCTTCTTAGTCTTTAGTTCTTCAATATCCCAATTAGACCAGACGACTTTGCCTCTTAGAAACTCCGCCTCCGGGCTGACACTCCACACTGCGAAAGAAGTAGGAAGTTCTACTAAAGCTCATACACATATTAGAATACTTAATTTTTATCGTTTCCTAAAAGGGTATAAACCAGATGTTACTTACTATCATCGAATGCAAAATCAAGCCCACCTTCGGAACTCTTCTTATACATTTCTGTCTGGATAGCCCCTGGGTGGATAATATGAACCTTCACCTGCGGGTTCTCAAAAGCGAGGTATTCCGCCATCTTAGCAGCTGCCATTTTGCTTACTGCATACGCACAATTTGCGGGCATTGGAGGTATATGACAACCACCGGTGGACACGTGCACGAAAGTCGGGTTCTCGGCGGCGTGTTTAAGGAAAGCTTTTGAAAGGATCAGGTTTCCTTTCACATTAACAGTCATTCCCCGGAACCATTCCTCGACGTCGCATTCCACGATAGGCTTGGTATCCGGCAAGTAACCTGCATTGCTGACAAGTATATCGACTTTGCCCAAAGCCTTCTCGATGCCCTCGAATGCTTTGCTGACCGCAGATTCATCGGTAATGTCGGCAACTGAGGCGTGGACCGTGACGCTAGTATGGGCTGCTTCTACCTCTTTCTTTGTCTTCTCGAAGCTGGAGACAATACGCCCGAGGATGGCGATTTTCGTGGCGTCTGAAGTTGTAAATGCTTGTGTCAAATAATAGAGATAAGTAATGCTCTTGGCATGTGAGGCAGAGCCTCACATGCCAAGCTATATCATCTCGCTTAAGAGCTCGCTCCTGATACGACTCGCTTAAGG
>Ga0247809_1001373_pt1 | contig 10977 bp, 14 predicted proteins | sample UWRJL104311B1_FD_180951 | JGI IMG/M metagenome (GOLD analysis project Ga0247809, IMG submission 180951) | Plant litter microbial communities from Arlington Agricultural Research Station in Wisconsin, United States - UWRJ-L104-311B-1 | ecosystem: Environmental > Terrestrial > Plant litter >...
CTACAACAAGAACACTGTTGGCATGGATGACCTTCGTCGTCTCGGTGCCAAGGGTGGTGCTAGCCGCAATGCCAGCCAGCAAATGTCCTTTGGACCAACTTCGATGTTTTCTTCAAGAAACAACAGCAACAGTGGTCGTAAGATGGGTCCAGGTGGATCGCTGAGCAGAACAGGAGATGATTCAGGGCCATCGTCGAGAACTGGCACCCCTCCTCAGCAGAAGGAGAAGGAATCAGCTACGTCCGCAAACGCATTCAGGTACGTTCCCTTTCCCTAATGAAAGCCCCAGTACAATTCACTAACACAACTTAGTCTACTTGCCAACATGGGCGAATCAGAGCATCCAACATCACCGCCTTCGACAGCAACCTCTCCGGAATTGTCCAAGGCAACACCTGCGAATGCAGGCAAGTCTGAAGATAAGAAGGAGAGCGAGTCGTGAAACATCACATGAAGACGATTTACACAAAAGTGTTTCTGAAGCAACCTAATATTTGTGCATAGACCGGCGGGTTAATATTGCATTTGCGGCGCCTTTTTTCCAACTTGTCTTAAAAATCATCTCTGTTATTATGATACCTAGCATTCGGCCAATAGATTACATCCGACACCAGATTTCATTGTTATTGCTCCCCTAGCATTCGGTTGGTGCGGGGAGAAGGGTTGCTTTTTACGCTGCGAAATTTCTTTGGCTCACGAAATTGACTTGATCAGCACATATGCTGGCAAGAGTGGAAACTAAAAGCTTTTGTGTCAATACTTTCTTTTTATTTTATTTTTTTGGCGATTTCAAGCGTTTTTGCGCCATGTGTCGCGGCAGGAAGCTTGAATCGAGGGAGATACGAGCGACGCGTTTTTTTGAAGATCTGGCTGGTTGATTTTGTAATTTTGAGCGCGGAGGCAAGAGTGGTCTTAAGCTCGGGAGGGAGGCTGGGCGGGACTCGTCTACGTGCAACTGGGTGCGACCAGTGTGTATGATAGATGGGCGAGCCGGGCAGACAATTCGCGGGTGGGGAGGAGTCTTGACTTGTAAAATATCTAATTCAGTTTAGTCGGCCAGCCAGCTTCATCATATAAACCATTCAAAATACTTGTCCTTATCTTGCTGTGATCATTTCATCACAATATGATTAGAATTTCTATCCTACAGATATATTATGTTAGGTAGGAATATGTTGAGTATAAGCACTGTAGAGTATAATGTGTCACACTAGCGCGTCTTCTATAGTATAGCCCATCCTTGGAACTTCCAAAAGTGCAGGTTTGTCTGGGAACCCAAATCGGCATTTCTAAATTTAGCTATTAGCTGTAGATGTGTTACGGGAAGGGAGCTCCTTCCTGCCTGTATATTAGCTAGCAAACTAAATGTAGAAGTCCAGATGTCTGGAGACTTGAGAATGCATACATTACTTCGATAACCTGAGAACCCCCAATTGGTGATTCTCTATAAGAAAGATGACATCTAATCTACGAAGGTCTTATCTGTTCGAGTGCAAGGCGCAGCTGTCGGTTTAAGCGCATGTGAAATTGTTTCAAGACCCTCGAGCGTCTCAATCAATGGTAGGTGGAAGTTTTTAATCTCCCAGAGTACTTCATATATTAGGGTACCACTTTCAACGTCACATAAGAGAATTACTGGGGTAGGGCTGCATTAAACCGGGGAAATGATCCAGTTTTTGGTAAGTCGGTATTCGGTCGGCACGTTAATCCATGACTTAGGGCTCAGTAGCTGTTTTCTTAATCTGGGGTGAATGCATATGCGTGTGGGGAAGGTTTGCATGATTCAACAGAGCACCAGTAAAGTTTTGGATCTTGCAATAGATCTCTCTAGAGATCTATGTCGGCAGATTAACCGTGGCAAGGACAGCCGAACAGGCTAAATCTCCACGACGCGGTACCCGACCATCCGTATGCACACATAAAGACTCTAGTAAACCGCAATATAGTATCCCCGTGAGAGAAAAAAAACAAGTAACAGACAAAAATGGTTGCCTCATTCATTTAGGCAATTCGGCATGAGCCACCCAAGAATGGTAGGATCCAGCAGACAGGTTTTGTCAGGTGGTCATGTTTAGGTCTAGCACCAGATATAGGAAGGCAGCCCTGGATAACAACCCAACCCTACTTCGCCATATCTGGATGGGAATTATTTTTGTTCATTAGCCTATACTCTAAATCATCACACTACTCGTTTGTCAATTGTAAACATCCGTCCGTTGTAGTATTCTCGTGGAAACATATTTGTGGATACTAGACAAAAGGTTAATATATAACACTTGGCAATAATACTAAGTCCCATGTTATAGCAAGATATATAGTGACCCGTATACCTCAAAATGCATACCACGTCTTGTCAGAATTTCACTCCCTTTGCTATCTGTGGATTTTTGGAAATCAAATTTCAAATCTCGAATTTTGGCCATTAACCAACAAGATGCTTTCTCTTCAAAACATAGGTGTTGTGTTGGCCTTTTTGGCCAGCATTGATATTGCTGCTGCCCAAGGAGCTGCATATTCTCAGTGTGGAGGAAGTGGATTTTCAGGACCAACTACTTGTGTTTCTGGATATGTCTGCACTTACAGCAAGTAAGACTTCTGGCTGAACAATAAAGTCCGAAGAACTGAAACTAACTTTTACAGCCAATGGTACTCGCAGTGTCTCCCAGGAACCGCGTAAGCTAGGAATTTGAAGTGACTGGCTTCGATTATGAATCTGAGAACTGACAGTCGTATCCATCTAGAGCTCCAGCTGATCCAACAACAACTGCACAATCCCCAGGCCAGACGACGACCGCTCCAGGAACCCAACCAACATCACCTTCAGGCGGCGGCGGCGGAGCTGGCTACAGCACCGGAGGACAAAACAGTGTTGATGTAAAATTCCGAGCCAAGGGCAAGAAGTACTTCGGAATTGCCACCGATCAAGGCCTTCTCACAACCGGAAAGAATGCTGCCATCGTCCAAGCAAACTTCGGACAAGTAACGCCGGAGAACAGTATGAAATGGGATGCCACTGAAGGTTTGCTTCTTGATTGATGATAACCCATAAAGCGGTAACTTACACAACACAGGGTCGCAAAACAAGTTCAACTTCGGAACAGCTGATTATCTGGGTAAGCGATGTGGTGGAATAGCTTTGTCTTTCTGGACATATGTGCTGATTCTGGTGTCACAGTCAACTGGGCTGGTACCAACCAAAAACTCATTCGAGGACACACGCTTGTGTGGTACTCCCAGCTCCCTAGTTGGGTGAGCAACATCAACAGCAAATCTACCCTTACCTCTGTCATCCAAAACCACATCTCAAACGTTGCTGGAAGATGGAAGGGAAAGATTTACGCATGGGATGTCGTAAACGAAGTGTTTGAGGAGGATGGAAGCATGCGTAAGTGAAATTTTCCCAAGTGAACTTTCATCCTTGCAGAAGTCGGGAGATTTGGCTGCTTTCAAGAGAATCACGCATGCATAACTTGGAATGACAAAATCCTGAAACCTCAAATCAATTTGCAGGATTTTCTACAAGAGACATACTAACTCCGTTGATGTAGGTCGATCCGTTTTTAGTAACGTACTCGGCGAGGAATTTATCTCCATCGCCTTCAAGGCCGCCAGAGCTGCTGATCCAAATGCCAAGCTGTACATCAATGAGTACAATCTAGATGATCCCGGATATTCTAAAGTGACCACAGGTATGGTGGCCCACGTCAAGAAATGGCTCGCTGCTGGTGTTCCCATCGATGGCATCGGATCTCAAGCACATCTCCAATCCACCTCAAGCGGTAAATCCTGGGGACCCAAAGGCCAAGCCGCAGTTCTTGCAGCTCTTGCAGCGACTGGAGTTTCTGAAGTTGCAGTTACCGAATTGGACATTGTTGGGGCTGCTGCTTCCGACTATGTCACGGTGACTAATGCTTGTCTGAATCAACCCAAGTGTGTTGGTGTTACTGTTTGGGGTCTTCGTGATCCGGTATGATTTAACCCCCTCCCTCTTCACTTCTCTCCCAATCCTTTTTCGATTAGGGGATTGGTTGGGAAATATGGTTGCTAATATATAAACAGGATTCGTGGCGCGCAAGCTCAACCCCCCTTCTCTACGACTCCAACTACAATCCAAAGGCAGCTTACACGGCAATTCTCAACGCTCTCAACTAGGTTTATTATGGTGGTGGCGGAGGTAGTTGGCCGAAGGCGGATTGGAAAGAATATAAATATTTGTGTTTCTTGTATATAAAATTGACAAATTCGATGGGCGTGGATAGGACCTTCTGTACATAATAAGGTTATATTACTCGCAACAATGTGGCCATTTTGTGAAAGCAAATATTAGTCCCAAGCTATCGTGGACATTAGTCGTCTTCAGTATTTCCAATTCAAGTGAGGCGTTCAAAAGACTGCAAGTAATAAGTGGACTTGGTGCTAGGTAGCTTAGAATCGTCATTAGCGAATTATCTTTCATTTTTAGAAAATGCGTCGGTCAATTCTCAATCTTAAGGAATATTTCAAAGCGTTACAAGGTGTGACACAATGTGAGCTTGTACTTAAGCTAGCCAATATATTCATCAAATATTCGCAGAAGAAACGTTCTGTCTACTATCATATGTGTATTTTTTATATTTTTTAAAAAAGTAGCTGTATTGTGTTGTTAAAATACCGAGAGGAAGCAACCGGGTGTAAATGGGGAGAGAAATATGTGGGGCAGCGTTATGTTTAAGCCGCTGCCCTCACAACGCAAACGTGCTTCTAAGGACCTCATCACGGCGCATGATACTTTCAGAAGTCGTTCTCAACCTCAGAAGCTTTCAATTCTCTCAACATGTCGATGGCTAAAATTCTGGTGATAGCGGGGTCGGATAGCTCTGGTGGAGCGTAAGTGACCTCCGTCATTGTTTCTGAGCCTCACAATATCTAAACCGAATTTAGTGGTCTTGAGGCAGATCAAAAAGTCATTGCGGCTCATGGATGCTATGCTATGACTACTACGACGGCATTAACTGCTCAGAACACTCTTGGAGTGGTTGATATCCATCCGACACCACCAGACTTCGTCCGAAAATCAATAGACGCATGTCTAAGCGATATTTCCGTAGATGTTGTAAAAACGGGTAAGAGAGTGAAGCAAAGTGAAGCAAAGTGAAGCAAAGTGAAGAGAGACAAGATACAGATAAGATACAGACGAGGTTATTCGGTCTCCTTTTTTACTAACTCTCACGTATTAAGGAATGCTTGCATCGGCAGAGACAATTGAGGTGGTTGCAAAAGCTTTGGTTCGTCATAATGTAAAGATAACTGTCATTGATCCAGTATGCTACAAACTCCTTTTAAACGTATTATCAACCGCTGTAACTCAGTAGGTTATGGCGAGCACAACCGGCTCGGAATTACTTCCACAAGAATCCGTTCGTCAGCTTCGGGAACACCTGCTTCCCTTAACAACGATTCTCACGCCGAACGTCCCAGAAGCGAAACTAATTCTGTCCAATGCCAACACACCCATGGAAGATCCCCAGAGCGTTGATGATCTGATCCTCATGGCCCAAATGATACAGGCACTTGGTCCGAAGTATGTTTTACTCAAGGGTGGGCATCTTCCGTTGAAAAGGGACGGTTCGGTAGGGAGAACGAATGAAGACCGAGAAATCATCGTCAATGTTCTCTACGGAGAAAAACAGGTAACGAAAATAGAAAGTGATTTCCAAAAGTCGAAAAATACTCACGGCACTGGATGTTCATTAGCCTGTGAGACTTCCTCGAAACCAAAAAATATGAACATTTGCTAACACTACTAGCTGCAATTGCGTCGAATCTTGCAAATGGACTAGATATGATACAAGCTGTGAAAAATGCCTGTCGATATGTTGAGGCAGGTATCAGAACTGCTGTTGATCTAGGACATGGAAATGGCCCGATCAACCATTTTCACTCAACTTATACATTGCCTTTTGCACCGTAAGATCACCCTTCATTCTAGCTGTTCATCTTGTCTCACTATTCTGGCAGTGGTCGCTTCCTCGAATATGTTCTCGAAAGGAAGGACGTTCAAGAGAAGTGGCATGAGCATGTCAAGCATGCGTTCGTTGCTGGACTCGCGGATAGCTCATTGCCAATATCTGCATTTAAGTACTACCTTGTACAGGACTATCTGTTTCTGGTAAGTACTGATTCCAGTGCTTCTGTAAACAGGCTAACCTCGCAGATCCAATTCGCAAGAGCGCATGCGTTGGCAGCCTACAAAGCAAAGACCATGGAAGATATAGTAGCGGCAAGTTTGTCTCGAATCGTGCTTTAACCGTACGTGGATTTTGGACTAATGCATTTGACAGAGTGCAAAGATAGTTGCCCATATCAATCATGAGATGGGGCTGCATGTTGATTATTGCAAAGGATTCGGACTGACCAAAGAAGATATGTTACTCACAGAAGAAAGTCAAGGTACCGTCACTCCTTTAAACCGTCAGTATGATTGCTTACGATCTACCAAGCATGCACTGCATACACAAGGTAACTTCTACCACATTTATACAAACGACACCAACTAACTTGAGGAAGATATGTTCTTGACATAGGCCAATCCCAAGATTGGATCTCTTTGCAAGTTGCATTAGCACCATGCCTGATAGGCTATGGTCAGATTGCTCAACGTCTTCACGCAGATCCAGAGACCAAACGAGAAGGTAATATTTACTGGAAATGGATTGAGAACTATGTCGCCCAGGACTATGTTGAAGCGGTTGAATTTGGCTCAGCCTTAATTGAGCGGCATGCTGTTCTGCAATCACCGAGCAAAATAGAGGAGCTTATTGCAATATTCATTCATGCAACAAAGGTGAGCGTATTCTGGCTTTAGAGCTTTCCGTTTATTGACTTTCCATAGATGGAAACAGGCTTTTGGGACATGGGATCCGGACTCTGAACACTCTAAATTTTACCTCCTCATTCCATCAGAGTCTATATAGGCTCTAGTCAAGCACAGCACTTCAATGAACAAACGAATGGGGGTTTTTTTTTGGAGTTTAAGACCCTTTTTACAGTTGTTCTCGTGACTTGTATCCTTTGCTTGCTAGTTGAATCTAATACATATTGACACCATAATGGATGAGGCTTGACTCTGAGCAGTATGGTAGGTAGCTAGAATAACATTTCACCCTCACGATGCCGGTAAAATGAGTATCGATTTACGATTATTGAGGAGGTCCTATTGAGAGCCATCGAACGAGTCGTGTATCTTTTTTTTTTTCCATGAAAAGAATTCCCTGTCAGTGTCCCATCCTTGGCTTTCACGGTGAAGAAATTTGCCCCCTCAAGATTTTTTTTAGGGGTAAGTCGCTTACGAGTCAGAGTTGCGCTTACCTAAAGCTGACTAGCCGCCTTCTTAGCGCGTTTGGATTTTTGAAGAAAGCGCAATCTTGCGGAAAGATTTTCCCTTCTAAAAACAAAGCAAACCTGCAACAACCTCATCAACACATCAACTGCCCGGCTTATTCTCATCTTTCAGAGAAGCTTTCTACGCAGTAATATCGCATCCGCTGTCATAATCTAGTATAGTACAGCCTCACACACTCATTCCAGCCAGCAAATCGATTCCAACATGTCTTACGGTGGCGGATCATACGGCGGTGGAGGACGCGGAGGAGGAGGTGGTGGAGGAGGTTATTCCAACGGGTACGGTTCTGGCAGTCGCGGAAACTACTCCAGTGGCTATTCCAACGGGTATGAAAACCTATGGTCTAGATATTGTTGTGAAGTTCAACGCATCCCGTTCATGCGTTTCGATGTTGATAAGCAGCCTCTCTAAGGCGGCCTGTCTCTTCGCACCTCTAACAACAAAACTCCTGTTTTTCTTTTCACTTTTGAGAACATGCGCTAACAGTCATTCAGAGGTAGCAACGGATACTCAGGTGGAGGTGGTGGAGGCTACGGAGGCGGTGGCGGTGGAGGTGGAAACGTCAACGGCTACAGCGGAGGAGGTGGTGGTGGTTACGGTGGTGGTGGAGGAGGATATGGCGGCGGTGGAGCTGGAGGAGACCGCATGAATAACCTCGGTGCTGGTCTCCAAAAGCAAAACTGGGGTGAGTAACTCTTATTAACACCATTCTTGACGATCATACTAATCTGATTTTCAGACTTATCCGCCATGCCAAAATTCGAGAAATCCTTCTACAAGGAGGATCCTCTAGTCACCAACCGCTCCGAAGCTGATGTCGCAAAGTTCAGAGCTACCCACAACATTGCTATTGTCGGTACCAACGTTCCCCGACCAGTCGAGACCTTCGACGAGGCTGGCTTCCCCTCCTACGTTATGAGCGAAGTTAAAGCCCAAGGTTTCCCAGCTCCTACCGCAATTCAGTCCCAGGGTTGGCCCATGGCCTTGTCTGGACGTGATGTTGTTGGTATTGCCGAGACCGGATCCGGAAAGACCTTAACATACTGCCTCCCCGCCATCGTACACATCAATGCCCAGCCTCTTCTCGCACCCGGAGATGGACCTATCGTCTTGGTTCTTGCTCCTACTCGTGAGTTGGCTGTCCAAATTCAACAGGAAATCACAAAGTTCGGCAAATCATCCCGTATTCGCAACACCTGTGTTTATGGAGGTGTCCCTAAGGGTGGACAGATCCGCGATCTCTCTAAGGGTGTCGAGGTTTGCATTGCTACCCCAGGTCGTTTGATTGATATGTTGGAGTCTGGAAAGACCAATCTTCGCCGTGTCACTTACCTCGTGCTCGATGAGGCAGATCGTATGTTGGACATGGGTTTCGAGCCACAGATCCGCAAGATCCTCGGTCAGATTCGCCCAGATAGACAAACTTGCATGTGGTCTGCTACTTGGCCAAAGGAGGTTCGCGCTCTTGCTTCAGACTACTTAAACGATTTCATTCAGGTCAACATCGGATCTTTGGAGTTATCTGCTAACCACAGAATCACACAAATCGTCGAGGTTGTGTCTGAGTTTGAGAAGCGCGACAAGATGACCAAGCATCTCGAGAAGATCATGGAGGACAAGGACAACAAAATCCTAATCTTCACAGGTACCAAACGTGTTGCTGATGATATTACCCGTTTCCTTAGACAGGACGGTTGGCCCGCGCTTTGTAAGTTGACTGCGGCTTATCCTTGGAGAAAATTGAACTCTGCTAACACGTCATAGCCATTCACGGAGACAAACAACAAAACGAGCGTGATTGGGTGTTGAATGAATTCAAAACTGGCAAGAGCCCCATCATGGTTGCTACTGATGTAGCATCGCGTGGTATTGGTATGATTGAAATCCCCCTCCCCGTGCAGCAACGCCCAGCAGCCCAGACAAGTGCTCCACTCTCATCACTCAAGCTCTTTCTAGATTGCGTTATTATGTCCGGGTCCTTTCGTGTCTTGAGGTTCTCTAATACATGGCGTCTTGGATCTGCAGTGCAGCATTTCCGTGCATCACTGGCGTGGTATATTCCTAACTCAAAGTACTTCCCTGGTACACGATGTGGAATTGACATTCCTTGACTTGATCAAGCCTATCTCCAAGACTCCCAAACCAGAGGACCAAGAAGTGTGAAACCACATACCCTGACATTAACATCGCATTGGACAGTCCAAGTAGACGCTGAGAGAGTATTGGATGCATTTAATTGCAGCTCTTATACATGACGCCGCGGATCGTTGCTATACAAACTTATCTGTTCTTGCTAACCTTTCCCAAAAAGATGTGCGCAACATTACTCATGTGTTGAATTATGATTACCCAAACAATTCAGAGGATTATATCCATCGTATTGGTCGTACAGGTCGTGCTGGTGCCATGGGTACCGCCATTACTCTTTTCACAACTGACAGTAAGTATTCCTACCCTGCTCTAATTACTATACTCACAATTTCTAGATCAGAAACAGGCTCGTGATCTCGTTGCCGTTCTCACTGAGGCTAAGCAACAGATTGACCCAAGACTTGCTGAAATGACCAGATACGGCGGTGGTGGTGGAGGTGGCGGCCGATACGGAGGAGGCGGTGGATATCGTGGAGGACGTGGTGGCGGACGAGGTAAGTTGACTTGAATCTTTCCCTCCCCTCGTTCCATCAGCTGATGGGACTAACAAGGTCGTCACTAGGAGGCTTCGCCTCTTCCAATAATGCTCCTCTTGGTGGGAGTAGACGTTGGTAGAGCCATCCATCGATTCAACGAGTTTGCGGCCGTCGCTATACGTTCGGATCTGCAAACCAACATCGGTTGTCGACAGCCCGCCCACATTTCATGAAAACTGCATATAAAGGTCGTTACGGAGTTAATTTGGTTGAGGTATGGGAGAAGGGTAGATCGCTTTGACATTTCCCCCCATCCACCTCTTGTAATTTTGTTATTTTCCCCAAAAATTTCCTATGCTTCTCTGGACATGGTATTAGATTAAGGCATGACTGGGGCTTTGCTCTGTCACCCTACATTAGATTGCTCTCATAGGTTGCCATTACTCTTCATGATATTCAGACGCTGAGGTGTGCGTAGCCACGGGTGGTTTTCTCTTTGCGATAGACCGCCTTCCTTGTAAGCTACTTAAACTAGTATGATAGACAATTACGAGCTTACTTAAACACTATACCTCGTCCACTATTGTACTTGTGACGTGATATGTATTCTAATTCTAGCCAAAGTATTGCACATGTTTGTTTTTCTTATCAAGACATGCCTCTCTTTTGCTAGAATAGACAAGACCTTTGATTGAAATTTGAAATCAGAAGTAATGTCCTTGAAAACACACGGATTTTGAAGGCCTTTTCTTTCTACCTGCGAATCAATTTGAGGTTTTGAGCATTATTGAGTGAGTACCTTAGAATGGAATGGATCGATTGACCACGGGACTTCTGATAACTAGAACGGCTTTCCTTGGACCCCCCCTTCTTTCCCCAACTTTCCTTGCTTTCTTTATCTTCTTACTTCCTTTTCAATGAATAACTCATCGATTCATTCAATCATTAACTTCGAAGAACAACAAATCT
>Ga0247809_1001374_pt1 | contig 10976 bp, 10 predicted proteins | sample UWRJL104311B1_FD_180951 | JGI IMG/M metagenome (GOLD analysis project Ga0247809, IMG submission 180951) | Plant litter microbial communities from Arlington Agricultural Research Station in Wisconsin, United States - UWRJ-L104-311B-1 | ecosystem: Environmental > Terrestrial > Plant litter >...
TAGATTTTAAGAATATTTAAGAATTAAAATTAAATCTTAACTATTTTAAAATACTAAAAGAGTGTAAGGTTTCAAAGGCAGAGTGATACAGTATTCAAAGATATCAATTCTCATCAACTAGTCAAATCTTATACAAACTAATCTCTACCCTTCTCAAGGCTCTGCTTCCCCTCACTTTATAACGAAGGCCAGTCGAAGCCTTATCGAATAGGATGCGGGGTATTACAAAGCATTTATCTCACTTCAGTGCCATGATCTACAACCTCTTCCTTTTACCCGAGCAGGTGACCCCTGGGTCAGGTGACCTACCCCAACGCCTTGTATAAGGCCCTGACACTTTATACTCAAATTATTATAGTTAGGGTTAGGGTTAACTACTTCTCCCGCAATACTAACCCGACAACCCTTTAGCCCTACTCGGTAGGATATTAGGATCGTTACATATAAACTAAGGAATTTCTATAGCCCACATCTCTAGTATTGGCCTTCCTTTCTTCATTAGCACCGAAACAAGCTTTCCCGAGCTCTCTAAGGCCCCCAGTGACCATACCTTCACTACTGGTATACCTAGTTCTATCAACTGAAGATCATCCCCAACGACTCTCCAAGCCTTTACTCTGTTTTCAAGTCCACAAACGTTATCTTCTTCTCCCCCGTCTTTACCGGCAGTGATGAGCCAAGGGCCTAGAATACATCTAGAAGTAACTGCGTGGTCGTAGAGTTTAATGCTATACTTCAGAGCATATTGTTTTTTCGAAGCAGATATTGACCAGACTTTAGCATACCCATCTGTTCCTGTGCTTATAAGGTTGTTTTGGTGAAGCAGAAGGCCATTGATAACTTTTGCATGTCCGTAAAATGCTGCAATTTCAGATCTATGAAAGTGAATATTCCTTTTTGAATCATAATGTCAAACAGCTATGATAGGTGTTTTTGTTTAGAGAACAAAGCTTACCCATTTTCAAGATTAAACACCTTTACTACCCCATCTCTCCTCCCTAAAACAACAAACTCTTCGCCAACAGTGAAAGAGAATACTTGCTCGTCCTGTTTGGCTTTCCACACAGCGGTTCCGCTGATTAAATCCCAACTAGTCATTGTTCCCTCCCAAGCGACGGAAATAAATCTCCTTCCGTTGTCGAAGGACTGCATTTTAAATACAGTTCCGGAGTGGCCTCCAATGAATTCTTGCGAGTAGGCTGCAGCACCAATAAGCCATTGTCGTATTGTGCCATCTACAGCGGCGGCGAGTATAGAAGGCGTATTGGAATCCAGTGAAACGACGCAAAGACGCTTTATTTGGGAAGCACAAAGATTAGACGGCTGTATAGTGTGCAGATTGGAACTGTATTTGCGTCAACTATCTATAACGATCAACTTCTAAGTGCAAAAAAGCTTTCACTGATCCAAACAGGTCTTGCTTAATATAAGCGCGAACGATATAGCAGAGGAACAGACATGAGTGCGAGCTAAAAGGAAATAATATTGACTCACCCCTTAAGAATAGACCAAGTTCTTAATACTCCATCCGCACTTCCAATAACTAACATATCATCGATTATGGCATGTGCCCAAACGTTTTTTGCCACACGGATCTTTGAAGCCAAGTTTATGCGATCCATCTAGTATTGAGAACACGTGAACAGAAGTATCACTTAAAGCGACAGCCACATAAGTATTGCTATATGTTAACCTTCCCACAGCAGCGATCTTGTCGTTGGTCGTACAAGGAACTAGAGTAGAACATAGAAGCTTCATAGCTGTGGTACTAGCAGTTGCCATTTCCGTAGTACTTTCGAACCTCAAAAGTAGTCTAAAAGTCGTCGAAAAGTAATAGAATAGAGGGCTAGGGCGATATTAGCTAGATAATCAGTAGTGATTTGCATACATGAAAGGTCGTAATTACAGAGTATGAGCTGGCAGGTTGTTATTTTTTTTGTATTGTCTCTCGATGTAAATAATAGCAGCTCAGCTCTTGGGTGCAAATCAGAAAGAGATGTGTATTTGCTAGCTCGAGCTTGTGCGTAAGTGGAACTCACGATGTTAGCTGATGGAGGTTGGAATGTTGCCTGGCCTCATTTGATCAGTTGCATATTATTCAGCGGCAGCTCATCACGTGTACCATGATCACAATTGTCAATTGTTAATCGTCGCCAAATCACGACTGGCTCTCCCTCCTGAGGAAGCGAATCTGCGGGTGGAAAGGTTTGCTGCCAAAGTGCCTGAGCTGAAATTCAGTCCGGCCGAGATGCAGTCATTCCCACTGGTGAATAAGCAATCGCCTAGCCTAGCAGTGGCCAATGTGGATCAGTGGGTCGGTGGGTCGGTGGATTGGTGGATCAGTGGATCAGCGGATCACAGCTGGAGCATTTCCGAGAGCACGCTAAGCCAAGTGCGCTTTAGAGATGAGATGGTCCACTACGGTTGTCCCCATTGTTCCTACCGGCGCCACTACCGCTGAGCTCAACAAATGGTTGGGTGAAGTTTCGCCGCTGCTGCATAAATTTATGAACGTTCGAGGGTTTGTCTTCGTGCTTGTGATAGGAATTTATTTAGCAAAAGACGGAGTGAACTTGACAAGCTGTCTATATGTCACAATTGCCTCGCTCTTGTATAGATTTTGGGTTTTCAAGTTCCTCTAGCCTATGGATATATTGAGTTTATTTCTACTGTTTATACAGATCTCGCAACGTTGAACTCTCTTTGGTTGGCCAGCTGTACATCACAGCCACCGAGGTGCATTATCACGAGCATGGCACTGGAGCCCGCAAGGCTCTCTCGATTTTGCTTCCCTTTGTCTTATTTTCCTCTGATACCAGGGAAATTATGATTCTAATCAACTCTTGTTAACACACGAATTCGTTAACGATAGATAACTTGACTATAGCAGCATGTATCATTCAATTTCTTGACTTAATACTCACTTAAAATTGCGACACGCGATGATCTGGGGACTCGGTTGGCTAACACGGTGAATAATAATGTTGACAGTGACAAACAGTTAGGGCTGCAATCGATGACCCTCGGCGGGCCGCCATTGAAATTTTTATTTTAACTTGGAACAGACGACGGCAACCAAATACTTAGTAGTTAACTTCCCTATAAATTGTTTCTGGCAACACATTCTGTGATTTTTGGGGACCTAATTATCTAATAAGGTAAACAAGCTTGTACAGTACAAATTAATTCGTCACGTCCAGTATTCCCACGCAACACTGCGACATCGCGAATTCTTGATAAAGTAATTATTTCTTTTCCTGAAGCCATACGCAAGCTGCGTATATCAATTGCATGCAACCTGCATGATGCGAGGTGGAGAGGGTCCTCGGAAGCGGTGTAGCAAAGTGCACTGGATGGGTTTTGCGCAAGCTGCGTATTTCTCTAATCTCATTATATTACACAAACAGAATTTCAGCGTTCTCACGTTCCGAAACATCGACCACACCACTAGATCAACTAGTCAAATCCAACATAAGGGACTTTTCCAATATCTCAATCGTTATTAAATATAAGGGGTGCCAGCCCGCAGCTCCGAGAAGCATTTACACGATCTGCAGGTCCCAACAATTCGCATTAATCCTCTCATGAATATCCAAGCGTTTGAGTCACCTGAAACTAAAGACTTTTTCAAGGAGCTCTCAGCCGTCAATCATCAAAAGAAATAGCCCAGAAACAATAACAGTACAGAAGAATTCAGTCACACCTTGTAAGATCAATATATCTGTAACGAATCTCGGACAATTAAATCATTCTTCGAAAGAACGCTGATGCCTAGTCACAGCCCAAACTGCTTTACCATCACAGAAAAACATGCCTAAGCCTTCTAAGTCAAACTCAGAAGCCTGCTTTCTGTCTACGTCGGATACGGACCCACTAGAGGATCTTAATTCTGAATCCGCTTCTAACGGCTCTGCACAAGGGTGCGTTTGACTTGTCGCCCAATCGTTGATCTGAACTATTAACAATTCTGTGCATTTACAGAGCAAAGCATATTTGTCCAAATACAAGAACTGCCGAAAGATCACAGCGCATCCTAGACTATCTGAACAGACCGGATCTTTACAATCCATCATTCGATTTTGGACGGTCAAAGTACAGAAGAAACAGGCTTGCAGAAGTAATTCAAGATTGGGACCGAAACTTTGAACAGCATGACAACGGAAGCAAACCCAAATCACGAGTCCAGGAAATAAATAGTGTTTTTGGTTATGCTTTGCCCGTTTCAGAAGTGGGAATGAACAAGTCGGCGTTCGTAACCTCGGTGCCACCTGCTGATATCCCTCATGGCAACTTTCCTAATGGGATAAATTTGCCCAGACCAATGATTTCTGTAGACATAAAAACTCAGGTACATAGATTAGAGTTATCTATGGCGGCAAACACCAGCAAAGATGGACTTTCTCCTGACCATATCTGTAGAGAACCTACGCAGCCATGCTCAACGAAAGGTTCCTCGCAGCCGTGCACGATATTGCTAGCCGAAAGAAGAAGAGATTCAATTCAGTTATATCCAAACGCCGTTAAAAATATCTCGGAAACATGCGACAAAGCAGATATTACAACAGTCTCCATAGAACCACACGTGGATAGATTGGCTAGCACAGATAATACTAACCCAGACGAGAATATAGATGATAGTGGTTCAGGTGCAGCTCTTTCATCTTCAATGAGTACTCTTTCGTCTTCGCTAAGTTCGATTTTCTCGGCCCCCCTCGCCGAAAGCAGTACAGGTACTTATTCCAATATAGCCTTTGGAGATTCTAGGTTGCTATCGCCTAAATTTCGCGGCCGTTATTACTTGCGTTTTGTAGTATGATGTCCTGAAAATGTCATAGGCCTGATATCTCTAAAAAACTGCTAATCATATATATTTTAGTTTTACCAGACAAAGAGATAAATTCCTCGCTCGAAATCGCTCAGAACAAGGATGATCTTGAAGAGAAGAACAAAGATGGCACTGAACTCTTTTTAAGACCTCTTGGTCCTGCCGAGCAGAATGTCCTGGACCGGGTTATGGAAGAGTTCTGGGTCATTTTTAATCAGGACTGGGAATCTGGATTTTCTCAGCATGCAGGCGACTCAACTTCTGGAACAGTACCTGCTCAGGATTGGGCACCGAACCAAGAGTCAAGAGCAGAAGGGGGCCCATGCAGAAAGAGATATAGACAGGACGACGAAGATGCTAACGGAAATAATCGTAAGAGGCGACCTCCTCCTAGTAGAAACTCAATACCTGGAGAAGATGTCGAAGATCGCCTTAAGTTTGCCTGTCCTTATCGAAAGAATAACCCTATTAAGTACAATATTATTACCCACCGAGTCTGTTCTGACTCGTCGTGGCCTACTATCGCTCGCTTAAAGTATCCGCTTCCTCCCTCCTATCGGTTCTGACTGACATGCTTAGGGAACACCTGTATAGAAAACACCGGATAACGGAGCAACCTGATGGATTGACTGATGAAATGGAAAGATCTCTGCGGAGCAGAAAAGGAGCGTATCTGACCCAAGCAGAGGAACATCGATGGAGGGACATTTACAAGATTTTGTTTCCCAATCAAGAAGTCCCTTCGCCTTGTAAGTTCATATCCTTGCGTCCAAAAGTATCATTCTTGCTTGCTAATTAAACAGATTTTGAAGCCATTCAAGAAGAGACGCCATTATCTCCCGACTCACGAGATCTTGCAAATTACGAGCAACATCTCCGCCGCGAGCTACCCAGTCTAGTGAGATCTAGAATCGAGGATGAACTTCGCCTCGATCGGCAAACCACGGAGGCTTCTTTGGTGGCAGGCTTGTTTGAAACTATGAAAATATGCCAGGACACCCTTTATCGATTATATCATGAGAGGTTTGACCAGCCCGGGGGCGTTGCAGCTTCTGATAACAATCCTATCAATCCAGCCGATGCTAACCCGGTTAGCATGGGAGGAGGATTTGACACAGAAGTCTCTGATTTCTTGAGTGCTGTATTTCAACCCATACCCACGATGCCGAATGCAGATCTCTTGCCCAACCCAAACAATGTTATGGGCCAATCTGGTCAACTCCAACCCATCGCAGAAGCCTCTTCATCCAACAGTGCTGTTCCCCTTGATTCAGGATATGGCAGTGATTTGATGTATGAATGTGCCGGTCCCAGCAGCACACATACGGACTCATCTTTCAATCCGAATTACAGTCTTGGCCGCGAGATGGATCTCGAACTTGGAGATAATCTCGACATGTATCGCCAGCAAATTCCGGATCCATATTGGGAAACCTGACACGGAGCTTGGGGGATCAACTATGTACCCGGGCCACTACAATGATAGCGCCGATGAGTATTATCCATGAGAATACCAAGATGAATTATCTTCCGATGAAGCACTATGTTCATTCAACCTCAAAACATAATTACGATTTTCAAATGGGTAAGGTCGACAGCTGCTTTCCAACATCGGAAAACAGGAAGCGGAAACTTAACCATACCCCGCTTATCTTTTTACAGAGGAATGAGATTTAGTACCCTTAGCTGAGAGAAAAGCCCTACTGAACTCCCTGCTAAGAGTTGACGAAGTCGGTGAGCTGGGAAAAGAAAGCTTGAGCAGCGCTGATCAAAGGCTGCGCGGTTTATGTCGGTCAGAGGAATGAGGAATATCAAAATACGGGTCAAGAAACATGAACACATACTGCAAAAGGAAAAGACATTGTCAACCATGAGCTAGTCTAATATCACCAGCCATGCCTTAGATCTCTAGATTCAAATGCCACAAAGTCTCAATCAATGCACAACCGTCAAACAAAAGCCTGCACACAACCTGTTTTCAAACATAAGTCAATGCATGATTCCGATGGTTCATTTTCGAGCCTCTATCTTTGAGATCATTTTAAAGTTTGGGTTTGTCCTTTGGTAGATTGCAATCCTCTCTTGTTTAAATACACGAGGAGCGTTCAAACCCTAGTGTACATAAGTTCTATAGGCTGGATGCAATACTACTTCAATCTTCACTATGCCAATCAACGAGGGCATCTGGTCCGAGCTTGTCTTTGATGATCCTTTCACTTAGATCCCATAGCGCCGCTCCTAAAATAGGATCAGATGCCTGGCTCGACTCTTTTCCAGGCATCCCCTAATTATAGGTCAATAAAATCATTCTTAAAACATACATGCTGACTTCAAATTGCAAAGCAAACCGTTTCAAATCGCTGGAAAGGAAAACACTTACGGGATCTGAAAGGTAATATCCATTCCAGCCTTTTTCTTCCACTTCCGGACTGGTTGCTGCGTATCTGTTTGTTGATATATTTAGCGTTTTTCTTCGTTCCATCTTTGATATTTCTTCGAGTCCAATGGAGTAACATCTTGCAAGGTTGTTGCAAGGTAGTCTGTAACACTTACAATGCACTATAGGAACCCTGCTCAACATTACGTCCGCCTGCAAGCATCACGCTCGTGAGCAGCTTGCCTAGGAGACCAGGATATGCATCTTTCCACTGCTGCTGCATAGCTGTGTTGACCTTTCATAGTGTCAGCATTATATAAGTCTACAGCAGTTTCAGGACTCTTACCGCACCAGGGTGAACTGATAGTGCATATATGTTATCACCATTCTTCTTAATCACCCGGTCAACAATACCGTACTTGATACCCAATATAATCGCCAGCTTTGTTCTACCGTATAGTTCCGTGTTGCCAACACTTGGATCATTGATTTCGTCAAGCGAGGCAAAATGAATTGCTGAAGGAGCAGTCCGATGCATCTCGGAAGCCTCGTACACTATACGCGGAGCTGGTGTATCTGGCATCTTGGATGTTTTACGGAGTAAAGGATAAAGGAGGTTGATAGCATAGAACTGCCCGAGCCAGTTGACTCCAAAATGCCTATCTATTCCATCCGCATCTTCTCCGTACTGATTCACATTGATGCCCGCACTCAATATGAACTTTAGTGGTTATTAGCATGATTACAACTGGGAATTGCCCAAGTTAAAACAATTACTTACGAGGTCTAGCCGCTTCTCACGCTCTCGAATACCAGTGAACACCTCTTTCACTTCTTTTAGAGACCCAAAGTCACAAGGTAACCACTCAATTTGTGCTTGTTCGCCGACTTCAGATTTTATCTTGGCGATGGCTTCGTTTCCTTGTTCCTCTTTGCGATTGATCATAATTACTCGCGCTTTGTTCTGTACAAAGGCTCGTGCAACTTCATAGCTGCTCATAATATTAACTCTTTGAGCTCACACGATCAAAGAATCGGTCGTCATATATTTATCACGAACTTCGGAGTATGCTCACCCAATGCCAAGCGCACCGCCAGTCACGATAGCAACCCGTCCATCTAGATCATGAATTTCCTTTTTAGGACCAATGACGGAATGTAGTGCAGACTGCATAATGGAGATTGTTTAAAAAACACAAAAATGAGTTGGTTTTGTTTTAATAATTTACTAGATTAATTGATTCGAGGGAATGTCAACATCCAAAACGGTTTTATAACACTCTGTTTTGCTTGGGTGGAGTATGTGACCTCATCTGGCTCACCGACAATGATAATCAAATACATCATAGAAGGAGGTACCTCCGCCAGCTCAGTATATAGTATATGTAACATACGTCACCAGGCTCAGTGTATTTTTTGTGTGATGTAATTCTTAGATGATTGAAATATTGCTGGGAGCGCATACGTAACACCAACGAGAGAAACGGCAGTCATGTACCTAGTCAATTGGCATGACCTGATATAGAAGGACTAAACTTCAACGTCTTTCCTTATTTTTAAAAAAACTTATGGTTTGGAACATCATTTTGGAACATTATACACATTATACACATTGCATAGGTATGCTCGCACGCTGTGGATGACATCACTGTGGGCCACTCCCACTTAATCTGCATTACCCATCTCTTCCTCGGTATCTATTGTGGTGAGCCTTATTTTAATATTGAGTTTGATGATTTGTAAATGGTGCATTTTGCATCTGTGTACTTTGTATAAATGGAGCGGTTGAATCTCATTTCATCTGCACTTTAGTTTCACCACTATTATACGGCGAATCTGCTGCCGATATTGCGTGGGGCCTTCGCGTGTCTGGTGGAAGGGGAGCGTAAAGTGGGGTCTAGCTAGGCTAAAAATAATGATGTTGTGTGTGGTCGAAGGTGAGTTATAAGTTTGCTTAAGAAATCACAGTTCAAAAACGAGAGAAACACGAGTTTACTCAGGTTTTAATCTTTCCCTGGCAATGAGATATCTTCTGTCTCTAGCAGTTCGTCCCTTGGGCTTTCTTAGTGGTATCCCCATCACCATAAACATGACTTCCTGACTAAAAAACTTACACTTCTTTTGTATATCTTTTTTGTTTACTTTTTTCTTTCTTTTTGTGCCTATACTAATGGAACAAATATCACACCTCGAATAATATGTCCGCGCATTCTACGAAGCACTGTCTATTGAGCTTCGCGCACCACTCCTGGCGTTGTTAACACCCAAATTGTTTTGTCACGCGCACACACGCTGAAGAGACATTTATTATAGCTGCCTTAGGAGCCGTAAAGATGCCAAAGACGTCACGCTTGTGGTTTATAACGGTTTTCATTGTTAAAATCGTATGGTTCTAGTAGCTGGAATGAATTCGTGACTGGCATGAAGATGCAGTTTTCTCCACAGTCTGTATAGCTGATCGTCGCTGCTCTCATAAATATTTTCTTGAAGGGATGGGGCGAGGCAGCGAGACGTTCAAAATGATCAGCAAAAACAGCGCGAAGCTTGAAGCCGAACTAAAGGAGCCAATTTAATCAGTAGCTTTTACGTTATCCATATAGCAATTCTATAAGGTTCGAAGTATTTCACTGGCGTGAAGGCATGAGAGGTTTCCTTTTAACCTCACGCCTTACATCCTGAATAATGAGCTACAATATTACTTCACGGAGCTCTTACGTATTCTAACAAATGGTGTTGTTATCCTTGAAGATGTTTGATTAGCTAGGTAGGCTATGGAGCTTGTTATATAATTTTGGGGAGAGATTTGCAGAAGCGATACTCCTACTTAGGATTAGCCGATTAAAATTAAAGTTAAGTCAAATACTTCTTTTTGCTGCGTATTGATGAATTATTTATAAATTATAAATTCGTGTGCGTAGAAATGATACTAATAACTGTTATGCCCTCATAACACGATAAGGCAAGTCAGCCTATCCAACTAACTCTTCGAATTCTTAAGACCATACAAACACTAACAATCCATTCCAGTTACATAGAAGCCAAATCAAGCAAGCTAGCCATGAATGCGTAGACAGATGCGTTGCAGTCGCGCAACGGACTTTCTGAGAAGTAAAAATGTGAAATTGATTATTCCGTGGCGAATCTTAGCTTGACTAGAAGATTTAGTGCACGTTCATTGGCTCGCAAGTATGAATCCATGTAGTCCAGGTATTGATTTAAAGGTCTAAGAGACTTTTTTATATATCTGAGGTATGAAATATGGAGTGCAACAAATGTCTTTAAAGCAAAACCTGACTTTGTTGTAGTGGGAGGTATATTCATGTGATATGTAAATACTCTCTCCTCTTTACCAATTAATTCGCCATATAGTCAATTACCCAACAATGTTCTTTAGAGTTTCGCCCAATTTAAATCTGCAACAAGATTCCAGTAACGGTTGGGATCTAGCATATGTTGTATTTGTGGGCTTCTCTCTCATTTTTCTAAAGTGACTGCCATACCTTTCTCGCGCGCTTCAGCAGCATGTGCTTCCACAGAGCGCCAATCCACAGCACGGTCCAACTCGCTATATATGTACAGCCGTTTTTTTGACCAACATCCGTGTATTCCAAGTCATTTAGACGCACACGACTGCTTTCTACTCGAGGACCAGGGCCGTACATTGTCCGTCTCAAAACCACCGATACCACCCACATAATCGCGGCGGTAGGATACCAAAGCAGGCCTTTGGGGAACGTCTGAGACAGGAAGTAGAAAGAACTTCCAAATGTATAT
>Ga0247809_1001376_pt1 | contig 10967 bp, 8 predicted proteins | sample UWRJL104311B1_FD_180951 | JGI IMG/M metagenome (GOLD analysis project Ga0247809, IMG submission 180951) | Plant litter microbial communities from Arlington Agricultural Research Station in Wisconsin, United States - UWRJ-L104-311B-1 | ecosystem: Environmental > Terrestrial > Plant litter >...
AGAGGTTGCTTATTGTGATTTGTAGCATGTAGCATTATCGCACATAAATTGGAGCAAATGCCTCCACAACATGTGCGCAAATTCCAGCCTAAATCTTCACTTGCGAATTCTCTCTTCCATTGTGCATCCAGACTTGGTTTAGTACAATCCAGAGGACATCAAGTATCCCTCTCGACATCGAATGACGAGAGCCCGAGGTTGCAGACGCTTGTATGTTTCTGGGCAACGACTTCAAAGGTTCACACCTAGTCACTCGAAATCACGATTTGCGTAACCGGTATCGTGAACATTGCTTCGCAGCTGAATTCTGACTAGATATTTGCTGCACCACCAAACTCTGGCAGGTCATTCGCTTGGCCGACCTGCCTCTATATTTTCATCAGTTTTGCGATGATGGCGGAGAACGTGAATACCTCGTACGTAAAAGAGATAGACACCTCCAATATGATTTTCACATCAGCATCATTTGGCAACAGATTGAAGATCCGTCAGTAATGGTGAATGCAAATATTTTGTAACTTTCGCAGCAATGAGTAGTATGTATGATACAGACATAAAGCCCCTCCCACATGATGTTCTCCACGAAACAAGATCGATGTTCACAGGCACTGGCAGATTTGAACTATCCCCAAGCCGTACCACATCTTCCTTGCTTTGGGATCCATCAACATTGAGCGAATAAATATAATACCTAGGATGAGCCTTCCAACTCTTTCCACATAATACATTATAGTGCCACCATGACCATCATAACTATCCATCATCATAGTACCAAATAGATCATGCTCCTATGCATGTCTTGTCCAAGTTTCCAGCCATTGTAGCGTAAATCATTCGCTCCAATCGTCATCTCCTATATGGTTTCGCATAAAGAAGTGTTGCTTGATGAAAGTGAGAGAATCGCTACTAGGCAGTAGCATGGGCATTATACCTTGCTATGTCAAGCTGAGAAATGTGCTAGCCAGAAAAGAATACGAAAAAGCTTGTTGGTAAGGACTGTGTTGAATTGAAGTTCGTGTTGCATGCCAGGAATAGACGAAAAATCGATCCAATCGGATGAGAGCATTCCAGCATTTCACCCGATTGTACAAGACCTGACGAGATACGAGTTGGATGGCAAAAAGATTTGCCGTAACAGACCTGAAATAATCTGGACAATATTGAACGAGCGGACTCTTTCACGCTCAGGTGCTGTTGCGTGCCGATCAATGGACGGAACGAACGCTTGGTGCAGGACCACCGGACGCAAGAACGAGCTCTCGAGCCTGCGCGAGGATGCGTGCAACTTGAGTGACCATATTAGAGAAACGCCTCAACGTTGGATCTTGAGCACCACTGATTTGACTGATACGCATAAAAATATGCTCTAGACGTTGAGTATATATGGACATGATACGTGGGATCAGATCAAGCTCTTGTAGGGTCTGTAATAATTAGTGGTAATGGCAGAAAGGTGAAACTCAGGACTCACCAATGTTCTCGCATCAATGTGTGACTGGAAAGTGTTCAAAACGATTTCCAACCAGGTAATCTTCAGATCCATCAAATCGCCGGCCATTTCTGCGCTTATTGTTGCTCCCAAAGACAGCAAGAGTAGAGCGCTCAACCGCGTAATGAAGTCTGGTCTCAACTTTGAAAAGTACTTCTCAAAGAATTCTTGCTCGCGTCCAGTTTGCAGCCACTGGATAACAGCGTGTTCATACTCGCCAGCCTTCATTGACTCGTCGACGCGTAAAAGCATAGATTCGAATTCGAGCTCTTCAGCCGTCTTGGTAGGTACGAGTGCTGTTGAGCCTTGCTGAGAACGACTTGGTGTCTGCTCATCAATCCGACTTGAACCTTGTCTTCGATCCGATAGCATCTGTTGTTGTTGAAATTGCAGAATCTGGGATTGAAAATCGTTCTGTGCTGCGGCCATTGCAGAGACTGTTTCCGTAAGACTGGCAACCAATTGGGTAAGCTGATCGATCTTAGCAGAGTCCGCTCTTTGCTGTTGCTCAAATGCAGCGATCTGTGCATGAGCTTGCTGCTGGGACTCTGCAGCGACTTTTCTAGAAGTCTCAGCCGCCAATCTGGTAAATGCTGGAGCGATGCTGTTCTGGAGCACGGCAGTAAATTGTTCTTCTACCTTAATCGATACGCTCTTTGCCAAAGCATCGGACATTAGCTTTAGCAGCTGTGGCTGATGCAGAGCTTTGGTAATGGAGTCAGGCAAGATTCTTGGTAGCTGACTTGCAATACTTTGGGAAACATGCTCATTGAGTTTACCAGCAAGCTGATCGTTGACAGCTTTTGAGGCGACGGCTGTAACAGCTGGGACAACAGATTCTCGGATCTCAGAATTGACAATCTTGCTAAGGGTAGCTTGCAAGTTATCAGCGAGAGTCTCCGAGACAAGTCGTAACATTGTCTCTTGCTTGGAGTCTGAAACCGCTTTATCCGTACGACGATCATTCTTGATCGAGTTCTGGAGTGAAGCGAAGGATTCCGAGAACATCTTTCTGACCTCCTCTGCCGCTGTTTTCAGGCTACCGTCTTCAATAGCAGGAGAGCGGGCTGAGGCCTCGCCGGAAGCGTTGTGCGTTGCTTTTGCTGCGTTGCCATTCCTTACGTGAGATGAAGGATCCATGATGATTGGCTTGGATTGTGCCTTTTCGTTACCGGCTGCGTGAGCTGCCTCAGTCGCAGCTGCAGAGTTCGCCTTCTTACGCTTGCGTTTCTCCTCTCTATTAGAAGTAGGAGCAGGGGTGCCAGGAGCTTGTTCCTTCTTCTCTGCGACTTCTTCAACCTTTGCTGCAGGAACTGCAGCCTTAGCCTTCTTTGGTGACTCTCGTTGGGACGATTCTTTAGAGGCGGCACGTGCCATTACACGACTTGGGATAGGTGTCTGAGGTGGAGGTGCAGGCTCGCCAGCTTCAGATGCCGGAGGTGCAGGAACCTCTTTCAGGAGATCGATAGAAATCACACCAGCCTTATCGGCATTGATTGCGTTAATGACCTTGTTATCAACAGTCCAGCCAAGATCCGCTTGCTTGACCGCCACTGTGGTGACACCTTTAGAGTGCATAGAGTATAGTTCGAATAGCGTGATAGGTTCGCCATCGACAATGACCTGATTCGACTTCTGGAGGATATCAAGGCTACGCAGTGAACCCTTGTTGGCAAAAGAATACTCACGCATGCCACTGATGACCGCGGTCGAGTCTGGCTTCGGAATGGATGGATCGTTATTGACGAGCTTCTCCATGTACTGTGCCTGACTCAAATTCTTGGGCAAATTGTACTTTGGCGCAGACAAATGCAGGAAGTAGACCGAATTGCGAGTTGGATGACCAATAACAATCATCCCGGTAGCAGCGTGATACATAACGCTGCAAACAGCATCGGACTCCTTAGTATGTGGCAAATGGATCTCCTGTACTGGTTTCCCAAGCGCAAGATCCCACAATTGCAGGATATGATTCTGCTTCATGCCAACAATCAAGTATCTGAGTGCACCCCCTCGCTGATAAGGTCGAAGCTTGTCCACGAAGAGAACAGATGTTGGCCATGCCTTCTCACTAGTTGATGTGGTAACAAATGTGATCAAAGGATCCTTGATCTCGACGCTGGTTGGCGAAGGATTCTCCAAATCAGTAAGACTTCGAACATCCCAGACCTTGACTTTACCAGCCTTGTCTAGTGAGACAATGACTGTATCGTCGTCGCTGAAAGTAAAGTCTTTACCAGCCTTGCCGGTGTTGAGTCGTAGAGATTGCTTCGTCAAATACTTCTCCACATCCACGATACGATCTCTTCCATTTTTCAGGAGAGATTGTTTGAGAATAAGAGACGGCCAAACAATATGTATGTACTTGCCACGACCAACGGCAAAGAAGTCTGGATGGTTCGAACTCTTTCTTGCTCGACTCTTCAGTACACCTCCCGCAGACTCTACATCATGCGACTGTAATGGTGGCAAAGCGAACGAGTGTGCCTCTAGATTGTTGTCTACAATGAAATCATCTTCACCATCTTTGACGAGACCCCAATAAACGGTGCCATTGACACCAGTTCCAATGACAGCTTCTTTCATGTCGGCTTGGGAGACTGAGAGAACAACATTGAAGATACGATCATTGGTTTCTGTGAACAAGCGCGCATCATGTCCGTCGTCTTGTCTAATGATTCGAAGACCAGACTTTGACAAGCCGTAAGCAATGAAGAGGTTGGAAGCTGTCACCAAGGTTCTGTCTACTTGGTCAAAGTCCTTACGAAGTCTTGCAACGTCCATAACAATCTCATCACGGAAGGTGGATCGTGGCTCGTCCGTTGCCTTGATAGTAATCGAGGTCCATGGACGCATCGGGAAGTTGTAGACCTTTACGGCCTTCTCCTCATCCTCCTTCGATGGGCTCTCCTCAGCATCAGCACTCTCCCAGCTATCCGCGATGTGACCTTGTGCAGCCTCTTCGATGATATCCTTAACCTCCTCCTTCACTTCTGCAGGAAGAGTGTCTAGAACATCTTGGTTCTCCTCCTTCTCGAGCTCCTGCTTGATATCTCGCGCAGCTATCTGAGCAGCCTGCTTGAATTCTTTATCGGTGTGGGCAGACAAGAGATCTCTCAGATCCTTCTCGATAGTGGCTTGGTTCTGATTGCGCTCGGCGCGCGCAATAGCTTCCCGAGCTTGTTTATCGGCCAAGTTACCAACACCATCCAGAGCTTGGTGAACAGACTCCTTCTGGCTACTTCCAGTCAAACCCTCGAATGACAAGTTCCCGCCAGTAAGAGGCGTCGGTGGACCAGAGATGTGTGATGGGGTGTCCACTGTACGGTCTGTGTGGCTAGGACCATGAACTGTCTCTCCACTTGCTTCCAAAGACTCTTGACGTGGGTTCTTTAGAATTTGGAATGCTGGTGGGTTGGACGGGTCCGAAGCATTCTTCGGAGTGCGATTGCGTGGAGACGTAGCAGCGAGCTGGTCGAAAGGATTGTTGTATGTGAATAGCTTCTTGGCTGGACCACTTGCGTTGTTCTCTGTTCCAAAAGAAGGCAAGTTTTCAGTCGCCGAAGAGCCCATCAAATTCAACGAAGCATCTTGCCCTTGTGCTGGAACGTCGGCGGCACCATCAGCACCTATGTTGGGAGTGCTGGCTTTGCTTGGAGGCGTGAAAACATTTGGTCTGCCAGCCTGAAACTCATTATCAGCTTGAGCAGGCTTTGGCTTGTTCAAGAGATTTAGAAGATATGACTGTGTGGCATCAGACTGTACAGTAGATGCGAATGGTGATTGAATAGGTGGTGCAGACTGTTGGGCGGGTTTTGGCTGAAGATTGCCCATTAGAGTCGCAAGCAGATCGGATGGTCCGCGAGAATGTCCACTTGCAGCACCAGCACCACTGTTGAAGCTCATAGATGGCTCGCGTGACGGTGGAAGAGGTGTGCCAATGGGAGCAGCCAGACTCCCAGACGGCGAACCAACTGGTTGACTGAACTTCAGTAAGCCGAGTAGACTGGATGTTCGATCTGTGTTGGATGGAGCACCCAGTGCAGGACGTGGCTGCGGCGAATCAACAGGGCTCATAATGGCAGAGTGATGATGTGGCTGTGGACCAGGTACTGGTGGTGTTGGCATGGCAGATTGAACGAATGGCTGGTGATAGCCATGATTGTGTTGAGTTGGTGGACTAGAATAGTAATTATTGTTGCCACCTCCGCCAGTATTATTGTTGTTGTAATAACCATAGCTCGGCTCTAGCTGCAAACCACTTCTCTGAGTATTCTGTAGATTGCCCCAAAGATTATCCAAGCCCTCCTCCTTTCCAGCGGTCGGAGGGTATCCAGACATGATGGAGATCGAAGATGTCGCAGCGCCACCAGATCGTGCGAAGATCGCAAAGTATTATATTTCGTATCAAAATTGAAAGAACGGACGCGAAATTGTGGGCAAAACAAAAGCAGAAAAGACAATTGCAGCTCTCGTGATGATATCTGCTTTGATGTTGCCAGATACGATCGAGAATTGACGTTATAGAACAGGGGAGGAAGGAGATTGTTGGATGACGAGGTTGAAGGTGAAAGGAGGAAGAGGAGGAGGAGGAACAAGTTGCGATGGAACACTTTCTCGATGATGGATGCTTCAAAGCTTCCACTAGTGTGGGTGGAGATCAGAGCCGCGCCAAGATTATATACCTGAACTTCAGCCTTGCATCTTCTTCCTGACCATACGAAATAACTTTCTACACCTCTCTTTGGACATCCTTCTGTACCTCTGGGTTCATGATTAACTGTCATTTCCAGCTTTGTGATAGACTCGGAACTGTCTGACACATTCGAAATCAGTCAACCCAGACACTCGAATTCCACAACCTAATTCCAGAGAATCGAAGCCGAACTATATGTCATCCCTGTTGAACGCATAAAAATGTTCTGCTTAAGGAGGTGAGTATTGCTCAGTACCTCACATACGCTGTACTAATTAGCGTCCTAGCTGGCTCCCTCTCCTCTTCATCCCCACAAACGCTTCACCAATCTTCATCTTCCTCTTCTTCTCTTGCACATACTTCCTCAACCGCCCCTGCATATACTGCTCTCTCCTGCTTTTAATACTCTTCGCCTCCTCCTGCCAATGGGCAGATCAATGCTTTTTTGACTTTGGCAGTAACTGGTTCCAGCCGCGCCCACTCTCCTACGACATACCTTCAAATAGTACAGCAGCAGTATATGCGGAAGCACTGAATTCGACGGCTTCGGCTTTGACGGGAGCAGCGTTGGAAGAGGCGAAGAGAAGACTGGCGGAGAGGACGGAGTGGACGGGTATTGGAGTTGAGTGGTTGCGGAGTTTGCTTGGGAAGAGGGAGTGGAGGATACCGCATATGGATGTGTATGTGAGGCTTTGAAAGCCTTGGAAAAAGCGTGAATGAAGCAATGATTACGATGGACGGACAAGGCACATGGAGGGCGCGGAACTGACTTGGGCGGCGTTCAGCGTGGGAAAGGTATTGACGGCGGCGTGTATAGTATTTGTACTTCTAAGCGCCGCATAGGATTCCAGCATTTGGCATCCATGGGTACTCTTAGATTTGTCCTCGAGACTGGAAGCGCTGATAAACGAGATGGCAATGCTTCAATATAGATTCTCCCAGAGATAAACAGTTAACAAAAGGCGAAGGCTAAAGAAAGCAGTCCACCTTGTGTGTACGAAGAGGTGTACAGTGTCATAAACTGGTACGGCAATCCTAATCGAGGTTGCGGTGTATTTTACTGTACATGAATTACATTCATTACGCTTAGCTTATCTGCTTGGATGAGCCCGGCTCGACATCGTCTAATAACACATCTCTCATCTACAAATCCTTTTGTGCCAACGCATATTGATCGTGGCGGGTATCATGTCTCATAAGCTTCGTCATGCTTCATAGCTCCGCTCTTTCTTCTTGGCCTTCGTATATGTTGCCTTATCGACTTGAGCCAAATACGTTATTTTCATGTATCATCATGAAATTGCCCATTTAGTTTTGAATCGTCCCAGATCCTTCAATCAGCCCACTTCCGGGGTCCCGTATGTCGTTGAGCCGAGAGTGTAAGTCGTTCGCGCATTTTTTCCATCAGATCTTTGGCCAGGAACGGTTTCGCGATAACATCATCCTATTGCCTATTAGTTCTGTCACATCTAAGATTCTACCATTCTCTGAGCTTCGAAAGAACGATGATCAGTAACGAAGTGTATAGGTAATGCTTACAATTCCACTCTGCAACGCAACACGAATCTGCTCCTCCCGTGCATTAGCTGTCGTAGCGATGATCTCCAGATGTCGTGTGATTTTGCCTTCGGCCTGTAGCTTTCTAATCTCCTTACTAGCAGTCAAGCCGTCCATTACCGGCATCTCCCAATCCATCAGAATGATATCAAGATGTATTCTCTCCTTTGCTATAAGTGCTCGCGAGTTTTCCTTGTTCTTATCCGTTTCAATGGTTGTAGTCGAGAATGCAGAAGAATCTGATTCGTGCCATGCGTTCGTAGTTTCCAGAAACTTCAGTGCTTCAGCACCATGATTAGCAACCGAAACAACGCAGCCCGCTTTCTTGAGTCTTTGGACAAGGACTTTCTGATTGACGATGTTGTCTTCGACAACGAGAACATGTATCTTGTTGAGGTCTACTTCCGGAATGCCTATCTTGACAGGATTGCTGGATGACCTTGAAGACATGCTCAATAGCTTTGGGCTCTGTATAGCGTTTGCAGCCGCACTTGGAGTCTCAGGCTTGTATACCGTTCTGCGGACCTTGACGTAGAAGCCAAAAGTACTGCCTTTCCCAGGCTGAGAGAGTACACCAATTTCGCCACCAAGCTTCTCAGTGAGCCGTTGCGAGATATACAACCCCAACCCCGAGCCGCCATATTTGATAGAGGTCTTTTCGGAACCTTGTTGGAATCGCGAGAAGAGCTTTTTTATTTGATCTTTATCCATGCCGACGCCGGTGTCCGTGACAGTCAAAGTGGTAAACAACGCTTCGTCCTCACCCCACTCTGCGTTCAATGTAAGATCTTCGACATGGTCTTGTGAACCTGGTGCCCAGATTGTCTTTGGTGAAAAGGCTGCGCGAGGATCGGACTGTATCGCACCATATCGAATTGTGATATTGCGGACGTCCTCGGTCTTTGTAAACTTGATCGCGTTTGTAAGAATGTTGATGAAGACTTGGGTGACGCGAGAGCCGTCGCACATCACCCAGTCAACGTCGTGTCTGGCGATGGAGGGATCAACGATAGTTTTGACTTTAATGTCATATGCTGCAAAGTCCGCATCAAACATACTGATCGAATGCCCGAAAACTTGACTTAACTGGTTCGGGCGAGGTGCTATGTCAAGCATTTGATAGTCTAGCTTCGATAGGGTCAAGACATCATCTACGATACGTTTTTGATGTTCAGCACACATCAAAATGGTGGAAGCAGACTCGATATTATTCCGGAGTGCTTGACAAAGCGGGTCGTCTTCAGGAGTTCCAACAGCTTCATTATCTGGAAACGAGGAGATAATCGTATCTGCCAGTTGAAAGATGGCGGATAGAGGGTTGCGCAGCTCATGAGATACACAATCGATGAATTCTTCTTGCGAACGCTTTGCTTCTCGTGCTTCTGCTGCTTTTCTTGCTTCAGAGCTTTCTGCCCACTTCAATGATGACACATCTGTGATGCAAGTCATGACAGATTTGACTTTGCCATCTTCTACGTACGGGAAGGAGAAAGCTTGAATGCAAGCGGGCTCAGGGTCTCCTGATGGTGGAGTATAAAGCTTGTTGAGTCGAAGTTCGACAGAGACATTTGGCTGTCCTTGAAGTAGTAACTTCCAGGCTGCTTGTGCTTTGGATTGATCTTCCTCAAGGAATACATCGATGAACGAATACGTGTGCTGCTTGCTCTTCTGTCTAGGATGATCAGTCATCGTGTAGTACCTTTCATTTGCCCACAGCATCTTCCCGTCAATATTGACATGGTGCATTCCTACAGAAGCATGCTCAGCCAGATATCTTATTTGTCGTTCGCTATCTGCTAGTTCTTTTTCGAGCAACTGCGCACGTCGTCGCACCTCGCCAGCCTCATAGAAAGCAGATGCTACCGCTGCGACCTTGGAAGCCATGTCTCTGTAGAACATGATGTGTTCCTCGTCCATTATCAATCGATTGTTGGAACCGACAACAAGATATCCTAGGTGCTTTTCGGCAGAATTGAGTGGCAGTATGAATATCTGGTTCGAGGGCTCAAGAAAGCCAGACCACTCAAGCCCATCAAACAAAGGATGGAGCGGAACTGAAATGACTTTGCCTTCTGCTTGCCGAAGTAGTGCTGCAATGCCGTTCTCTTCATCCAGACTTACCGACTCTCTTGCTAATGCATGAGACTCTGGTATTCCAATCGTTCCACGTAGGATCAAAGACCTCTGGTCAGAGGCAGCATCTTCGTCAAACTGATAGAGAAGTGCCATTGGAACGTCCCGAGGACCCGTTTGTAGTGCAGGTATAACGCAAGACGCAAAAGACTCGTCGAGAAAGCCTGATGGAACCGCCATACGACTGAGGATGCCACGCCGTCGTTCACGAATTCTGCTGGTGGATTCATCGTAAATTGCTAAGTAGCATCCTCCGATTTCACCATTGATCTCTCGCAATGGGATAGCACTTCCAGTGACATAAACTTCTTCCACGAAGCCATGTCGTGTAGTTTTAGCCTCGTATCCATTTATCTCGACTGCCTGACCGGTACTCTGCGCCTGCGTAAAGAATTCTGTAAACATTTCTTTGACCTCTGGGAAATTCTCTGCTAAAGTTGTTCCCATCAGTCTTGGATGACGCTGGCCGACTAGTGGCTGGAACTTTTCATTGTAGATAGCGATGCGCTCTGGGCCCCTGTAGTATGTAGTTAGTCATTGAGTTCTGCACTATTGCGTCGTCAGTCTGTTGGCTTTCGTACCAGTAAATTGCTCCAGGTCGTGAGTCGGCGAGGCAAGTCGCAGTGTGTACTCTCAAACCACTTCCCCAGCTTTCCAATGGTCCTAGACTACTCTTTCCCCAATCCACCGATCTAAAGAACCGTACATGTTCGGTGTCGGGTAGGATACTGCTCCAGTCTCCCTGCTCGAATTGTGTAGGTGGGTCTTGCGCACTCGCATTCTGCGATTCGGGATGCAACAGGTCTTCGTTTGCCGTGGATGTTGTAGATGCTGCAGAAGAGGTGACCGCATTCTTCGATGTATCGCCTGGCCGCGCGAAACGTCCTAGAACCATATCTACTATCCAGCACATCGGACGATGTCTTCTGTAGGGTGGTAATACTTGGTGAATAGAGTTTCGACTCGCGGAAGTGGCCTCGAAATAGAAATAGTCAGGGTTGCATCGTTATCGAACCTCGAATGTAATGCTCGCCAAACTACTGCCAATGAGACTCCGGATGTCAAAGTAATAATGATCGTCGGCGTCGAATG
>Ga0247809_1001377_pt1 | contig 10964 bp, 10 predicted proteins | sample UWRJL104311B1_FD_180951 | JGI IMG/M metagenome (GOLD analysis project Ga0247809, IMG submission 180951) | Plant litter microbial communities from Arlington Agricultural Research Station in Wisconsin, United States - UWRJ-L104-311B-1 | ecosystem: Environmental > Terrestrial > Plant litter >...
TCACCAGATAGGTCATTTGCAGCGACTGGGTGGTGTCGACGCTATTGGCACCGCTGAAGAACAACGCACCGCCAATCAGCGGGCCAAAAAACTGTCCCAGACCGTTGAACGATTGCGCCAGGTTCAAGCGCCGCTCTGCGCCTGCGGGCGAACCCAGTACCGTGGCATAGGGGTTGGCCGCGGTTTCAAGGCAGCCCAGACCGCAGGCGATGACAAACAGCGCAAACAAAAAGAACTGAAAGCTTTGTGCGGCCGCTGCAGGCATAAACAACAGTGCGCCGGTGGCGTAGAGGCACAGGCCCATCAGGATGCCGGCCTTGTAGCCGTATTTATCCATCAACAAACCGGCTGGCAGGGCGATTAAAAAATACGCCCCGAAGTACGCGCTTTGCAGCAAGCCGGACTGCGCCTTGGTGACGTGCAGGGTTTCTTGAAAGTGCTTGTTCAGGACATCCAGCAGGCCATAGGACAAACCCCACAGGAAGAACAGACAGGTCACCAGAATCAGTGCCCAGCGATAGGACGTAACCGCCCGGTTAATCAGCGGTGCTGCGACGTTTGCGTGTTTTAGTGACATGGAGCATCTCCTTTTTATTGTTGTTAGAACGGTCTATCTGCTGCATGGATCTACTGTGGGTGCGGGCCTGCTCGTGATGCAGGCGAGGCGCTCTGTGTGATTCAATCGCGACCAGGCGCGCTCCCACCGGTTCTATGTCTGCATCAACGTTGGTCGGTGAGACTGAATATCTGGGTCATCGGCGCCCATTTTTCTGTCGGTTGTGTCCATGGCGTGGGTTGCTGAAAACGCCACATCATCGCTTCCCATTCCTGCACTCGGATATCACTGGCAGCTGCCTGTGCGAACGCTTGAGCGCTGAATTCGGGGGCGGTGTCCATGACCATGAAAAGCCGCGTGCCCAGTCGCCAAATCTGCATGTCCAGCACGCCGTGCTGGCGCATGTGCGTACTGACATGAGGCCAGATTTGTTGATGCAGTTGCTCGTATTCCGCAATCAACTGCGGGTCGTCAATCAGGTCCAGAGCCAGGCATTGGCGCTGGGCGCTCATGTCAGCGCCCGGTCCAGATGGGTGTAGCCGCCATCCACCACCAACCATTGTCCGGTGGTATGGGAGGCGCGCGACGACAACAGAAACAGCACGCTATCGGCGATCTCTTCACTCGTAGTCATCCGTTGGCCGAAAGGGATTTTTTCGACAATGCTCTCCAGCTTGGCTTTCGGGTCGGCGAAGGTGTTGATCCAGCGCTCGTAGAGCGGGGTCATGACTTCTGCCGGGATCACTGCGTTGACCCGGATTCCGTCGCCACGCAATGAAGTGGCCCATTCGCGAGTTAATGACAGTTGCGCGCCTTTGGCGGCGGTGTAGCCGCTGGTGCCGCCTTGCCCGGTGAGCGCCGTTTTGGAACTGATATTGACGATGGAACCGCGCGTCACCTTGAGCGCGTCCACGCACAAGTGAGTCATCAGGTAGTAATGGATCAGGTTTTTTTCCAGCGATTCGACGAATGCCGAACGTCCGGCTTCAAGCCCGACGCCATCGTTGACACCGGCGTTGTTGACCAGTCCGTCGATGCGCCCGAAGCGCTCCAGCACGGTGGCGACGGCGGCGCGGCAGGCGTCTTCGTCACGTAGTTCGACCTGAATAAACAGGCTTTTCGAGCCTCGCTGATCCAGTTCTCGCGCCAGTTCATCCGACAGAGGGCTATGGCCGAAAATGACCGGGATGGCGCCTTCGTTGGCCAAGCCTAAAGAGATGGCGGCACCGATACCCGAGCCGCCGCCCGTGACGATAAAAACCTTGTCTTGCAGGTACAGATTCATTGCATCACTCCTTCAATCCCGTAGAGGGCGCAGGCATTGCCGCCCCAAATCGCGGCTTGCTGTGGCGCACTCAAGCTGTGCAATACGCTGTCGACCAAGCGGCAGGTGTCCGCGTAGTGACCAGCCAACAGGCACACCGGCCAGTCCGAGCCGAACATCAGGCGCTCAGGGCCGAACAGGTGCAGTGCGGTTTCCAGATAGGGCGTCAGCTGCGCACTTTGCCAGTCTTGCCAATGGGCTTGTGTGATCAGCCCTGATAACTTGCAACTGACGTGGGGCAAGGCCGCCAGCGGTGCGAGTTGCTTAGCCCAGGTGCGCAGGTCGTTGGCCTGTACGTCGGGCTTGGCCAAGTGGTCGAGCACCAGATGATGTTGATCGTGTTGCTGGCACAAGAGCGTCGCGGCCCCCAAATCAGGGGCTTTGATCAACACCTCATACACCAGCCCGTGACGCTGTAAGGTGGCCAACCCCCGGTTAAACGCCGGGGTTTGCATAAATTCGCAAGGTGAGCTTTCGTCCTGTAGCTGATGACGAAAACCACGCAACACCGAGGCCTGAGCCCAACGTTCCAGCGACTGTTCAATGTCGCCAGCACACAGGTCAACCCAACCCACCACGGCACGTATCCACGGATAGCGCGCAGCCAACATCAACAGTTGATCGGTTTCTCGCTCGCAGGCCCGGGCTTGCACGGCGATACAGCCGTCAATTCCGGCTGCGTCCAGCAAAGGCCTTAGATCATCGGGCTGAAAGTCTCGGCGCAAACACGCCATGTCGCGGCCTATCCAGGGATAGGCTGCGGCGTCATAGCGCCAGAAGTGCTGGTGAGCATCCAGCCGAAGTGGGCGTGAGGATGGCATGGCGGTTAGCCCCGATACCGGTACTGTTCGCGAGAGGCGGCCTTCATCTGGATCGAGAAGCCCGGTGCCTGTGGTGGCATGTACGCCGCATTACGAATCACGCACGGGTCTACGAAGTGTTCGTGCAGATGGTCGACAAACTCCACTACGCGACCTTCATGGGTGCCGGCGATGCACAGGTAATCGATCATAGACAGGTGCTGTACGTACTCGCACAAGCCCACGCCGCCTGCGTGCGGGCATACCGGCAAGTTGTACTTGGCGGCCATCAACATCACCGCCAGCACCTCATTTACCCCGCCCAGTCGGCAGGCGTCGATCTGCACCACATCAATCGCTTCACGCATGATCAGTTGTTTGAACACGATGCGGTTCTGGCACATCTCACCGGTGGCGACTTTGACCGGGGCGACACCCAGGCGAATCTTGCGATGACCTTCCACGTCGTCCGGGCTGGTGGGCTCTTCGATAAACCATGGGTTGGCGAAGGACAGTTCGCGCACCCAGTTGATGGCCGTGTCGACTTCCCACACCTGGTTGGCGTCGATCATCAACTGGCGATCCGGGCCCAGCACTTCACGGGCAATACGAACGCGGCGGATGTCGTCATTGAGGTCGTGACCGACTTTGAGTTTGACGTGGGAGAAACCGGCGTCGACCGCTTCCTGACACAGACGGCGCAGCTTGTCATCGGCATACCCCAGCCACCCGGCCGAGGTGGTGTAGCACGGGTAACCTTGCGCTTCGAGCAGGGCCAGGCGCTCGGCTTTGCCGCGGGCGCGTTCGCGCAGCAACGTCAGGGCTTCTGCGGGTGTAATGCAGTCGGTGATGTAGCGAAAATCAATGCACCGCACCAATTGCTCGGGGCTCATGTCCGCTACCAGACGCCATACCGGCTTGCCCTCGGCCTTGGCCCACAAGTCCCAGGCTGCGTTGACCACCGCACCGGTTGCCAGGTGAATGGCGCCTTTGTCCGGGCCGATCCAGCGCAGTTGGCTGTCACTGGTGACGTGGCGCCAGAAACGGCCCATGTCTTCGGCAATCCATTCCAGCTTCAACCCCACCAGAAGACTGGCCAGTGCGTTGATCGAGGCGCAGCAAATCTCGTTGCCACGGCCGATGGTGAATGTCAGCCCGTGGCCTTCCAGGTTCGGGGTATCGGTTTCGAGAATCACATAGGCCGCTGAGTAATCCGGGTCCGGGTTCATCGCATCCGAACCATCGAGAGATTGCGAAGTAGGAAAACGGATGTCTTCAACGCGTACGGCGGTAATCGTGGTCATGGAGCAACTCCCTGTCACTGGGCATTCACGGTGCGTTGGTTTTGTTCGCCGAGGCCGGCGATGCCTAGACGGATTTGCTGACCAGCGCGCAGGTACACAGGCTCAGGCTTGATACCTAAACCGACGCCAGGCGGAGTGCCGGTGGAGATCACGTCGCCCGGTTGCAGGCTCATGAACTGGCTGAGGTAGCTGACGATTTTCGGGATCTGGAAAATCATCGTCCGCGTGTTGCCGTTCTGGTAACGCTTGCCGTCGACTTCCAACCACAGGTCGAGTTGATGCGGGTCGGCGATTTCATCGCGGGTCACCAGCCAAGGGCCGAGAGGACCGAAAGTGTCGCAGCCTTTGCCTTTGTCCCATGTGCCGCCCAGCTCCAGCTGGAACTCGCGCTCGGACACGTCATTGATTACGCAATAACCCGCCACGTGTTCAAGGGCATCGCTTTCGCTGATGTAGCGGCCACCTTTGCCAATGACCACGCCCAGCTCGACTTCCCAGTCAGTTTTGCGTGAGTTGCGCGGGATTTCGATGTCGTCATTCGGGCCGACAATGGCGCTGGTCCACTTGCTGAACACCACGGGTTCGGCCGGGATGGCGGCGCCAGTTTCGGCAGCGTGGTCGGCGTAGTTGAGGCCTATGCAGATGAACTTGCCGACTTGGCCGACGCAAGCGCCGAGGCGTGGCGAGCCTTCAACCAGCGGAAGACTGGACGGGTCAATTTCTTGCAGGCGGGCAATGCTTTGCGGGCTCAGCGTGTCGCCTGCGATATCAGGAACCACTGCGGACAAGTCGCGCAATTGACCATTGTTATCAAGGAGAGCGGGACGTTCCTGGCCTGTTTCGCCGTAGCGCAGCAATTTCATATGATTTCCTTTGTTAGATAGAACTAAGTGGGTACACAGATCCAATGTGGGAGCAGGGATTGCGCGGAAGGCAGGCGATAGTTCGCCAAATGACTGCTGTGATGCAATCGCGAGCAAGCCCCACTCCTACAAGATCAAGGTCTACAGCGGGAGTCAGTTACTCCAGCCGCCATCAATAATTTGCGCAGTTCCGGTGGTGAACCCGCTGGCACTTGAGCCCAGGTACAGCGCCAGTTGCGCTATTTCCCCGGCGGTGCCGATGCGGCCCATGGGTTGGCGCGCAGCGAAGGCGGCGTAGACCTCGGCGGTACTGCGACCTTCACGTTGGGCTTGTTCACTGATGCGATGACGCAGGGAAGGGGAGTCAACGGTGCCGGGACAAATGGCGTTGCAGCGGATGTTCTGACTGACGAAATCAGCCGCCACTGAACGTGTCAGGCCAATCACCGCGCCTTTGCTGGCGCAGTAGGCAAAACGATTGGGGACGCCTTTAACGCTGGAAGCCACAGAGGCCATATTGATGATCGAGCCACCACCGTTCGCCATCATTCCCGGCAAAAAAGCGCGGATCATGCGGTACATGGCGGTAACGTTCAGGTCCAGGGCGAAGGCCCAGTCTTTTTCGCTGCACTCAAGGATGTTGCCGCTGTGAACCACGCCTGCGCAGTTGAACAGAACATCCAGCGGACCAAGCTCCTGGGCCAGTCTCTCAATGGCGCTTGCATCGGTGACGTCTAGAATATGGGTATGCGCGCCTTCAAGTGCTTGGAGGGCACCAGCATTGATGTCGGCGGCGAAGACTTCAGCGCCAGCAGCGAGATAGGCCTGGACACTGGCCAGGCCAATGCCCTGTGCACCTGCCGTGATCAGCACGCGTTTGCCGGAAAGATCCATAAGTGCTCCGTGACGCTAATTATTTATTGTTATTGTGAAGTTTCGGCCCAATGGTCAGGCCATTGGAGGCGTATCAATTGGCAAACCTACTCAAGTGTCGTGGATAAAGTTTGCTATGATCACTTCACGTTACGGGTTCAATGGTCAGGCCATTGAACCTTTTATAGCATTCACCTCAATCATCAACAAGCGTGTTTCTCCACAAAATTGCTTGTCGAATGCTGTCCAGACCAGAGCTTATTTCTCAATGCCATTTCAAGTTATTGATAACCAAAGACTTTACCGGCAAATCGCCGACCAGCTGCGGGCCTTGATCGACAGCGGAGAATTTCCCCCGGGCAGCCGTTTGCCGGCCGAGCGCGAGCTGGCCAAGTTGTTGGGCGTTAGCCGCGCATCTGTGCGTGAGGCGATGATTGCGCTAGAAGTGATTGGTTTGGTGGATGTGCGCGTCGGTAACGGGGTGTTGGTTTGCGAGCCGCCGGTACAAGCGGTATCGAATGAGCCAGTCATGGCCCAGGTCACGCGCAATCAGTGGAAAGAGCTGGACCCTGAGCTGGGGATCGAGGTTGATTTCAGCGCTGAAATCCCGCCATTCGCCTTGCTTCAGGCCCGTCGTCTGATCGAGCCAGAAGCCGCCGCACTGGCGGCCATGAATGCTAGCGATGAAGAACTGGCGGGCATACGCGAGGCATTCGAGCGCAACGTTCAGGACAACCGTGAAGATTCACATACTCACCCCGGCGACCGTCTATTCCATATCCGCATCGCCCAGGCCTCGGACAACCCGGCCTATGCGCTGATGATCCAACACCTGTTGGGCCATCGCTATGGCAGCATGTTCCAGCGTCTGCAAAGCCATTACGGCTCGGGCGACATGCCCCATCGTTCGGAAGATGAACACCGGCGTGTGCTCCAAGCATTGGAGCGACACGACCCCGACGCAGCGCGTCAGGCAATGGCCGAGCATCTGGATGAAGTGATCAGGATTTTCAGCCGTAGCGCCCAGTAAGCATCAATCCGTAGCAATGACGCTTAATCGGACGAACGTGACCTTCTCATCGTCTACCTGAATCGCACTTGACTTGGCGTTTGCATTCGATCTGACCACCAATTGCATGGAATTTGACCAGCGCGCTTAATTAACAATGATCAGCTGAGAGATGCGCATTGTTGCCGGTTACGATAGCCAGAAATCGGCCAGAAGTGGTCGCTCAGGAGATTCCGTTTTTGACTGTGGATTCAACCGATCGATGCTGCACGCTGAAAAGGGTAAGCATTAGGAGGGGGCAGCAGGATCTTGCTTCTCCTACTTTGTCATCACCTTCCCGACGCAACCGGGATGGATTCGGATAAGGACAGCGAAGAAAGCCAGGACAGAAACGCCCTGGCTTCCTCATTTCACACGTCTACTGGCCTGGAACCTTCTTGTTCATCGCCTTGACTTGCTCCAGGACCTGCGCGAGGTTGTAGGTTTCCGGCGCCTGCAGTGGCGGGAACTCAGCAAAGGACTCAAGTTCCTGCAGCCACAATTGCTGCCCCACTGGTAGCATGTTCCAGTTGTAGATATAGGCCGTGCTTGGCGAGGCCAATGTACCTCCGATAGAGAGCACCGACTTCTGCTCCTCGCCCACCGCCTGTTCGAACGGATCCCTTCGGATATTTTGCACCTGCGCCCAACCATACGTCTGTGGCCCTGCCAGGGCTGAAGCGCCGGACGACCCTTCCATGGTGAAGTAGACCTTCCAGTTCTTGTAGCGTACCGCCGATGGTGTCGCCCCGGTGTAGTACAAGAAGGTATCTCGCGCCGATTTGGTCGACTTGCCCGTCAGATAGTCCAGTTGATTGACGCCCTGCAACTTGGTCTTGACGATACCCGGGTACTTGCCGGCCATGATCTGCTCGTTGAGCGCATTGCCTTTCGGACCACCCGCAATTTCAACCAGTGTTGGCATCCAATCGTAGGAAGCAACGATGTCCTCATAGACGGTGCCAGGCTTGATTTGACCTGGCCAACGGATCAGCGCCGGAACCCGCATCCCGCCTTCCCAGGTCGTCAGCTTGTTGGCTTTGAAGGGCGTCATACCACCATCGGGGAATGTCTGGCTTTGCGCGCCGTTGTCCGTGGTGAACACCACGATGGTGTTGTCCAGTTGCCCCATGCTTTCGAGCTTTTTCAGCACCACGCCGATATTGTCGTCCATCTGCTTCATGCCGACTTCCTGGATGCCCCAGTCGTTACCCCCTTGTTCACCCAGCATGGCGAGGTACTTGGGTGATAAAACGGTGGTCACATGCATGCGCGCCGGGTTGTACCAGACAAAAAACGGCTTGTTGGTTGTCTTCGGATCGTTGCGATCGAGGAAGTCGACAACCTTGGCTGATATTTCTTCGTCCACGGTTGCCGAGCGATCCAGAGTCAGCGGGCCTTCATCCTTGCAAGTCTGGTTCTGCGACGAACCATCTTTGGATGTACAGGCCAAAACCGGCCGCGGTGGCGTTAAACAAGTGGTAGTCCTGGGGTTGACTGCGCCTGGGAATGGCGCCACCCCTGGAATTGGCTCCGTTTGGCACGGTGGAGCAAAGCCCTGCTGGGTAGGGGACTTGTTGATGTCCGGGAAGCTGACCTGCTGCATGGCGTCCAGGTGATAGAGGTAGCCCCAGAACTCCTGGAAGCCGTGCGCCGTCGGTAGTGCGTCCGGGTGATCTCCCAAGTGATTCTTGCCGAACTCGCCAGTGCTGTAACCCTGGTCCAGCAAGAACTTGGCGAGCGCTGGAGTGCCAGGTCGCAGGTAGGAGGGGCTGCCGGGAAGTTGCGGCGGAATCATGCCGGTTCGCAAGGGCGTCATGCCTGTGAAGAAGGCGTTACGACCAGCCGTGCAACTTTGCTCGGCGTAGTAAGTCATGAACTTGGCGCCTTCATTGGCAATTCGGTCCAGGTTCGGTGTTGTGTCAAAACCCAGCCCGTTCTGGTAAGCCCCGACCTGCATCCAGCCGATGTCATCACCCATGATGAACAGAATGTTGGGTTTTTTGTCGGCGGCCTGGGTGAGCGTTGGTAAAGGCGCTCCCAGCATCATTCCGCTGGTGGCTAGCCCCACCAGCACCATCTGTTTAAGTCTCATAGCGTGTTCCTCTATCGATTGATATAGGCGTACAGCTACAACTGACTACCGCTGCACTTCACTCCACTCGAAATGCGAAAATCAGTAATGATGTTTACCCTCCAGCCTTGCGTGACCGCAAAGTCAGTTCGTGGACGGATTAGTCTAGACGAACGTTATGACTGCGCAGATCAAAGTATTTGTTTGGCACAAGCAAATTCGCGGTCTGTGCCGTTCTACTTTGTCACTACGGAAGATGAATTCCACGCCTATTGCCGGGAAAAAACGGACTAGGTTCCGGAAAGAGTTTTACAGGGATGCGTGGAAAGTGGAAACGAGGCACAGATTGTCCGCTTTTGGCCGAACGCAGTCTGTCATGAAGATCTTGAGCTTTTGCCAACATTCGTTTGCTTTTAGTTGAGTGTCCGAACGGTTTCAACCATGAGCGAGCGCACCCAGCGATGAGCTGCATCACGATGCGTTCGTTCGTGCCAGGTCAGGGTTTTCCTGAATCCTGGAATTTCCACCGGCGGCTCCAGCGTCGTCAGCCCAACGTTGGGTATTGCCAATCGGCGCGGGACGATAGCAATCAGATCGCAGTACAACAAAATCTCAGGGAGTACCAGAAAGCTGCTCACCGATACTGTGACCCGCCGTAATCTCCCAAGCTTTTCCAGTGCCTCATCCGTCACCCCGTGAAACCCGCCCCCGGAGGGCGAGACTAAAGCGTGATCCAATGCACAGAATCGATCCAGTGAAAGGGTGTTATCCAGAGCATCTGGATGATCAGCACGCATCACGCACACATAGCTTTCATCAAAGAGTGCTATCGCATGCAGTCTTGGTGTTATTGCGTCAGGGGTAACCAATGCGAGGTCAATTTCACCTCGATCCAGCTGACTCTGAAGTTCTTGATGGTCGACGGGTTGGACGCTAACGCGAATGTTTGGCGCTTTCTTCCTTAATGCGCTCAGGAAGGGCACGACTACGGCACGCAGTGCATAGTCAGTCGAAGCAATTCTGATCGTCATGCTTGCCGTCAGCGGATCAAAGTTTTGCGGTTGAAGCATTCCTTCGATATCGGCCAGCAATTGCTTGACCGGCGTCGCAAGTTGTTCGGCGCGCAATGTCGGCACGATACCGCGCTGGGCGCGCACGAAAAGAGGATCATCGAAGCTTTCTCGGAGTCTGTTGAGCATGCCGCTCACGGCAGGTTGGGTGAGCGAGAGGAGATCCGCGGCTCGCGTCACACTACGCTCATCAAGCAATGCATCCAGTGCCTTGAGCAGGTTGAGATCGAGTTTTCTGATATCAGGATTCATGATGCTCTGGATAAAATATGGCGATTTGTCTTATTTCAAGCGTACACCCATCATGGCGCAAATCCATCAATCGAGCGTTGCATTTTCCATGAACGAGATCATTTGGCCCCAAGGCTACCTGCCAGGATTTACCGAAAACTTTGTCTCAAACGAAGTCATTATCGCGGGTTTGAGTGCAGCGCAGATCTGGCCGCTGCTGAGTCAGGCGCACAAGTGGCCCACGTACTACACCAACTCGGCAAACATTCAATTTCATGATCACGCCGGGCCGGATCTGCAAGACGGAGTGCATTTCTACTTCGAAACTTTCGGCTTCCCGGTCGAGGCCCAATGCAATGAGTACGTGCCTCCGTCCCCCACCTCTCCGGGCCGAATTGCATGGCATGGATGGGCGGGTGAGGCTGATACGCGGCTGGATGTTCACCATGCCTGGCTGATTGAAGATCTATCCGGAGGACGCGTTCGCATCCTCACTCAGGAAACACAAAAGGGTAAGCCTGCTGAGGATCTGGCCAAGGCCAAGCCCAATCCGATGATCAACGGCCACCAGGACTGGCTGGACGGCTTGGTGAGTGCAGCACGCTTGGCATCTCGGTAATCAGATCTCCGTATGATTTCTCCCTTATCGGACCGAGAGCAGGCGCGCAGATTATCCGCCATTCACCGCAGGCAGCTGGTGCTACACGCCGCAGCGCTCACGCCTGCACCTTTGCCCTGCGCCTGCGCGTCATCCAGGGCAGCGCTGCGATCGGGGTCACGGCACCGATTCCCTGTCGCTGATTCGCTGCGCCCAAAGGTTT
>Ga0247809_1001378_pt1 | contig 10963 bp, 9 predicted proteins | sample UWRJL104311B1_FD_180951 | JGI IMG/M metagenome (GOLD analysis project Ga0247809, IMG submission 180951) | Plant litter microbial communities from Arlington Agricultural Research Station in Wisconsin, United States - UWRJ-L104-311B-1 | ecosystem: Environmental > Terrestrial > Plant litter >...
GTGCTGCTCGAGCTCGTCGACATCTTCCAGAAGACGAAGGCCGTGACCGACGGCCTGATCGAGGCATCCGGCGGCACGGCCGTGCTCGCCACGACGCCGGTGGGCGAACTCGAAGACTCGCTCGCCGCGACCGAGAAGTCGTACGCCGCAGCACAGTAATACCGACCCACCTCGCGGAATGCCGGCGGACTCCACGTCCGCCGGCATTCCGCCGTTCCACCGCACGTCGCCGGGAGGCACAGCATGGCCATCATCGAAATCGCGGATGTCACGAAGGTGTTCCCCGCGCGCACCCGGGGCGAGACGCCCGCCGCCGCACTCGACGGCGTGAGCCTCACGGTCGAGAAGGGCGAGGTCTTCGGCATCATCGGCTACTCGGGCGCGGGCAAGAGCACGCTCGTACGGCTCATCAACGCCCTCGAGCAGCCCACCTCCGGGTCTGTCACGGTCAACGACGTCGAGATCAGCTCGCTGCGCGAGTCACAGCTACGCTCGGTGCGGCTCGGCATCGGCATGGTGTTCCAGCAGTTCAACCTGTTCACCTCGCGCACGGTCTGGGGCAACATCGAATACCCGCTCAAGGTCGCCGGCGTGCCGAAGGAGCAGCATCAGGCCCGCATCAGCGAGCTGCTGCACTTCGTCGGACTCGTCGACCAGGCCCACGCCTACCCCGACCAGCTCTCGGGCGGACAGAAGCAGCGCGTCGGCATCGCCCGCGCCCTCGCCACGTCGCCGGCGATCCTGCTCGCCGACGAGGCCACGAGCGCGCTCGACCCGGAGACGACGCGCGAGGTGCTCGCGCTGCTCAAGCGCGTCAACGAGGAGTTCGGCGTCACCATCGTCGTCATCACCCACGAGATGGAGGTGATCCGCTCGATCGCGCACAGGGTGGCCGTGATGGAGAAGGGCCGCATCGTCGAGCACGGCGACGTGTTCGACATCTTCTCCGCCCCGCGGGCCGAAGCCACCAAGCGCTTCGTCTCCACCATCGTCACGTCGGTGCCGCAGGGCGACGCGCTCGAGGCGCTCCGGGCGAGACATCCCGGCCGCATCGTCACATTCTCGTTCGCCGACGGCAACACCAGCCAGTCGGCCGTCTTCCTCACCCTCGGGGAGCGGAGGGTAGGTTTCGAACTCGTCTACGGCGGCATCAACGAGGTGCAGGCGCGCACCTTCGGCCACCTGACGCTCGCGCTCACCGGCGCGGACGAGGCCATCGACGCGGCGCTCGACGATATCCGCGGCGTGGCGACCGTGACGGAGGTGGACTGATGGACCGGCTGATCGAACTGCTGCCCAAGTTCTGGATGGCGACGGGGGAGACCCTGTACATCGTCGGTCTCGCGATGCTGTTCGGCGGAATCGCCGGCCTCGTGCTCGGGCTCGGGCTGTACGTGACCCGCAAGGGCAGCATCCTCGAGAACAAGTGGGTCTTCGGCACGCTCAACTTCGTGGTCAACACCTTCCGCCCGATCCCGTTCATCATCTTCATCGCGGCCGTGCAGCCGCTCGCTCGCGTCGTGGTCGGCACCGGGATCGGCAACAACGCGCTCACGTTCGGGCTCGCGCTCGCCGCGACGTTCGCGATCAGCCGCATCGTCGAGCAGAACCTGCTTACGGTGCAGCCCGGGGTCATCGAGGCTGCACGCTCGGTGGGTGCGGGTCCGCTACGCATCATCGGCACGATCCTGCTGCCCGAGGCGCTCGGGCCGCTCATCCTCGGCTACACGTTCATCTTCGTGGCCGTGACCGACATGTCCGCGGTCGCCGGCCTGATCGGCGGCGGCGGTCTCGGCAACTTCGCGATCCAATACGGCTACCGTCTCTTCAACCCCGTGGTCACCTGGGCCGCGGTGATCCTCATCATCGTGCTCATCCAGGTGGTGCAGCTCGTCGGCAACAGGCTCGCGCGGGCGGTGCTGCGCAGGTAGCCCGGTTTGCTCCTTCCGTAGCGGCATGTGATTCGCTGGACTCACGTTCCACACCGAGGAAGGCCCACCCATGTACCCGTCTCTCATCCCGCGCCAGGTCACGATCGGCGACGCCGCGGCGTTCGCAGGCACGACGCCGCGGGCGATCCGTCACTACCACGAGCTCGGGCTGCTGCCCGAGGCCGAGCGCGGCAGTGACGGCCGCCGCCGCTACGGCTACGACGAGATCGTGCGGCTGCTGTGGATCCGCAAGATGGCCGACGCCGGCGTCGCCCTGGGCGACATCCGCGTCGCCTTCGCCGAGACGGCCCCCGGAGGCGCCGCCGACGACGGCGTCTTGGGGCGGCTGGAAGATACGTTGGCGGCACAGGAAACCGAGCTCGCCAGGCAGCGCGCCCTCGTCGGGCGCATGCGCACGCGGGGCGGCAGGATGGGCCTGCTCTCCGACCTCGTCGCCAGCCGCCTCGAAGACCTGCCCGACGGCTCCCTGCGCGAGGCCGACCTCGACAGCCTGCTGATGATCGAACGGAGTCTCGGCCCGTTCGTCGCCGCGCTCAACTCCACCCGGTACCTCGCGATGGCCGCGCAGCCGGAACTGCGGGAGGAGTCCGACCGCGTCGAAGCGGCGGAGGAGGCACTCGACCACTCGATCAGCGTCGACGACCCTCGCGTGGCCACGGTGGCCGCTCAGCGGCACGCCTTCGACAACGCGTTGGCCGCGGCCATCCGGGATTCGGACCTCCAACGCCAAGACGATGCGCTCTGCGACGACTGGGACGCCGCCGAGGCCGCCGCCGACGCAGACGGCGGGAGCGGCGCGACGAACGCGGGCACGGGCGTCGAGCTGCTGCCGTACGACTTCTCGCCTGCGCGGCTGCGGTGCATGGAGATCACGCACGAGCTCGCCCTGGAGGAGATCGCGGCGGAGGGGGCGGGGCGCTGAGGCGGGCGGGAGCTAGTCGGCCAGGGGGACGCGCGTGCCCGCGGGGGTCTGCACCAGCAGGCCGGTTCCCTCGAACGCCGCCTCGAGTTCGTCGCGGGTCTCGCTGAAGTGCTCCCAGTGTTCGGTGTGCAGCCCCACCACGTGGGCGACGCCGAGGATACGGGCCGCCTCCGCGGCATCCGTCGACGTCAGCGTCAGCTGTCCGTCGATCCGGGCGACGCGGGCCGCCCCGGCGAACAGCACCGCGATGTCGAATCCGCCGAAGTGCTCGGCGATCTGCCGCACGAGCGGCAGCGACGCGTTGTCGCCGCTCACGTAGACGCGCGGCTCGCCGGGCGCCTCGAGCACGAAGCCGGTGACCTCGCCGACGAGGGGCTCGCTGCCGGGAGGGCCGTGCAGCGCGGGCACGGCGGTGATGGTAACTCCGCCGGCGGTGTACTCCTCCCACGAGTCGAGGCCGACGACCGAACCGCCGAAGAGCTCGGTCGCGGCCTGCATGGTGCTCAGCGTCGGCACTCCCGAGGCGATCAACTCGAGGCCCTCGTAGTCGAGGTTGTCCCTGTGCCCGTGGTGCGAGAGAAGCACGAGGTCGACGGGCGGGAGGTCGGCCCGCGCGATCGCCGGGCCTGCGGTCTTCACCAGCACCGTCGAGCCGGGCTCGGCATACGTTCCGGGCGGGTCGAAGGTCGGATCGGTGACGATCGTGAGGCCGCCGTATTCGAGAATCGCCGTCGGTCCGCCGATGTAGGTAATCGCTGTCGTAGCCACACCGCGAGCCTACGCTTGGGTCATGGCTAACCGACTGGCTTCCGCAGTGAGTCCGTACCTGCGATCGCACGCAGACAACCCCGTCGACTGGTTCGAGTGGGGCACCGACGCCTTCGCCGAAGCGCGCCGCCGCGAGGTGCCCGTGCTCGTCTCGATCGGCTACTCCACCTGCCACTGGTGCCATGTGATGGCGCGGGAGAGCTTCAGCGACCCCGTGCTCGCCGGCTACCTCAACGAGAACTTCGTGGCGATCAAGGTCGACCGCGAGGAGTACCCCGACGTCGACGCCACCTACCTCGCCGCCGCGAGCGCGTTCACCTCGAACCTCGGCTGGCCGCTCAACGTGTTCGTCACGCCGGAGGGCGCGGCGTTCTTCGCGGGCACCTACTTCCCGCCCGTGCCCGTGCAGCCGCATCCGGCATTCCGCCAGGTGCTCGAGGCCGTCGTCGACGCGTGGTCCAATCGGCGGCAGGAGGTCGAGGGCAATGCCGAGCACATCGCGACGGCCCTGCGCGCGCTGGGCGACCGTGAGCGGGGAGCACTGCCGGGCGACGAGCAGTTCGCGGGCATCGTCGCCGAGCTGCTCGAGTACGAAGACCGCGAGTTCGGCGGCTTCGGCGGCGCGCCCAAGTTCCCCGTCGCGACGGTCGTCGACCTGCTGCTCGACCGCGGATCGCTGGGGGATGACGCGGCTCAGGCGCTCGCGGAGCGCACCCTCCGCGCCATGGCCGGCTCCGACCTGCGCGACCGCGTCGAGGGCGGATTCTTCCGGTACTCGACCCGGCGCGACTGGACCGAGCCGCACTACGAGCGCATGCTCTACGACAACGCGTTGCTGCTCGGCGTCTACGGCCGGGTCGGCATGCACGACGTCGCCGAGGGCATCGCGTCGTTCCTCAGCAGGGTGATGCAGCAGCCGGGCGGCGGCTTCGCCTCGGCGCAGGACAGCGAGAGCACCGTCGACGGGCAGCGGGTCGAGGGCGGCTACTACGCGCTCGACGCCGACGACCGCGCTGCCCAGGTTCCGCCGGCGCTCGACCGCAAGATCCTCACCGGCTGGAACGGACTCGCGATCGAGGCGCTCGCCGCGGCCGGCAGCAGGCTCGACCGGCCCGAGTGGATCGAGTCGGCCCGTCGCGCGGCCGATTTCCTGCTCGCCGACCACGTGCTGCCCAGCCGTCTCGTGCGCGCGTCGATCGACGGCACCGTGTCGGAGGCCCGGGCGACCCTCGAAGACCACGGAATGTTCGCGGGCGCGCTGCTCGAGCTCGCCCTCGCGACGGGGGAGGTGCGCTACGCGGTCGAGGGTCGGCGCCTCGTCGACGCGACGCTCGCCGAGGCTGCGGGACCGGGCCCTTCGACGGGCTCAGGGAACGCGAGCTCAGGGAACGCGGGCTCAGGGACCGCGGGCTCAGGGACCGCGGGGAGCGCGGGCGCGGGCCCCGTTTTTGCCGTGCCGGGCGGCGCCGATCCCGTGCTCGCCGCCCACCGCCTCGCGCTCGAGAGCGACCCGAGCGAGGGGGCGTACCCGAGCGGCATCAGCGCTATGGCCGCCTCCTGCCAGCGCCTCTACTCGCTCACGGCCGACCCGCGCTACCGCGACGCCGCCCGGGAAGCGATGGAGCGCTTCGCCCCGCTCGCGGTGCCCCGGCCGATCGCCTTCGGGGCGGCACTCGGGGTGATGAGCGCGCTCGGCGCCGAGTCGAGCCAGCTGGTCGTGGTCACCGGCTCCGCACACGACGGCACCGACGTGGCATCCGTCGCCCGCGCCTGGCAACGCTCGGGCGCGGTCGTAGCCGTGGTCTCGTCAGATCAGGCGCAGGCGTTCGCCGAGGCCGGTTTCGAACTATTCGAGGGGCGGATGACGCGCGCGGGCGAGTCGACCGCCTACCTCTGCCGCGACTTCGTCTGCGCGTTGCCGGTGACCGACGCGGCCGCCCTGCTCGCGCTGCTGCCGTAGCGGGCGCCGTACACCAGCACCACGAGCAGCACCCAGCCGGCGGCGAGGCAGAGCTGGCCCGCCACGCCCACGGGGAAGAAGATGTGCCGGTACAGGAAGAGCAGCGACCCGGCCGCGACGAGCAGTGCGCCCGGCAGTGCGACGAGTCCTCGCATCCGGATCACGAAGACGCCGGCGACGACGCACGCCGCCACGAACGCGACGCTGCCGACGAGGCCTAGCGAATCGCCGAGGCCGAAGACGACGCCGGTCGAGCCGTGCATGCCCGCGTGCTCCAGGCCGCCGGCGCCGATGCCCGCGAGCACGTCGAGCGACGTGTAGAACGCCGCGTAGACGAAGCCGAGGACGCCGGCGGTCCACGACAGCCAGCGGGAGTGGCCGCGCACGACGATCCAGGGCGCGAAGCCCAGCAGCGGGAACACCGGCAGGATGCCGATGTGCAGGTCGCGCCAGTAGACGGCCGAGTCGGCGTCGAGGTCGGTCGGGTGGCTGAGGCCGACCGCGGCGAGGACGAGCGGCGGCACGGCGACGGCGAGGGCGAGCAGGACGACGCGACGAGGGGTCATGCCCCATGATCGCACGGCCGCCCGCACGCGAGCCGGACGGGAGGTCAGCGCCAGGTCGGCAGCCACCAGTGCGCCTGGATCCAGCGCAGGTCGAGCTGCATGCCGGTCCAGAGCGGCCAGAAGAACACGCTGAGCAGCACCGCGAGCACGGCGAACACGGCGACGAACCGGATGCCCTGCTCGCGCCGGAACGTCGGGTCGGTCTTCGTGCCGAGCACGAGCCCGATCACTAGGGTGAGGCCGAGGATCATGTACGGCTCGAACGCGATCGTATAGAACTGGAACACCGTGCGGTTGAGGTACATCAGCCACGGCAGGTAGCCGGCGACCATGCCCATGAGGACGAGGCCGACGCGCCACTCGCGGTAGCGGGCGAGACGGTAGAAGAGGTAGAAGATCGCGGCGGTCGCCGCCCACCAGATGAGCGGGTTCGCGATGCCGGTGATCGACGCACCGCACGCCGTGCTCGCGCAGCCGTTCTCGCCGAGCGTCGACGACTCGAAGTACATGCTCGTGGGGCGCACCATGAACAGCCAGGTCAGCGGGTTGGCCTGGTAGCTGTGCGGGCGCATCTCGCCCACGTGGTACGCGTAGACGCTGGCCTGGTAGTGCCACCAGCTCTGCACCGAGAGCGGCACCCACGAGAGAGCGCCCGTCCACGCGCTGCCGGCGGTCTCGGCCCAGTGCCGGTAGTAGCCGTTGTCGGTGGTGAACCAGCTGATCCAGGTCGACATGTGCGCGGCGACGGCGATCGGCACGGTGAGCAGGAAGCTCACGGGCGCCTGGCGGACGAGCGTGCCCGACCCCCAGAAGAACACCCCGGCGCGGCGGCGGGCGAGCGCGTCGACGACGAGCGTGTAGACCGCGAACGCGGCCAGGAAGTAGAAACCGTTCCACTTGACCGCCGAGGTGAGACCGAAGGCGAGGCCCGCGGCGATCAGCCACGGCCGCCACCACAGCGACGGCCCCCAGTCGGTGCCGCGGCCGGCGTCGGTGCGCGCCAGCATCCACGCCGACAGCCGCCGCTCTGCCCACGCCCGGTCGAGCAGGATCGCGCCGAAGCCGAGCAATGCGAAGAACATTACGAAATTGTCGAGCAGCGCCACCCGGCTCATCACGATCGCGTTGCCGTCGATCGCGAACAGGCCGCCGGCGACGACCGCGAGGAGGGTCGAGTCGAAGAGCTTCTTCGCGATCACCATGAGCAGCACGACGGCGAGGATGCCGACGAGCGCGGTCGCCACGCGCCAGCCCACCGACGAGTCGGGGCCGAACAGCGCCATCCCCGCGCCGATCAGCCACTTGCCGAGCGGAGGGTGCACCACGAACGACGGCGAGGTGTGGAAGATGTCGGTGAGCCCCGCGTTGAAGCTCGTGTCGGCCTCGGGCGGCCACTCGGCCGAATACCCGAGGTTCCAGAGCGTCCAGGAGTCTTTGACGTAGAAGGTCTCGTCGAAGACGAGCGTGTGCGGCGACCCGAGGTTCCAGAGCCGGGTGACGGATGCCACGACCAGCACGATCGCCGGAGCCCCCCAGTTGTACAGCCGCCGGCGCAGCGGCGTCGACATGAGCCGCGCCCACCACGCGTCGAGACGCGATCCCGTCGTGGCCGCGCGCCCGGAGACCAGGCCGTCGAACTCGGCACTGCGGGTATCGGGGCTGGTCACCTCGCCATCGTACTTACTCGCGCAGTGGGAGAATGGCACGTGATCATTCTCGCGGCGACCCCGATCGGCAACCTCGGAGACGCGTCCCGACGCCTGATCGAGGCGCTCGGCAACGCCGAGGTCATCGCGAGCGAAGACACCCGCACCACGATCCACCTCATGCGGGCGCTCGGCATCGAGAACCGCCCGCGCCTCATCGCGCTGCACGAGCACAACGAGACCGAGAAGGCGGCGGAGATCGCCGAGCTCGCCCGGGAGACGGATGTGCTGGTCTTGTCGGACGCGGGCATGCCGGCGATCAGCGACCCCGGCTTCCCGCTCGTGGCCGCGGCCGCAGCGCTCGGAGTCACGGTCACCGCCCTCCCCGGTCCGTCGGCCGTGCTCACGGCGCTCGCCGTGTCGGGCCTGCCGACCGACAGGTTCAGCTTCGAGGGGTTTCTGCCGCGCAAGAGCCGCGTCGCGTACTTCGCCGCGCTGGCCCGAGAGCAGCGCACGATGGTGTTCTTCGAGAGCCCGAACCGGCTGGGCGACGCGCTCGCCGACCTCGCGACGGCGCTCGGCGACGACCGCCGGGCCGTGGTGTGCCGCGAGCTGACCAAGCTGCACGAGGAGGTCAAGCGCGGAACGGCCCGCGAGCTGGCCGAGTACTTCGCCTCCGGTGCCCGCGGGGAGATCTGCATCGTGGTCGAGGGGGCCGCGCCCGCGACATCCGACCTGCCGACGGGCATCGCGCAGGTGCTCAAGCTCGTCACCGAGGGATCGCGGCTCAAGGAGGCCTCGGCCGAGGTCGCCGAGCAGACCGGCCTGAGCAAGCGCGACCTCTACGAGGGCGCACTCGCCGCCCGCTGAGGCGCACCCGCTGGTCGAGTAGCGGGCGAGCATGGCGAGTTCGCACCTCTGCTGGTTGAGTAGCAGGCGAGCGAAGCGAGTTCGCGTATCGAAACCGGGACGCGTGGGGGTTTCGATGCGGGCGCCAGGGCGCCCCACTCAACCAGCAGGGGAGGCGCGAGAGCGCCCTACTCAACCGGCAGTGGTGCGCCCCGAGCAGCGCGCGGTAACAATCGCACCCGACCTTTAGGATGGAACCCATGGCCGCCGGTGACTCCTTCTACATTGCGACGCCCATCTTCTATGTCAACGACGTGCCCCACATCGGCCACGCGTACACCGAAGTTGCGGCTGACGTACTCGCTCGATGGCACCGCCAGAGCGGCGACGACACCTGGCTGCTGACCGGCACCGACGAGCACGGCCAGAAGATCCTGCGCACCGCCGTCGCCAACGACACCACCCCGCAGCAGTGGGCCGACAAGCTCGTCAACGAGGCCTGGCTCCCGCTGCTGCAGACGATCGACATCCAGAACGACGACTTCATCCGCACGACCGACAAGCGCCACGAAGAAGCGGTCACGATCTTCCTGCAGAAGCTCTACGACGACGGGTTCATCTACTCGGGCGAGTACGAGGGCTACTACTGCGTCGGCTGCGAGGAGTACAAGCAGCTCGACGACCTCATGGAGACCGAGACCGGCGACTACGCGGGCCAGCTGGTCTGCAAGATCCACTCCCGCCCGATCGAGGTGCTCAAGGAGAAGAACTACTTCTTCCGCATGAGCGACTTCCAGCAGCGCCTGCTCGACCTCTACGAGGAGCGCCCCGACTTCATCCAGCCGGAGAGCGTGCGCAACGAGATCCTGCAGTTCGTGAAGCAGGGCCTCTCCGACCTGTCGATCTCGCGCTCGAGCTTCGACTGGGGCATCAAGATCCCGTGGGACGACTCGCACGTGCTCTACGTGTGGTTCGACGCCCTGCTCAACTACATCACCGCCATCGGCTACGGCGTCGACGACGAGCAGTTCCAGCGCCGCTGGCCCGCCACGCAGCTCGTCGGCAAAGACATCGCCCGCTTCCACGCCGTCATCTGGCCCGCCATGCTCATGGCCGCCGGCATCGAGCCGCCCAAGCAGGTCTTCGGCCACGGCTGGCTGCTCGTCGGCGGGGAGAAGATGTCCAAGTCGAAGCTCACCGGCATCGCGCCGAGCCAGATCACCGACACGTTCGGCGTCGACGCGTTCCGCTACTACTTCATGCGCGCGATCAACTTCGGGCAAGACGGATCGTTCAGCTGGGAAGACCTCGCCGCCCGCTACCAGGCCGAGCTCGCCAACGGCTTCGGCAACCTCGCCTCGCGCGTCATCGCCATGGTCAACCGCTACTACGACGGCGTCGTGCCCGCGCCGGCCGCGTACTCCGACGACGACCTCGCGGTGCAGTCGGTCGTGCGCGTCGCCGTGGAGAAGGCGGATGCCGCGATCCAGACGCTCGCGATCCACGAAGCCATCGCGGCCATCTGGACGATCGTCGACGAGCTCAACGGCTACATCACGATCCAGGCCCCCTGGGTGCTGGCGAAGAACGACGAGACCCGCGAACGCCTCGGCACCGTGCTCTACACGGTGACGGAGGGCCTGCGCTCGCTCGCCGTGCTGCTCTCGCCGGTCATCCCCGAGGCCACCGCCAAGCTGTGGACCGCGCTCGGCGCCGCCGCCGGCCTCGGCGCGCTCACCGACCAGATGATCGTCGACGCCGGCCGCTGGGGCCAGCTGCCCGTCGGCAGCGCGGTGCAGACCCTCGAACCCCTCTTCCCTCGTATCGAACCGAGCGAGGTCGCCGGATAGTGTCAGGAGTGCGTGATGAGTGACCAGAGCTACGCCCCAGTGCCGCAGGCACTCGTCGTCGGAGTCTTCGACAACCACACGCACCTCGACCCGTCTGGCGTTCCCGGCGCCGACGAGCTCGACTACCACGCGCACCTCGACAAGGGGTCGAGCGTCGGAGTGCGCGGCGTCGTGCAGGTCGGAACCGACGTCGAGACATCCATCTGGTCGTCCGAGCTCGCGGCGATCGAACCGCGCGTGCTCGCCGCCGTCGCCATCCACCCCAACGAGGCGCCGCGGCTCGAGGCCGAGGGCACCCTCGACGTGGGACTCGCGACCATCGACGAACTCGCGTCGCGCCCCCGGGTGCGGGCGATCGGCGAGACCGGGCTCGACTACTTCCGCACGCCCGAGGAGGGCCGCGCCGCCCAGCAGCGCTCGTTCGAGGCGCACATCGAGATCGCAGAAGCA
>Ga0247809_1001382_pt1 | contig 10954 bp, 13 predicted proteins | sample UWRJL104311B1_FD_180951 | JGI IMG/M metagenome (GOLD analysis project Ga0247809, IMG submission 180951) | Plant litter microbial communities from Arlington Agricultural Research Station in Wisconsin, United States - UWRJ-L104-311B-1 | ecosystem: Environmental > Terrestrial > Plant litter >...
TGACCTAAGAAATAATACCACTTATTAGATGCAAAATACTAATAAATTAAAATTCCATACTTGAATGATAACCCAATGCATCATCAAATGAAAACAATTCAATCACTACAATCAATTTTATTGGCAATGTTATTTACCACATTGTCATTACACACGAATGCCCAAAAAAACTACACGGTAAATAAATCAACTTTTGAAGTTGCCGGAACTTCTACTGTGCACGATTGGGTAATGAAATCTACAGAAGGAACTGGTACTGCCAATCTAACAGTTAAGGACTCTAAACTCGCCGAAGTAAATAGCCTGACTATTACTTTAATGGCTGAAAGCTTAAAAAGCAGCAAAACAAGTATGGATAAGGTGGCTTACGAAGCTTTAAATACAGAAACAAATCAAACTATCGAATACGTTTTAAGATCTGCAGAAAAAATCGATGAAACAACCTGGACTCTAACCGGAACTTACACCATTGCAGGTGTCAGCAAAGAATACAAAACTCAGGTAAAGGTAATTGCAGATGGCGGCACTTTTACTTTACAGGGATCTAATCAAATTACTTTTGGTGATTTTGAAATGACACCTCCCAAGGCAGCGCTTGGAGTTGTTAAAACAGGAAAAGACTTAACTGTAATCTTCAATATTATTTTAAGCTAAGGAATTCTTAAAATCAAAAACAGTGATAATTAAAATAACCAAAATTAATCTATTTAAAAACGATTACTCAAAAACCTCATAAATAATAAATTAATAAAATTTATTATTGATTTTAAGGATATTTCAGCAAAAAGAAAACGTTGTAGTTATTAAATACATTTTTAATAAAATTTTAACAATGACTTTTATCATATAATTAACTTTTTAATGCCCCTACATTTGACACAAGTTAAAGCATTAGTACTAAAATAAAATTAACTCAGAAATCTAATATTTCAAACTACAAATAATTATGAAAACTACAAAAATAAAATTACTAGCATTTGTTATCTCCTTTTTAGGAATAACTACAATTGCAACAGCTCAAAAAAGTTATACACTAGATAGTAAATCTACATTTTCAGTTGCAGGAACATCCACCTTGCATGATTGGGAAATGAAATCAGCATCAGGAACAGGAACTGCAAACCTGGCCATTGCAAATTCTAAACTAACGGACATAGAATCTTTATCTATAACCCTTTTAGCAGAAAGTGTAAAAAGTGAGAAAAAAAGCATGGACAAAGTAGCTTATGAAACTTTAAAAACGGATAAAAATAAAAACATCAAATATGTTCTTAAATCTGCTGAAAAAGTAAATGAAACTACATGGGAATTAACTGGAACGTATACAATTGCAGGAGTGAGCAAATTACTTAAAACGACTGTAAAAACAACTGTTACAAAAGACGGACTAAACTTGCAGGGAACGAACAAAATCACTTTTACTGAGTTTGGAATGAAATCCCCTACTGCAATGTTAGGCACCATTAAAACTGGTCAGGATCTGACCTTAAAATTTAATTTAAACTTTAATTTATAATAACCATGAAAAAAATCTATCTACTATTTATAGCATTAGCAAGTACGTTTGCTGTAAATGCACAACAACTTAGCTTTGGACATATTCAAAACCAGGTTCCTCGTGATCAAAGAGCTATTAATGTGTTCGATGTTAGAAAAGATACCACAGCTTATAAAGGTATTAGTATTGACTTAGGTGGTGCATTTGCATTACAATTTCAAGCTATAAATTCGTTCAATGACCAAAAAGATTTAACAGGAGCAAATGCTGGTTATAGATTAAATAATCTAACGAACGACTTTAATTTACCTAATGCGAATATGACAATAGGTGCGCAATTAGCAGATGGAGTACGTGTAAACTTAGATCTCTATCTTGCTTCTAGACACCACCATGAAACTTGGGTACAAGGTGGATACTTGCAAATCGACAAACTAGATTTCATAAAAAAAGGTCTTTTGGAAGATGTTATGAAATATACGACCATTAAAATAGGTCAAATGGAAAACAACTATGGTGATGCGCATTTTAGAAGAAGTAACAACGCTTACACCATCACAAATCCTTTTATAGGAAACAATATCATGGACGCTTTTACAACTGAAATGGGAGCTGAAATATATTATAACAGAAACGGTTTTGTAAGTATGATTGGAGCAACAAACTCTAAACTGAATCAAAATGTACAAGAAGTTATTCCAGGACCTACAACTGCTGTTACCCCAGATCAAAATACAACTATTAGCCCTACAATTTTGGCTAAATTAGGTTGGGACAAGCAAATCGATAGCGATTTAAGAATTAGACTTACAGGATCTTACTATCATACAGCAAATTCTAGCGGAAACTTATATTCTTCAGATAGAGCAGGAAGCCGTTTTTATAGTGTTATGACACATGCCGGAACAATTGGTTATCCTACTGCAAATGTCTTAGATTCTGAAACTAACAAAGACACTGGTAGATTTAATCCAGGATTTGGAAACTGGGCAACTTCTTACATGATCAACCCTTTTGTAAAATATAAAGGATTTGAATTCTTTGGTACATTAGAGTTTGCTTCTGGAGGTGATTACAAAGGAACAGATGACACTCGTAAAGTCAACCAATATGTTGGAGATTTAGTGTATCGTTTTGGAAGCCATGAAAATTTATATGTAGGTGCAAAATATAACTTAGTAGATGGAAAATTAAGAAATTCTGATGCTGAAGCTGTTCAGGTAAATAGATTCGAAGCTGCTGCAGGTTGGTTTATGACTAAAAATATCCTTGCTAAACTTTCATACGTACAACAAAACTACAAAAATTACCAACAATTTGGTAACGTAGGTGGTGTTTCTATGCCAAATGATTTATACGGTGGCAAATTTGAAGGATTAATGTTTGAAGCTACAATTTCATTCTAAAAAAAAATGAAAACAAGATTTTCAATCTTAATTATGGGTTTAGTTCTTTTCTTTTTTTTCGGAAGTGCTAAACCCACTTTTTTAACAGAAGATACAACGCTGGTAATAAATAAAATTAAAATAGAAATCACCGGAGTATCTACAGTTGGAAAATATAATTGCTCGAATACATTTTCAAAAAAAGATACTGTTTTCCTGAATTCGAGCAAAAAAAACAATTTTAATACTGAAATCAAAATGTCGGATTTTGATTGTGGAAACAAAATCATGACTAAAGATTTACAAGGAACAGTAAAAGTAAAAACGTTTCCTAACAGTACTGTAACGATTACAGATGTAAGACAATTTGGTAAAAATTACAAATGTAACCTTAACTTTTTAATAACAAACAAAACACTTAAGTACAAAGATTTTATATTGTACAGCTCTGACAATAAAGTTCAGGGATCACTTAATTTAAATTTTTCTGATATAGAATTAGAACCTCCCGTAAAAATGGCGGGATTAATAAAAGTTAGAGATGAAATCGTAGTTAATTTTAGTTTATATAAAAACTAAAAATCTAATTTATAATTTCACTTTAAATTTGTTTTCATGTTTGATTTATTGTTAAAGGTATCTTGTGGCGAGATACCTTTTTTTTTATTTTACCAATTTCATAGTATTTTTTTAGATCTTAAAATTTGGCACGAGAATTGTCTTAGCCTCGAAAGGAAAATAATCTTACAAAGAGCTCAGTCATTTTAAAATGTGTATCTTTATTTTTCAGCTTTATAACCTTTAAAATTTATCAACCTAAAAAAAATCATTCATTATGAAAAAACAAATTTTAAGCTTAGCTGTCGTGGCTTTATTAGCATTCGCTGTTCAATCTTGCGAAAAGAAAGAACCAAAACCGGGAGAAGATGAATTGACTCTTGGAAACAAGGTCGATACTTTGACAACAGATATTGAAGAAGTAAAAGACAGTGCAGTCATTAAAGCCGAAAACGCTGCTGCAAACGCTAAAGAAGCCTCTCAAAATGCAGTTCAGGATGTAAAAGATGCTACCAAAAAAACAGCAAATGATGTAGAAAACGCTGCTAAAAAAACAGCTACTGATGTAAAAGAAGCTTCTCAAAAAGCAGCTACTAAAGCCGAAGCAGCTGCAAAAGCAGCCAAAGACGGAACAGTAAAAACTGCTAAAGATGTAAATGAAGCTTTGAAAAAATAGTTTCTTTTTATTTTAAAATTAAAACCATCCACCGCTGTGGATGGTTTTTTTATGCAAAAAAAGCAAAGCAATATTTTTTGTATTTTTGCTGTTCAAATTTACAAGACTACAATATGCATTTTATATCACAAGAATTAGAAGATTATATCGAACAACATTCTGAAAACGAACCGGAATTATTAGCGAAACTTAACAAAGAAACGTACCAGAAGATACTTTTACCAAGAATGTTAAGCGGACATTTTCAGGGTCGTGTATTAAGTATGCTGTCTAAACTGATTCGTCCGGTAAATATTCTTGAAATTGGTACTTATACAGGTTATGCTGCTTTGTGTTTGTGCGAAGGAATGCAGGAAAACGGACAATTGCATACTATTGACATTAAAGAAGAATTGGTTGATTTTCAGCGTAAATATTTTGATGCATCCCCTTGGGGAAAACAAATTTTTCAACATTTAGGTGAAGCCGTTGATATTATTCCGGATCTTGATGTGAAGTTTGATTTGGTTTTTATTGATGCCGATAAAGAAAATTATCTGAATTACTGGGAAATGATTGTTCCGAAAATGAATAAGGGCGGAATTATTTTATCTGATAATGTTTTATGGAGCGGAAAAATCCTGGAACCTGTTCACCCTAATGATGTGAGTACAAAAGTACTTTTAGAATATAACTTACTTTTGAAAAATGATCCCAGAGTAGAAACGGTTTTATTGCCTATTCGTGATGGGCTGACGGTTAGTAGGGTGCTTTAGAAAAAGATTCTCAGTTTCTGAGATGCTGAGATGCTAAGTTTTTTAATTCTGTAATCTGAATAGCCTCCTGCTTTAGCTGGAGGTTCAAATTTTAGACAAAGATTATGGCTTTAGCCGAAACCAACTACTAAGTCTTTTTTTTGGCTAAAGCCCCATTCTTTTTTCATATAATATCCTTCAAAGCAGAAGGCTATTCACAAAAAATAAATTAATGATGAAAAATATTGCCGAAATAAATTCAAAAGGTTTTACAATTATTAATGATATATATTCTGAAAATGAAATCGGAAAACTGATTTCTTTAATTGAAAATAGCACAGAAAATAAAACTAAGAATGCAACCTTTCGAAAATCTCAGGATCTATTTGCAATCAGACAATTTCACAAAGAAATTCCTGAAACGCTGCCTTATATTTTTAATGAGAATTTAAAAGGTATCGTAGAGTCGAATTTTGGAAAAGGCTATTTTATAACCAAATCAATTTATTTTGATAAGCCTGAAAAATCGAATTGGTTTGTGGCTTACCATCAAGATCTAACTATTTCGGTTAATAAAAAAACTGAAACTGCAAACTTTGAAAACTGGACCGTAAAACAAAATCAGTTTGCTGTTCAGCCTCCTAAAGAAATTTTAGAAGATAATTTTACAATAAGGATTCATCTTGATAAAACAACGAAAGATAATGGCGCTCTCAAGGTTATCAATAACTCTCATTCTAAAGGGATTTTGAGAATTGAAAACATGGATTTCGAGAAAGAAAAAGAAACCATGTGTGAAGTAGAGAAAGGTGGCATTATGATTATGAAACCTTTATTATTTCACGCATCAAACAAAACTACCAATAACGAAAGAAGAAGGGTTATTCATATTGAATTGAGCAAACAACAGCTTCCTGAAGATCTAGAATGGAGTGAAAAGACTATTCTTCAGAATTAAATTTTATTTTGAAAAGAGTGCCCTAGCCCAGATAGAAGTGTAAATACTTTTATCCAGGGTTTGCCATAAAAGATTGAAACGGATAGATGAACAAGAGCGACAGCGAACTGACGAAGTAAATAGCTCCTGAAAATTATCCCGGAAAATATTGTGGCTTTAGTTTTCGATAGACTAAATAAATCAAGAACCCGAAAAGTGCTCCAAAGAAATAACCTGTCAGGATATCTCCAGGATAGTGCAATCCTAAATAAATGCGGCTATAAGCGAAAATTAAGGGCCATAAAAACAAGAATCCCAAATATTTGAAATGACGTTTTAGCACCAAAAATAAAAAGGTAGCTACTGCCATTGTATTGGCGGCATGTCCTGAGAAAAAGCTATAGGATTTACGCACCTGAACAACGCGTATAATCGAATTGATATCAGGATTATTACAAGGACGCAAACGCTGGAAAGTATGTTTGAACAAATTGGTTGTCTGATCTGTAAAAGTGATCAAAATCGCTATAAAAAGCAGCAAATACAAGGTTTGTTTTCCTCCTATTTTTTTATAGATGACATAAAACATTAATAAAAAAAGTGGTGTCCAATTTAACTGATTGGTAATAATAAGCCAAAATTTATCGAATGTTTCAGATCCTAAACTGTTAAGGTATACCAATAAATTGATATCTAATTCTTTTATTCTTTCAAGCATTATAATTGGCGTTTTACAGGTCCTGAGATAGAATCAATATCTTCTTTTACTTTATCTATTTCTGTGGCCGTATCACCTAACATGTTTGAAGTTAAATTTGTACTGTCTCCTAATAGATTTGTTTTGGCATCGTTAATCTGAGCATTAATATTACCTGTGATACTATTTAAAGCATTCTGGTCAAGACCATTGGCCTCAGCTCCTTTTTGAATTTCACTTTTAATATCATTGGTTGCATTTTTTAGCTGCGCCATTGCCTTACCCATTGTACGGGCAATTTCCGGCACTTTGTCTGAACCAAAAAGCATTAATACTATAAACAGTATAAAAACTAGTTCTCCTCCTCCTATACCAAACATATCTTTTATTTTAGTGTGCCACAAAGATATTAAATTTTGTAGCTGTGAGTTTTAAAATTTACTTAAAAAAAAAGACTCTTTTCAGAGTCTTTTAGGTTTATTATTAGTCAAATTTAGACTTTACTTCTACTTTTGGCCAGGAATTATTGGTCACATCAATATCAGCAGTCATTAATTTTGGATCTATTTGAATACTTTTTATCGCTTTTGAAGTTGCATAAACTTTCTTTGCGGTATCATTACTTTTTCTCCAGATTTGAGCCGGATACTGGTAATTGTCTTTTGTTCCGTCTTCGTAAGTAATCTCTACCAGAATTGGCATAATCATTCCGCCTGGTTTGTTGAATTCTACTTCATAGAAATATTTAGGCGATTTAAGTTCTGCTTTTTCCTGAGCCGTAAAGGTTTGGCTTACGTAATCAGCCAATGATTTTACATCTTCTACTTTTAAAGCTTTTTTGCTCGAATTATTTACCTCTGCATTATCTCCTGCTACTAAATAAACAAATGGCCCTTTTTCGAAACCAAAGCGTCCTTTTCTAACTTTTACATCTTTAAGATCGGCTGTTGGCGTTTCAGAAACATAATATTGTCTTACATCTTTGATACCGATATCGACAAAATCTGTTGAGTAAAACCATCCTCTAAAAAACCAGTCAAGATCTACGGCAGAAGCATCCTCCATAGTTCTAAAGAAATCTTCAGGGGTTGGGTGTTTGAACTTCCATCTGTTTGCATAGGTTTTAAAAGCATAGTCAAACAGTTCTCTTCCCATTACTACTTCTCTTAAAATATTAAGTCCTGTAGCCGGTTTTCCGTAAGCATTATTTCCAAATTGATGAATCGTTTCAGAGTTGGACATAATAGGTTCTAAAAACTTTTGATCACCACTCATGTAAGGAACGATATTTTTTGCAGGACCACGTCTTGACGGGAAATTAGGATCTAATTCCTGCTCTGCCAAATACTCTAAAAATGAATTCAAACCTTCATCCATCCAGCTCCATTGACGCTCATCAGAGTTTACAATCATCGGGAAGAAAGTATGTCCTACTTCATGAATTACCACACCAATCATTCCGTTTTTAACTTCTTTACTGGTCACTCCGTTTTCGTCAGGACGACCAAAATTCCAACAAATCATTGGATATTCCATACCTTGATCTTCTGCAGAAACTGATACTGCTTTTGGATAAGGATAATCGAATGTGTGTGATGAATAACTTTTTAAGGTATGCGCCACAACCATTGTTGATGTTTCTCCCCAAAGCGGATTTGCTTCTTTCGGATAAAGAGATTCGGCCATAACCACTTTGTTACCAATCTTTACTGCCATTGCATCGTAAATGAATTTTCTTGAAGAAGCAATTCCGAAATCACGTACATTTTTTGCACTAAATTTCCATGTTTTTTTCTTTTCAGAGAAACCTTTTTCCGCTGCCTCAGCTTCTGCCTGCGTTACAATTACAACAGGTTTATCAAATGATTTTTGAGCTTGCTCGTAACGTTTTACCTGTTCTGGTGTAAAAACTTCGCTTCTGTTGGTTAATTCTCCTGTAGCATCAATTACGTGATCTGCAGGAACTGTAATGTTTACATCAAAATTTCCAAAAGGCAAAGCAAATTCTCCACTTCCCCAGAACTGCATGTTTTGCCAGCCTTCGACATCGTTATAAACGGCCATTCTTGGGTAAAACTGTGCAATTACGTATAATTTGTTTCCGTCTTTCTCAAAGAATTCATAACCTGAACGTCCGCCTTCTTTTCTGTAATTATTTACATTGTACCACCATTTTATAGCCATTGAAATTTTCTCACCTGGCTTTAAAGGTGTTACAAGATTAATGCGCATCATCGTTTCGTTAATGGTGTACGACATTGGGCTTCCTTTTGAATCTTTTACAGATTCGATATTAAAACCACGCTCCAGATCTTTCTTTAAATATTTGCTCGAAAAACCTTCAAGTGGAAAAACCTGATTAATTTTTTCGCTTTCGGCCAAAGAGGTCTGAGTTTTTGCTTTTGCCTGATTCTGATCTAATTGAATCCATAAATACTCTAAACTATCCGGTGAATTGTTTGAATACGTAATAACCTCAGAACCGTTTATTTTTGAATTTTTATCGTCTAATTCAATATCAATTTTATAATCTGCCTGTTGCTGATAATATGCCGGTCCCGGAGCTCCGGAAGCTGTACGAAACATATTAGGTGTTGCTAACAAATCATACATTTGGCTGAATTTGTTCGTATCGTACTTTCCTTGTTGTTTTGGAGTAATTGTTTTTTCCTGAGCAATTAAGATTGCAGGAAAAATCAATAATAATGAAAGCTTTTTCATAAATTTTTAATGGTAATTATATCAGGGTGTGAAAATAACAATTAAAATAATAATTTTAACTATCATTTAGTACTTTAACAATTCTTTCCTTGAAGATTCTGTAAAAAGAACACTCTTTTTGGTGCCAAATGCTGAAATATGTGTAATGTTCTGCTGTTCGGCATTCCAATCCACTAAAATAGTATTTAGAATTTCGATTGTTTTGAATGTATTAATATCTTTTATTCTGGAATAACAAACCAAAACATCGTTTGACTCTACTTCTTTAGATAAAAAAGTAATGGGTTTTGACTGACCGTTTATTTTTATAGTAAAATTTTCAGAAAGATATTTTTTTAATAAATCAATATCAGCCTGAGTCTCTTTATCAGTACCAACGAACGTTTTTTGATGGTATTTCTTTTCCATCCCGTTATTCAAATCATCAATAAAAATTCGGGAAGTAATTTGAATCATCTTCTTTTCGGCAGCATAATTAACCTGAAAAACTCCCATGTAAAATTTATGGAATGAAAATGCTGTGAGCGATAAAAACAGTATTACTATAAAAAAATAAGTTAATCTTTTTTTCATTTCCCGGCAACCTTCACTTTTTTGAATTCCTGATTTTTAGTGATCAGAAAATCCATTAATTCAAACTTTTCTTCTTGTTTTAAATGTTTTTTAGATTCCGGATCTACAGCACAAAACAACAGAAATATATCTACCTCTTCTTTCTTCAATTTTAATGTATCTGTATAAAAATCTGGCGTAAAATTGGCTTTTGCATACATCGTAAAAGCAAAATCGCTCGCTTCTTCTTCCGGCACTACATCAACATCTTTCTTTCTCATTAATTTTTTTGCGTCTTTAAATATTCGCACAAAATCAACTCCATTTTCAATTGTTCCATCATAAATAAACCTGTTTTTTGGAGACGACTTTTCATCATCAACAAATTTAGTATCTACTATAGCCTGACTATTTTTATCAAATGCTTTTACTTTTAAATCTTTATGAACTACTACCTCTTTTAACTGATTACTTACGAGATCCATCTGTATTAAGAAAAGTCTGTCGGCACAATTTTTTTCTGTTAAAACAATTTTTTTAGACTGAAAAGCCATACTTGTGATCAGTAAAGTATCTTTTGGTTTTGCCATAATATCAAACAAACCATTTGAACTAATAAAGGTTCTGATATTGGCATTTAAATTCATTACATAACCACTTTCCAGAGTTATAGAATCATTCACAACTTGTCCATGTAGTGGCTTCCTTGAATTATTTTGCCCCAGTGCAATCTGGCAAAATAAGCACACAACGAGTATTCCTAGTTTATTTTTCATTTTCGAGAATTGTTAGATATTTCCTTGCTAAATCTGTTATTAAAAACATACTCATCGTTTTGTTCTTTGTATCCAAAGATACGGCAAATTCAGCATCATCTACACAATATAATTGAAATCCTTTGATATCTGCCACCGGAATTTTCAATCTTTCCGTATAATAATTCTCATCAAAAAGGTATTCAATTTTCCTGAAAAGCATCTCTTTCTTCTCTACATTTACTTCTTTCTTCAGCATTGCAGTTCGCCCGGAAATTGCGTTAAGTAACATATCTCCAGGAGTTGAAGTAGCGGTATATACTTTTCTTTCGGCCGGGGTGTATTTTTTTTGACCGTACGGAATCACACCTAAATTCTCTGCTGTAATACCCCCATTATCATTTACAATTACTTCTTTCAGTTCTATTTCCTTAGCTGACA
>Ga0247809_1001383_pt1 | contig 10946 bp, 9 predicted proteins | sample UWRJL104311B1_FD_180951 | JGI IMG/M metagenome (GOLD analysis project Ga0247809, IMG submission 180951) | Plant litter microbial communities from Arlington Agricultural Research Station in Wisconsin, United States - UWRJ-L104-311B-1 | ecosystem: Environmental > Terrestrial > Plant litter >...
CATTACGGCCTACGAAGCTAATGCTGCCATCGTCGTTGAGTTCTGCGGTATCGCCGCTCAAGTAGTAACGCCCCACGAAGGCCTTGGTTGGCATGCCGAAGTAACCACTGAACCAATACTGCGGCGATCGCTCGCGATCGACTGCCAACGAACCAGGCTGGCCGGGCGGCAACTCCTGCTGCTGGTCATCAAGCACTACGATTCGGTGGCCAGGAATGGCGTAGCCAGCAGAGCCTTCACGCACAGTGTGGCTCAGGCCGTGATGGTTGCTAAGCACCATGCCTAGCTCGGTCTGCCCATAGTGGTCGTGGATGACTACACCTAAGTTCTCGGCAAACCAGCGGATGACTTGGGGATTGAGTGGCTCACCGGCACTGCTAACCACGCGCAATCGACCTTGAATGCTATCGGCGAATTGCATACCCGAGGAGATAAGTAACCTGAAGGCCGTCGGCGAGCCGGCGAGGTTAGTGATTGCATATTTGTTAATTACCGAACAGGTGCTTTCGACCGAAAATGGGCCATCGTAAAACAATGTGGAGTGACCCAAAGCCAGTGGCGCGGTGACCGCGTAATAAAGGCCATATGCCCAGCCGGGATCGGCGAGGTTCCAAAAACGATCGTCCGCTCGCAGCTCTACTGCATCACGTACGTAACCCTTGAAAGCCAAAATCGCCCGCAATGGGACTTCCAGTGGCTTGGCTGGCCCGGTGGTACCGGAGGTGCACATGAGCAGGAACGGGGCTTGGCCATCCTGGAGCAACGGCTCGCAGTCGTTGCTCTGGCGCTGCAGGGTACTCCAAAAATCATAATCGCCGCTGCCCTGTGGATCAGCGCCAACAGTGATCACGGTCGGACAGCCAATGACGTCGTCTAGTTTGGATCGGTTACGGGCGTCTGTGACAACCCATCGTGCGCCAGAACATTCCAGTCGTTGCTCGATCGCCTTCGGCCCGAACGCGGTGAACAGCGGTTGGTAGACTGCCCCAACCCTCCAAGTTCCGAGGATAGTTATCAGGAGCTCGACAGTTCGCGGCAAAAGCCCTGCGACTCGGTCACCCGGTCGCACACCCTGCTCATGGAGGAAATTGCCGAATCGAGCGGCCTGATCCTGTAGCTCGCGGAATGTGTACTGCGAGGCGGTACCATCCTGCGCTTCGCAGTATAAGGCTACATCCTGGCCGGCAGTATGTCGGTCACAACACTCCACGCAGGCGTTAAGGCCGTCCAGACTACCGTGCAGTTCTTGCGCGGCATTTTGCAGGTAATTGAACTGCCTTGCGGCGGTGTGATAGTCGTGCATCCCGACATCCTATAATTGTTATTAGTGTTATTGAGCGGTGATAATAGCTCCGGTTTCTGCAGGCAACTATGTTCTGAACACTCAATATTTGTGACTGGTTTGGCCAAAACGTTAAATGCGGATATTGCCTGGCACAGCCGTGTAGCTTAATTATGCTTATGCTCATTCGTTGGGATGATATTGCACACTATCGCCGTAGCTCTGGCATTGAGATATGCGTTAGGATTGTTAGGTGGCTAACTAAATAATCGTTTGCACTGTTTGATACTGAAGATATTTTTGGCGAGAATAAAAGCCATAAGGATAGTGGTACCGACCAGAGCTGCGGTTCAGACGGTTAGCACGCACTTCGTCCGGGCTGTCGAATGCAGTGGATCTTCCAAGCAGGCCGGTAACAGACTCTTGGATGGCGGCGACGGGCAGATAATCGCAATCATCGTCTCCGATCACATCAGTGGTCGAGAAGAAGGTTCCGCAGGCGTCCAGCTTCGCTGCTTCCCAACATGAGCCCGGCTGCCAGTAGCCCTCAAGGGTCATGCTTTCGGTCAATTCAAAGGAGAACGATCCCATCAGGATCGGTAGAAAGGCTTCCTTGATTTCTGACCCGGGTGCACGGAGTCTGATCAAGTGAGAACGCTACACCGCCCCAGCCATTCCATTCAAGACGAAAAGGTTGCGGCTCAATGAGTGAATCTGCAAAAAAATGCATTTATTGCGACCAACCCAAACCGTTCACGGGTGAACACATCGTCCCTGCTGGACTTGGGGGAGATGACGCCCGGTATGTCCTCAAAGTAGGTGTTTGTGGTGATTGTAATCACGGATTCTCTGGGATTGAGAGCACCGTTCAGCGAAGGTCAGTTGTAGGTCTCGCACGGGTCATCTACCAAGCAAAAAATCGTGATGGCGAACCCCCAAAATTTGATCCCGTTGAGTCGCATATTCTGGATGAAAACGGGCAGTTTCTGGAGGCCGGTTACGTGGGTGGTTTCAACGCTCAGGTGCTACCGCAAATCACTGTCTTGGGCGAAATGATCAGTAACACGTGGCCCACCAAAGATGCCCTGCTTAGCTTTCTGAAGCGGGCAACTGCTCTTTTTTCAAAAGACGAGCTGAAGCTCATAGAGAAAAACCGCTCGAACACCCGTAACACTTTTTTCGTTTCGCGCTACCGCTATAATGGAAAGGGGTATCACTTTTTCTTGAAGGAGGGTGCCGAGAAGCCGCCAAAGGATGGCATCTGGATTGAAGCGACTATTAACCAGAAGGTCGACACTGATGCGTGTTTGTATCGACGGGACAGGCAAGCAGTCGGTTATCAAGACGAAGTGTGTCCAATCTCTGGGAGTGGTGCTCGGCAGCATTCGGGGTACTTTGCCTGGAATCACGGCTCAGGCGGAGAACGCACAGGGACAAGTTATTTAGCAACCCTTAGTGGCCACTACATGTCTTGGGTGGCTGCCTGATTGCGATCGCGTTGTCGCAAAGATCGGGATCAATTTCTTGGCGAAAGACGCCGGCTTGGACACGGCCAAGCATCCTGCTCTGGATGCTGTAAAGGCTTTCATCTTTGGGACGTCAGGAACCCATCGCAGCGGTTTTCTGGATGATGATACTAAAGCTGAAACCTTCGGTTGCGTGCCAGAGGGACACCATTGCGTGCTCATCTCCTACGGCCAGACATCGACCGGAAGGCTATCAACAGCGGAGAGGAAATAGCGTGCTCATCCAGGATAAGGGAACTACTTCAATTGGATTGGTGCATGAAGCCCTTGATGGCGCATTGCGACGCCAACTGGACATTTCTACCGCATTGCAGCAAGCACGTATTGATCCGGAACTCCTCACTTCTCCCCACGCCAGGGTTTCGGCTGCTGCATTTTCTCGCCTGTGGGTCGCTCTTTCAGATTTACTCGACGATGAGTTTTTTGGAATCGATAGCCATCCAATGCGACGAGGTAGTTTCCGATTGATGTGCCAGTCTTCGATTGACTGCGAATCGTTAGAGCAAGCGTTGCGGCGGATTCTGGCGTTTCTCCGCCTCGTGTTGGACGATATTCACGGTGAGCTGAGGCTTGAAGACGACTCCGCAGTCATCGTTATCCATGACAAAGGAATTGAGCGCCGCCTCTTCAGCTACGGAACTTGGCTGATCTTGGTACATGGATTGCTTTGCTGGCTGGGAAACAGACGTATTCCGATAAAGGAACTCTGCTTTCGACCGAATCGACCGCTCGACGATAGCGACTATCGGATGCGCTTTTGTGAAGAAATTCAGTTTGGCGCTCCAGTTACGATGATACGTTTTGACCGTATTTTTCTAAGCCTCAAGGTCGTGCAAAACAAGGCCAGCCTGTCGACGTTTTTGAAAGAGTCGCCTGCTAGTCTGCTAGTGAAATATCGTAACGAGGACAGCATCAGCGCCCAGATCCGAATGAGATTGAGAGACCTGAATCCGGAGGAATGGCCAGAGCTAGACAAGGTGGCAAAAGTGCTCCGCATGTCATATTCGACGCTTCAGCGAAGACTCCAATCCGAGGGGGTCAGCTATCAACGTTTGAAAGACAATCTGCGCCGCGACATGGCGATCAACCTGCTGTGCCAGCCAAATATGACCGTCACCGAAGTAGCTGCTCTCACAGGCTTCCAAGAAAGCAGTGCATTTCACCGTGCCTTCAAAAAGTGGACGGGAGTGAGCCCTGGCGCTTATCGCCGCTCCAATGCTGAAGAATCGGGTGAAAGCTAAACGCCTTTTCTTCCGGAACAAGAGAACTACTTCCCCCGCCAGATTACGTACTAAATCTGCAACTCGTTTCACCCGCCAAAACGTCGATAGAAATCTCCTCCCCAAGATTAATTGTTCGTTTCTGGCCAGCTATGGGTGTCCAAATCGGTCAAGCAAAACGATGTCGTAGGGCATAGGCCGCAGCAAACCCAACTCCTACGATGCGACGCAGGTAGCCCAAGTGTCGCATCTGAAGCAGACCATCGAGTTTTCAACCGGTGCGTCCTCCCCCTCGATATGCCTCCATGACCGGTGCCTAGTGACGCAGATATATGTGCACTTCACAATCAAAAACAAGATCGAAGGAGACGCGATATGCAGCCGGTAGTCAGAAAGACCTCAGCCCTGTCTAGCTAATACCATGATGCACCCGCCTGTAGCTGAATCCGTGGACTCAAAGGCATGAAAATGAATCGCTTATCCAAACCGCCAATATCGTCTGAACTTCTTAGCCAAACGGTCGATTGGGCGATAGCTTCACGACGCAGCATTCGGGCTTTTTTGCCCACTCCTGTGCCACGCGAAGAAATTGAATCGATCCTTGATATCGCTCGATTCTGCGCAACGGGAGTGAATATGCAGCCTTGGCGCGTCCATGTTGTTACTGGAGAAGCAAAGGCTCAACTTTCATGCGCCATCGCCGAAATTGACAACAATCCGTCGCTCAGCAACAACCTCGAAGACGCATACGAGTATTACCCACGCGAGTGGACTTCGCCGTACGTGGATCGGAGAAGGAAAGTAGGTTGGGAACTCTATAGCCTGCTGGGAATTGCAAAGGGTGACAAACAGCGGATGCATGCTCAACACGGTCGCAATTACCATTTCTTTGATGCACCAGTCGGCTTGATCTTCACCATTGATCGAGTGCTAAAGGAAGGGAGTCTCCTTGACTACGGAATGTTTTTGCAGGCCGTGATGGTGGCTGCGCGAGGGAGAAAGTTGCACACCTGCCCACAAGCAGCCTTTTTGAAATATCACCAAGTTATATCGGAAGCCCTTGCGATCCCCTCTGATCAAATGCTGGTTTGCGGAATGAGTCTTGGATACGCCGACGAGACCAGTATTGAGAACACCTTGGTTACTGATCGAGAGCCAGTGAGCGCGTTTTCCACTTTTCATCACAATAATAAGGAGACAACACCATGAAACCTGGTGCTTATGAGAATGGGCTTGATCACTGCAAGGCAAACTATTTGCCCCTGACTCCACTTGGTTTTCTAGATCGCGCAGCACTTGTGCACCCGGATCGGATAGCTGTAGTTCATGGAGAGCTTCGCAGAACCTGGAGCGAAACTCGCGAACGGTGCTATCGATTAGCCTCAGCACTTTCCGAAAAAGGCATGGGTGCAGGAGACACCATTTCAATTCTGTCCCCCAATACCCCTGCCATGCTTGAAGCGCATTTTGGGATCCCCCTCTGCGGCGCGGTACTGAATACAGTTAACTACCGCCTGGATGCTGAAGGAGTGGCATTCATACTTCGTCATGGGGAATGCAAGCTCCTCTTGGTGGATCGAGAGTTTGCTGTACTGGCTGATGCTGCGCTTGAACTCCTTGAGCACCGTCCGTTGGTCATCGATATCAATGACCACCTGGCGCCCATTTGCAAAAGCATTGGAGACATCGATTACGAAACCTTCATTGGTAGCGGTAATCCAGACTTCGAAGGGGTATGGCCAAGCGATGAGTGGCAGCCGATAGCGCTCAACTACACATCCGGAACCACTGGTGATCCGAAGGGTGTCGTCGCTAGCCATCGCGGCACATACCTCATGAGTATGCTGCAGATGACTAACTGGCCGCTTTCTCGGGCCCCTCGTTACCTGTGGACACTCCCTATGTTCCACGCTAACGGATGGTGTTTCACATGGGCTATCACTGCGGCTGCCGGCACGCATGTGTGCCTGAGAAAGGTTTCCGCAGAGACGGTGTTTGAGTCGATAGATAAATATGGTGTCGATCACTTCTGTGCGGCGCCAATTGTGATGGCCATGATTGCGAACGCCACAGACCATCCTCCACTTAAAACTCCGGTTCGAGTGCTGACTGCTGGTTCCCCACCTCCGGCCACCGTACTCAACGCTGTCGTCTCACGAGGCTTCGATGTTGACCATGTTTATGGGATTACTGAAGTTTCCGGTACCCCGATTAGCTGCGTATGGCAAGACGGCTGGGACGATTTAACACCGAGTGAGCAAGGCGCTTTCCGTGTACGCCAAGGGGCTCGTGCGGCAGCCTTCGAAGGCTTAATGGTCGCTGACTCCGAAACTATGCAGCCAGTACCAAAAGATGGCCAAACAACGGGTGAGCTGCTGCTCAAGGGCAACACCGTGATGATGGGTTACCTGAAGAATGAAAGCGCAACCCGAAAAGCCTTCGAAGGCGGCTGGTTTCATACTGGTGATGTAGCAGTTGTGCACCCCAACGGTTATATACAAATTACCGACCGTTGCAAGGACGTCATCATTTCCGGAGGGGAGAATATCTCGTCCGTAGAAATCGAAGAAACCATCCACTGTCATCCAGCTGTTTTACATGCCGCAGTCGTCGCTCAGCCTGATGACAAATGGGGGGAAGTCCCATGCGCGTTTGTCGAACTAAAAAGTGGTATTGAGCCTCCCACCGAAGCAGAAATAATTGTGTTCTGCCAGGGCCGTCTTGCTCGATTCAAATGCCCTCGAAGAGTGATTTTTACAGAGTTGCCAAAAACAGCAACTGGGAAAATCCAAAAGTTTTTACTTCGAGAACAAGCTGGCAGTCGCGATGCAATTGTCCGTTTAGCTTCAAGTTGCTAGGGGGTGTTCAACTCACCCTTTAGGGGGGAGCTGAGTTTTTCAGTATGGATGAGAGTATATAATTTAACTTCCACCCATAGGCCCACGAAAACTGCCATCGCATCGCCGACAAACATTTAGTTCGCAGACATAAGATCGAACGATGTCGCTGATTGGGCAGTGGACAATTATGCGCACTATAAAGAAGTAAAAAGTGCCCGCGGTGTCGAGCAATAATAAAAGCTGCTAATGGTGGTTGCGATCACTTCCTGCACACAATTTACATATGCGGATGTTATAGCTGGCGCAAGGGGATTTTACATGGATAAAAAAATGTCCCCCGATCCAGCAGGAGTCAGAATGCTGGATACACCAGTAGATGAGGTGGAGGACGTTCCCGTCGCGCATATTAAGTTGATGCGTTTGTGTTAGCGAACTCGACGTGGGATTTGTGTGTTGTGTTGACTTGGAAAATTTCCTTGTTGCTTCTGTTGCTTACAAATTATAAAAAAATCGGAGCGTTATAAGTGAATGTAAAGAAAATTTCTGCAACTTTGGTGTTTGGCAGCATTGCCTTAAGTGGCCAAGCGAATGCTGACTTTCTAAGTGATAGCAAAGCTACCTTGGGAATGAGGAATTTCTACTTCAATAACGACAACCGTGATGGCACCGCTGCTCCTTCGAAAACCGAAGAGTGGGCGCAAGGTTTTATGCTGGATTATAAGTCCGGCTATACCGATGGCCTTGTTGGCTTTGGTGTTGATACCCTGGGGTTGCTGGGCATTACCCTGGACAGTGGCAAGGGACATCACGTTGGCAGCACCATGATTCCTTCAACGAGTGACAACCACGCCGTCGACGAGTGGAGCCGGTTGGGACTGACCGGAAAAGTCAAAATGTCGAAGACCGAACTGCGCTACGGCACCTTGATTCCGAAACTTCCTATTCTGGTCGCCAACGATGGACGGGTTCTGCCACAAACCTTCGAGGGCGGCCAAATCACCTCGAGCGAGTTCAAGGATCTGACCCTGACGGGTGGGCGCATCGAACATGCAACAGGTCGCGGTTCAACGGATCAGACGGGGCTGGCCGCTATGGGTGGTACGCGCGAAAGCAACCAGTTCGACTTCGTCGGGGGCGACTGGAAAGTCACCAAGGATCTGACGGCTCAGTACTACTTTGCCCATCTTGAAAACTACTATAACCAGCAGTTTTTTGGACTGATTCACACGCTAGCGTTCTCGGACAACCAATCCCTGAAAACCGACCTGCGCTACTTCAAAACTGACTCGTCAGGTGCAAACAGCTCCGGAACCACTGGTTACAGAATCAGTGGCTACACCGAAAACGGCGATGGCGTAATCGACAATCGCATCTGGAGTGCTGCATTGATTTACAACATCGGCGCCCATGCGATCACTGCGGGTTACCAAAGCGTTTCGGACGGGAGCAGCTTCACTCAAACCAACCAAGCCAGCTTGGTTGATAAAGGCGCCGGAGGCAGCAGCTTGTACCTGTATACAGACCGTCTGATCCAGAGTTTCACCCGTGCAGGGGAGCGTACGTCATTCGGTCAGTACGCCTATGACTTTGCCGCACTCGGTGTCCCAGGCCTGAAAGCCTCGGTCATGTACGTCTCCGGGGACAATATCAAGACGAGATCCGGCGACAATCAGAAAGAATGGGAAAGGGATATTTTTGTGGACTACGTCGTTCAATCCGGCGCACTTAAAAACGTGGGGTTCGGCTGGCGTAACGGTAAATCCAATAGCGAAGCCGCCCGTGATCAAGATCAAAACCGGGTGTTTGTAAGCTACAGTATTCCGCTTCTCTAAGGGTGCAGCACAAACATATCGCGCTCATTTCGAGAGTTTTAAGCTGGGCAATTTGACTCTTCGCTGACACGTTCACACAAAAGGCTTAAGAATGGCCTTTTGTGTTGCAAAACACAGATCAGGCTGTCGATCATTCTTTAGAAAATGGCTACCGCCCTTGCGAACTGAGTGCTAGCTGCTATGAGAGATAGACGAAATCAGAGGCTTTTTTTAAATCAACAGACGCTCCCCCCAGAAGTGTTTGCTGTTAATAGGAGACGCACATGAGACGTGTTGAGAGTAATAATTTGGATTCCCTATCTAACTGCAAGATGGTGGAAGTGCCTGATCCGACCCCCGGCGTTTGTGAGGTCTTAATCCAGATAGCTGCATGCGGAGTAGGATATGTAGACGCACTGGAGTCTCTCGGACGCTACCAGGTTAAACCGCTATTACCACACGTCCCCGGCCAAGAAATCAGCGGCAAGATTGCAGCTGTTGGTGATGGTGTGGTTGGCCTTGAAGTTGGTGATCGAGTAATCACCCAAATACATGGCGGTTTTGCGGAGCAAACCGTGGTGCTGGATACCGCCGTTGTCAAAATTCCGGATGGGATGGAATACGCTCAAGGTGCTGGATTCAAAGTTAATTATGTCACTGCATTACACGCATTGCGTGATCGAGGACACTTGCAACCGGGTGAGATACTTCTAGTTATTGGAGCCGCAGGAGGGGTAGGTTCAGCCGCAATCCAAGTTGGGAAATGCCTTGGAGCGAAGGTCATTGCAGTAGCGTCGTCGCCTGAAAAGCGTGAATTCGCGCAGCAGATGGGGGCAGATCATGTAATCGATTCAGGTGCTGTAGACTTCCGTGAATTAGTGAAAGAACTGTGTGGGCAAAAAGGGCCAAACGTAGTATTTGACCCAGTCTGCGGCCCATTATTTGAGCCGGCATTTCGATCACTTACATGGGGCGGAAGACACCTAGTAGTAGGGTTCACCGGCGGGCCAATCCCTTCACTTCGTGCAAATTTACCGCTGCTAAAGGGGGCCTCCCTTGTCGGCGTGGATGTCCGCCAATTTACTCTCTACGAAGTGGAAAAAGCTGAGGAACACCTGCAGGAACTCCTGCACTGGGTTGCTGAAGGCCGTTTTTCCCCGCCAATTGGTAAGCAATTTGAATTTGACGAGTTTATCCCAGCGCTTGAGTACGCGTTAACGGGAAAAGGTCTTGGTAAAACTGTCATCAAAATTAATGAGGTCTGATGTGGATGGCACTTACTTAATATATTCAAGGATTCTCCGAACAAGGCTGCAGACGTGCTGAAATACGCCTGACTACTTGATCCGAGCCGCGATGGGCCAGATGAGTTCCAGATGCTCACACCATGGATAAGATCAGTTTTCACCACACCACAGTTATTGGTGCAGAGTTTCTACGCCCTCCGTCGAACTGCCAGACTTCGAGTGTCCCGACTCTACCACCTGGCGACCTGCAGTACTCGCAGTAGTCCAAGCTGTCACAGTCATTGAAGAGTGTGAGTTGCAGCCACGGTTTCGACGCTGTTGGGTCTTGGCTGACCACGTGATTTTGGTTTGAGTACAAAAGGGCCTAGCGGGCCCTTTTTTGTGGACGCCTAAATTTCTGCTCTCATCCTGAATGAGCGCCCTCCGAAAAAGCAAAAGATATGGTCATTCTGCTTGTAACCAAAAAGAAAATCAGTCACTAATTGCCCACTTCTAAAGCAGACGGTGAGCGGTAAATCATGAGTCAAACAGTCACTAATTCAGCACCCGCTCGCGGCCCGGCCGACCATGATGTTCGCACTCAGATCGTCGCTGCCGCCACCGAGCACTTCAGTCATTATGGTTATGAGAAGACGACCGTCTCCGATCTCGCTCGATCAATCGGTTTCTCCAAGGCCTACATCTACAAGTTTTTCGAATCCAAGCAGGCGATTGGCGAGATGATTTGTGCCAATTGCCTGAGCCAAATCGAGGCCGAGGTGAGGGCAGCGGTCAACGAAGCCGATCACCCGGCGGAGAAGCTACGGCGGCTGTTCAAGGCGATAGTCGAGGCGAGCCTTCGCCTTTTCTCACAGGATCGCAAGCTCTACGAGATTGCCACTTCAGCAGCGTCCGAGCGCTGGGGGGCGACGATCGATTACGAGGAGCGCATCCGCGAATTGCTTCAAAACGTTCTGCAGGAAGGTCGCCAAAGCGGAGACTTCGAGCGCAAGACACCTCTGGATGAAACCGTCATGTAGA
>Ga0247809_1001384_pt1 | contig 10941 bp, 5 predicted proteins | sample UWRJL104311B1_FD_180951 | JGI IMG/M metagenome (GOLD analysis project Ga0247809, IMG submission 180951) | Plant litter microbial communities from Arlington Agricultural Research Station in Wisconsin, United States - UWRJ-L104-311B-1 | ecosystem: Environmental > Terrestrial > Plant litter >...
TCCCTCAGGTTAGTACGGCCCTTCGCTCCCCGACATCTGCGGAAACCACTTCTAGTAGCGGTACTCTAGACCAACTTGCATTTGACGAAGGAGCCTTCAATATGGTGAAGGCACCATTTGATCGGACGAAGACTGTGGCTGGACCTCATGATCAATTTGCGAGGAATAGAGCAGAAACCATGTCTAGTGTTTATGAGGACATTCGCTACGATGATGATGAACCAGACTATGCGAGTACGTCTCGACCATCTGTCGAGTATGTTGAACGACGAGGTGGTCCTCGTACTGGTGTGATGAAAACTGTAGGAACTCTACAAGATGTTAGCAATCCTGGTGGCAATGATTCCTTTATTCCAGATGTTAATTTTGGTCCAACAATGAACCTCACCTCCGACCGAACTGCAAGAACGGCAAGCCCCGGCCCTGGCCAATTCTATGGAACCACTCCCCCGACCAATCCTTCAACTGGCTTCAGACGTACCCCTGATCTCCCGGTGGCAGCACGACCTCAAAGTTCTGGGCACTCCAAATCGCCTAGCCGCAACGTGCGTCCCAACGATAGTGCACATCACCGAAATGAATCTTCTGAAAGTAGAACTTTGCCATGGCAACCTGGAATGAGCGCAATGGGCTCTCCTGCAATGCAACAAAGCATCACAGCAGAACAATTTGTCCAGCAACGCGCAAATGTCACCCCTCTTTATGCCCACAACCGCCAAAGCTCTAATCCCCGTGGATCCACGCCACCTCTTGCGAGACCTCGCTCTAGTGACCGTCTTGCTCAGTTTGGCCAAGGTCATTCTCGTCATAGCTCGGCAGATCTTCTTCAACGTCCAAACTCAAGAGGTCCAGGGGCTAGTCTTGGCGGACCTGCAGGAAATGGTGATATGCCTACGACTCTATCTGCCCGTGAACAAGAACATGTTGCGAGGGTTACTGGTCAACCACTGATTGCCATGGCAGGTACTCGGAAGGCTCCAGGAGCTGGTCTGGTTGGTGCCATAGAAAATCGTGAGATAGAGAAGCAGCAGATGAAACAGGGTATTAACAGCCAAGCTGTACAACATGCCATTGCACAGCGCCAGAGCTATGGGATACAACATCAGTATCCTCCCGAGCAGGGCCAAGATCGTCGTATGTCACAAGCCCAGTATGGTCAATATCCGCAAGCACAATACGCCGGCCAAGTACAAGGCCATCCACCATACATGTCTCCAGCGGCCAATGTCTACGCGCAGGGAGGGGGTTTCTCGGCTCCATCACAACCGGTATACCAAGGCTCTCCCGATCCCGTATTTCAAACACCACCGGGAGTTCCCAGTATGCCATTCTCTCAATCATCACAGTACTTTCAACAGCAGCCAAATCAACAATCGAACCGTCCTCATAGTGGTCAAGGAAGAGGTAATGCAGGATATCAGGGACGTTATTAGAAGAATGAGCATGGAATGGAGTTAAAAGGAAAGATTGGGAAAGAAATCTGGAAGGATCAGTGCAAATTGGCTCGGCGTTGATTCATAAATGGCTTGAAAGGGCTCAGGAGTCTACATTACTTGCTAAGATGGAGGAGTTTGGGGCATAATAACTTGGGAGTATAGACAAACAGTCTAAAGATCTTTTCCTAGCGTGCGTTTCTTGCATTTTGCTCTGGTGGAATTAGGCCATTTCAGAGTAATGGCCTTTGACTTATTTCGAGATAACCTAATACTTCATGGGTGTCGAATTCAATTAGTACACCAACCAGTTAGACTCTGCTTTTTTTCTTTTCTGAAAAAAGGTTAAATTTGGCTAAATTAAATTATCTACCTCAGGTCCTCGAGCCCTGTCTTCCGTCCTAATTGTTCCATACTCCTTACCACCACTTTTATGATACTATCTCGGGGACCACTTTCACCACAATACTCATTTTTATATTATTACTGTTTTGGCTCTCTTATATAGACTGACCCAGAACGGTGCGGCTTGAAATTTAAATATTAGAAAATCTCTATAGTACTTCCAATTGGTTGACATGACATGAAGCCTCATTCATCTTGAGGTAAGTGGCATTGCTTAGGGTACAAATATTTAGGGAGTTCAAGATCAGAATGCGTAAGCTGATCATACAAAGCTAATAAAGCTACCAGCGTGCGTCCGGGTGACGATCAGGAGTTGTAGAGGCTACTGTGAACAACTGCAACGTCTCGATGTCCAGGTCTAAGGGGATTCGATTCTCTGCTAGCGGTGGCTGCTTCGGCCAATGCTTCTCGTGATAGTCGCGAAGGGGCGTATGGGCCGGATGCGTGAGAAAGGCGACTGCACGCCCGACGATACGGGAAGAGGAGAAGGAAGAAGAATCTTCGCCATCGCCGCCGGCCGGCCGCAAGATCGCGATCACATCACAGTCGGAAAACAGACAGACGAGATCGCCGACTCGCGTGGTGGGAGGTACGAGACAGATAAGCCCGTTGGCTTCGATGGCGATTCTGTAGTCGTGGAACTTCTCAGGATTGTTCCGCTGGGCGAGGAGCCATATCTGCTCCAGTTGTTCCGAAAAGCCGTTTCTGTCGCGCTCGGCGGTGCTTGGGGATTCCAGATCACGCGAAGGTTGGGAGGTTGAGAGGAATGGGTCCTTCCCGTTTGCGCAGCCGGGTATCCCAAGCTCTATTGTTAGAGGATGGGTGCAGGATGCTTCTCGCACAAGGTCTAGCTCTCTTGTCGTTTCGCACATCTCGTAGCAATTCGATCTTGCCATGCTTCGCATGGTTTCCGCATTGATATCGTCGCCCAGTTGGGGAACATATGGCTCTTCTTTCCATGTTTTACACTTCGATGACTTTGGGGAGTCCGTAACTATGGGGCTGAGACGGGTAATTCGGCCTCTGAATTTACCCCAGACTCTAATCTGACGACCTTTTGTTTTATCGACTTGAGAGAACGAGTCTGAAGTTGCATGGGAAGGGGCCGCCCCCAGGCGGAGCGCCATGCGAATTTGTGATGCCAAACTAGTGAAGTTCGATAGCTGGCTTGCGATGTTAATGATTGCAGAAGCGGCTGTCTTTTCCGTGCCATTTGTGGACAAGCTGTCCGGGGAGTATACAGAATCCAATGAACTTATCTCGGATTGAGTAGTATCTGACTGAGTTGTATCTAAGTGTTTTGACTCCAATTGCCTGATATCAGGATCACGATTGAGCGATTCTGCTTGGTTCGCTAATTGAGTGTTTCGAGGCATAAGATCCGCAGAGTTTACACCAACCACCATATGGAACAGTTGACATATCCTCATTATCGGTATCTCACTTACTTCGACGCTACTTTGAGGTATCTCGGCATCTTTGGGGTAGATCAGCCTTTCTTCGTAAAGATGACTGGTGCAATAATGCTCAAGCACAAGTCCACAAACTTGCGACATGGATAGCGAGTAGTCGACCGGGATAGCAAACTTGCAGCAACCAGCCGCAAAGCCCAGTAAACCATACACCTTGTCTCGAGGATCTTCACACAGCGACTCAGCGTACCGTAAGCAGAGGTCATACATGTTGCTCTCTTCCTTAATCCCCTTATCACATTTTTCTTTTGCTTTGTAACTCCGTTGTTGGCAGAGTCTTGTGCTCCGTTGGTGGCAGAGTCTTGTAGGCATCGTCTTTCGAATTTCAGAGCACATAGTCCTGAGAGCTCCTAATTCCAGATGGACCCCGGTTCCATAGCGTGAATGCTGATATACATGTTCAAAGAATACACGGAGGCAAGGCCAAGTCAGTTGATCATCGCCACAGTAAATTAGGACTTTTTCTGCCAGCACCAGCTCTTGTATGATCCACAACCTCTCCCAGTAATTCATAGAACAGAAGGAAGTTTTCACCTGCCGTAGCTGATTGAGGGTAACTTCTTTTGCAATCCATTGGGAGGTTAGCATCGGATTCCACGGAGGTACACTAGCTATTGTCTTTATAGCCGCGGAGGTTTGTTCATTGCTTAGCCCCAGCCATGCAATAACTTGTGATGCCTGGCTGTATATGCTACCCATTTGGGTAACTTGTTGATTTCTTTCATTCTCGTCGTCCTGATTGATGCATACGGCGTCGATCCAAAGAATCCGAGGCTCTGACTGCAGCCTCAGATGAGAAATAGCATCTAAAAGGTTTTGCCGGACACAGAAAACTTTCCCGTTTAGTAATATTGTGGGAGTATCGTCTGACCTGCTCTCGACTCCCCATTGGTATGACAGTGCTTCATATTGAGGTTTAGCAGACAGGCTAACGTCCATTGTTCCACAGATGACAGCATCGTTGCGCCTTACAGCGGGCTGGACAACCAACACTCTAAATCCGTCATGAACGCGTATATGACTATAGACCAGTCTATTCAAATCTCCTCCTAAGCCGTCCTTCTTTAATCCCGAAATTATTGTTGGTTCTCGATGTGATGTGATGCTCGATAAACCACAGTAACACGTGACTTTACTTGCACAACATAACAGTCCTTTTTGTTCGGGCTTTCGCAAGCTTTGCATTATCGGGAGCATGATAGCTCTAGCCAAACAAACGCTACATTCTCCTTTATTAATATAATCAACGAGGTGGATTGCTTTATTGTGCCGCATGACGTACTAGTGTGTATGCTCAGCCTGCCTACCAGATTAAGTAGCTGACATTGGTGAAACTACTTCACGGAGCTCACCGAGCAAAATGTACAAATAAGTTGGACCCACAGATCCCGGCAAGGGCTGTGTATGTATCCTGATTGCCAATAGGTGGAAACTATTGCTGCTGGGGTAATGCTGTGGTCTCAGGCACCCACATTAGACTAGCACTACAAGTATATAACATCACGAGAAACCTCTTCTCTTCCTTAGACTATATTGAATGCAAGACCCAACTTCTAATTTTGAGGAAAGTCCCCTTGATCTGTGAGGTAGGGTCTTTGACAGACACCGCCACACTTTGTGCCTAGATATCCTGCTTAGTTATGTTTCATCTTACCATCTTACTTGATCATTTCTGGGATCCTGGTTAATTATGAAGCTTTTTAAGAAATGTTATATATTATATTCCAGAGTGCCTAAAGATTGCAATTAGAATTATGTATCTTTGTGATATACATGCAGTACGACAAGCACACTTAAAAAGTCTCCCTGATATTAAAAACAATTTCTTATACACATATGAAGTTAATTTCCATTCTTTGGCAGTTTCATATGACAGCTCTTCCAGTCAGTGGTATTGAGTTTTGCAACTCACTAATAGTACATCCTATTCCAATGTGTTTCAAGAGGTAGCTCTACGGTGGAACTGTTGCTACCACTTTATCCCTTTTAGCAGTGGCAAAAGCTCGTTCTGGCCATTATCAATATGTTGACTAACTTTCCAACTGTCCACTATTTTGTTCCTATTTCGCCTAACACCGTCAAAGTTCCAAGAGTTGTAACCAAAAGGCGTCCTCCATCAAATCATGACATCCTCCGTTCAAGTCGCCGAACAGGACGATAACACCTCGCAAGAATTCTTCAACAATTACCCTGTTGCTACCTGGATACTCAGTGAGGCAATGCCATCCATCAACAATAATAACGCACTGCGGAATCAGCAATCGCAAGTTTCGAAGCATCTTCAAAGCTATCGACATGGAATTTATTGATGCTTCCAAAATGTCCAGGGCAACCTTGGAGTCTAATGGTAACACATTACCATCCCCCATCTGGTAAAGGAGCTGGAATAGAACGAAGTACATCTTTCTACAAAGTCGTTCTTCTACTGAAATTTGTAGCCCATCTAAGTAGTTTGAGTTTGGGGAACAGCAGGTCCTTCAATGTGTTTTTTTTACATTTAGGAAATGTTTCAGAGTTGGAGGATATTCAAGAGCTCCTGTAGCTCTTTAACCAGGTTGTTAATCATGAGAATCTTACACAGCATACGATAACACCATGTTCGAATACAAACAGAGCATGTGTGAGCAATGCTTAATTCAGATGTGACATGCATTAAAACTAGACAGGCTCTTAACATGTTGATATCACATTATTTTGTGTTAATAGATAAATTCTGTCGCTACTGAGATTGATTTTGAACTAATCATAGCTAAGTAAGTATTATTTATAGAAAAATATGATAAAGTATTTTATATAATGGTTTAAACCCAATATATAAACCTTATACAGGTGTCCACACCTTTGATCTCCCGGATCTTGGCTTAATAAATTTCTGTCTTATATAATGTAAGGTTTTTTTTAAGGAAAGTGTGATATATAATATGCGGCACATCAAACTCTTTTTTAGATATAAATTAATATAGAGATTAATCTTTACCTCTATGGTATATTACTATATATAACGACATACTCGTAGGATAATCAGACTCCGGACAAATGAAGGGCATAACATGTAAAGCAGTTAGCCTTTACCCTATATTTATTTCCTTCGTAAATAGTACAAGGGTTTATTAACACCCCTTGGCCTTTTACCCGACCAATTGATCCTATAGTAATAGCTAGGATCTCACACCGCATATGCCAGTTGTGATTACGCACAATCACCCCACTAGAACTTGCTCAAACGTTCTCTTGGCCTTTCCACCAATTGGAACAAACAACAAACAACAAACAACAGTATGATTGTCACTATCCACTTTATAATGTTAGAAAACTACCCAGGAAATTGTCCCCCTTTTCCCCTTTACATTGCTTTCAATAAGGCCAACCCGAGCGAACACTGGTGGAGAAAACCGAATTCTTTTTATTTTGCTGTTGTGGTATATCAAATTTGTAATCTGTTTAATGGCTCCCGCTCCCGCTAAGATTCGGACTAGCACCGTGGTTGAAGCAGCACTCGTGGTGGTGAATCTAATTTTGCTTTCCTATAGTTACCCTGACAAATTACGAACTGCACTATGGGAGGAAGGAGGGATGAGAGGGTTCAATTCCGATCCAAAACTCCGGATTTATTTCTACGCAAATTATCTAGAGCCCCCAGTGATCCCCTTTATATGGTCCCAAGCGTGAGTAAAGGATTAGTTCGGTTGCTCGGAAGGAGTTTCTGGTGATATTTTTGAATCGACAAGTTGGTCTGACCAAATCACAGGTTCACCGATTCCAATCTTGGTGTTGCAATTCTCACCCTCTGGCTTTTCGCGACCCGGATGAGTCTCAGGTGCTTGGGTATCACGAACAAGTGCACTGAATTCTTCTTGCAGTGCTGTCTTTTCTTCTTTTGGATTTTGTGTCTTGCTGGGCAACTATCGCCAGATTACTCCGACAGTCAACACCCAAGTCGCCTTCCATGGTATTTAACACACACTTGTAGTGTGGCACAACCAATGAACCAAAGAGCCTGTCATATAGCACAAGCTTCTTTTGGATTTAGTGTTATCACCACGTAAGATTTTCGCAGAACCAAATTTATATAGCTGGCTAAAAATGGTCCAACAGACTATTTTATGGGATCTTGGTCTTTATAACGGTGACGTTCGAGATTCTTGCCTTTCTGTATAAAGAGGAACGATCCAGGACTAAGCCGGGTCTGGGTCCTCAAGCGAAGGAAATATGTAATTTACTAGACGAGGTGAATTCATCGGAACCACGCTTCAAAGTCGAGAGCACCCCGATGCGGAGCTGGAATATTTGATGGGAAGATTCTAGTTGAGCTTCTGATTGCATGAAGCTTAGACTGTAGCTTGCTATTTATTGACCTGGGCGTGAATTCTACGAATGCAAATCAAGCGTCAAAGAACGTAGAGCACGATCTCAAGTTTGTATCCTAGTGTAAAAATATACTGTAACAAGATAGTTTACTACTTACAAGGTGTCTCGCGGTTACTATGTATACACTAGCCCTTATTTAAGTGGTACGTTGGAGTTAAAATTCATCAATCATTCATTGCCGTCACAAACATATACTCACTCTACCAACAAAAGTTCTCTTCAAACAATGCTACGCCCATCCCATCTCCCACGACCTTGACTGCTTCCCGTCTTACCTCACCCGCCAGCTCAGGCGGCCCACATACTACAACTGCCAGTCTCGAATTCCCTCCTCCCTTAGCAGCTTCCTTCCTTAACACAGCACCAATATCCATCCTCTCGCTCTCGGTCTCCGTAACTCTAACGTTAACCTCCAGCCCTTTAACATCGCTGTGAAGAATTTGCTTTACAAGAGTAATGAGTTCCGGTTCCCGCGCTGTGTATGCAAGCGTCATCGTCTGCTTCTCCGATTTTTTCAATGCAAAAACTTGGGCATAGGGTAGGAGAGCAGTGACGCCAATTCCTCCCCCAATCAGCAGCACATGTCCGAAATTATCCAACTTCACAGTATACCCATGCGGGCCCTCGGTCCAAACTTGAATGGGTTGCGGACCACGAGGTTTAGGAAGCAGATACTGTTGCAAGGATTTCGTAACGCCTTTCTCTGCGCGGATCAAGAATGTGATGCTTTTCATATTCTCAGTGGGAAGGAGGTTAGAGATTGGGGTGGAAGTGATTTCAACGGTTTTCTTCTCATTTTCGCTCGTGCTTCCTCGGGGACTTCGCGCGCCCAAAGCTACGGGCGCTGTCGCAGAAGAACCCCATCCTGCGATGCTAAAGGGGTGACTCTCCCATGGCCGATACCCGAGACTGGGGAATGAAAGAAATGTGTGCTGTCCCGCACTATAGCTCCAGCTCCGTCCTGGGACGATGTTCAACTTGATGAGTTCGTCACCAGTGAGTAGTTCTGCAGTCGCTGTTGTGCTGACACCAACCCAGTTGAAATATACAAGTCTGCCAAATCGGACAATGCGGTCCCAGGCCCAAAAAGCCATGGCGAGGTAAAGCCAGACTTCATAACCCCATTTTAGCGCGAAACGTAAATAGATGTGGTACCAACAGCCGATTAATGACAGGATCGCCACGACAATATGGACAACAACGAATGTCTCATAGAAATGTAGACGTAGAGGCAATATAGAGAGCGCAATTCCCAGGAACAGAGCCAATGTGGCAATAATACCCCACCAGTAGTATGCTTTAGCCGCCTCAGCAGCGTACGCAGAATATCCCCCGTCCCAGAAATAGGTGTATGTGTAAATGATGGAATGAACAATAGCCTGCACAGTTGAAACCCTTGCAGCCCATCGATGGAATATAAGGCTTGTGGTTTGACTAACACCAGTAGCCCACAGAAGTGGATTGTTACGGGTAGCAAAGAGGATGGCAAGGGCGAGGTTCGCGAACGAAAGGACACCGGTGCGGTTGGCGACATAGGCAGAGATCTCTCTTTTCTCAGTACTAAACCAGCTGTTATCGGCACCAGGTAAGGTGCTTCTATACGGGACAGAGCAGAAGATTATTTGCACGGCGACGAAGAGGAAGACAAAGATAGAGGTGGCACGAGAGGGGGCATAGCCAACATCTGTTGAAAATTGTCAATATTACTGCAGCATGCAAATACTTTTCTGTTGGCAATCGGTACAACGCAAGCGATCTTATTGATATCGAGAGAATGAGGAATTACTCACTATATGGTAGAGGAACTTGATGCCGAGATGATATCAATGCTGGAAGCGTTAGACTTTTCGATATCCATCTTGGGACGCTACCTCCAGACTTTGAAGTTGTGAGATATCCGAATGCACCAATAAGTAGAAATACCACAACTGTGCCAACCAAGGTTATCGTACTCAGCAAGACATGAGTGTCTTCCTGATACTCAAATTCGTACAACGTTTGGTGGTTTGACCAGTACGTCTTATTATTAACAAGCGCAGTGGTGTTGAGCCACATAGCATCTGGTTCTAGTTCATTTGTTGGAGCATCGGAAGGAATTGAGCTTTGATAAGACGGCACTGTGAGTTCATCTGCAGCGAGCACCTGCCAGACGTCTTCGATGTCAGATTCCTTAACTTTGTCCTTCGCACAGTTGGCCTTTAAGCAATATGCAAATGTCTGCCGCCAGAATGTATCCCTAGCGCGGCATTCCGAGGAGGTTGTGCCTTCGGGCTCGCTTCCCATATCCATACGTTTTTTGACTTTCATATCCATCCCATCCATATCCATATCCATATGGCTCTCATCTTCAAATGTCGTACAGGTCAAATATAGACCGGAAAGCGAGTTAGAGCATGCGTAAGCACATACTGGATAGTACATTGTGATTCCCATGCCAATTGTGCCGTGTTTTAGAGCCGAACTGGGAGGCGAGGCAAAGCATATTTGCGAGAAAGAAACAAGAAGCCCGATGGTGACAAAAGGACGCATATTTGCAACTCTTAGTAAGATACGTCTATCAACGAAGACAAACTCGGAGGTGAAGTTCTAAGAATGGGAATATATCTCAGAAGAATAGAGATAACTGGTCCCAGGGAGATGGTACAACAAGGTTTATAAGGTTATATTATGCACACATGCTCCGCTCTGCTACCAGCATTCATATACTTAGTACATGCAGCACGGCAAGAAGATTCATAGCAGATTGGCTTGGTGGCTTACTGAAGTACCAGTAAATATGCTTGTTGCCATATCCACAGAGCACGTTCTCGGGGTGGCATTCTGCTTGGCAAAACTATATTTTCTTGTAAATATATGGCATATATGACCTACTAGCAAGATTATAAAATGTTCGCCAATTGAGACAAACAGATTGGCAATATAAAAGTAACTGGTGGCTATATTCAGTGAAAGGACTGTCCGGTATTCTCATCTAGAGCGCTTCGTAGATAGGAGCCGCACTTTGAGACTATATAAACGCAATATAGAGAGCTCTCAATATTATTTAAAATAAAAAAAATCAGCTTTGAATCTCATAAATTATATAAGAGAGTACTGGCAATTTAGTACATTGCTGCAATATTATATAATATAATCTTAAGCGAAGTGTATAGTTGGACGTTGCATAGTCGTCCCATGTCAATGCAGCCAAGGCGCTTGGTCAGTATCAAGTCTCTCAAACTTGCGCAACGGCAACTCGAATTTAGTCTCCACCTTCTCATTAA
>Ga0247809_1001385_pt1 | contig 10938 bp, 10 predicted proteins | sample UWRJL104311B1_FD_180951 | JGI IMG/M metagenome (GOLD analysis project Ga0247809, IMG submission 180951) | Plant litter microbial communities from Arlington Agricultural Research Station in Wisconsin, United States - UWRJ-L104-311B-1 | ecosystem: Environmental > Terrestrial > Plant litter >...
ATTTCCACGGTCTCAGCGGAATCATCCCTACCGTCTTTCACTTGTTGCGCGTTCGAGGCGTCTGCTGCTCTTGTTGCCTTTGTATCGTCCAACTTCTTCTTCAGAACGATTTCACTTGCGCGTATACTTTCATTGAAAGTCACAAGCGTCTTGAACGGTTGGATCATGACAAACGCGGAAGGATTTGCAACAGAATGCAAAGCAGCAGTCGATTTCGAAATGGCTGTAGCTTGACCTGTGATTGTATCGAGATGCTCCAGTAGGGGAAATGCTCTGATCCGTAAGCGCTCGACGATGAGTCTCGGACTGCTATCAGAGGCCGAATCTGTCTTGTCGCTTGTTATAGTGTGAGTGTTGGTGGAAGACACCAGCCCCTCCAAGGCGGGCCGTAAATGACATGGTATAGTTTTGGTGTTCTCATCAATCTCGAATCTTTGGAAGTCCGTCAGCTCAAATGAATGCTTGAAAACTGGGTTTTTCGGGAGCTTATCGAATACAAAGTCCTCAGGGAGATCTTTGATTAGTTTTCGAAGTGCCTTGACTTGGGATTCTAAGACTTCAATTCGCATATCCGTATAGGACACATGTATCAAAGCTTGACTTCTTCGAAGTTTGGTCCTATCGCGCTCCAGTTTCAATTGTTGAGTTGAATGCACATCGCCGTAAGAAACTTCTCGGACAATTTTCTCTGCCTCATATACATCTTCTTCAGTTTCCTTAAAAACTGCTTGAGCGAGCGTCTTATAGAGATTAGCCTCTTTTGCTAAGGTCTGATGTATCGTTCCCATGTCATTGTCCAACTCTTCTTCCACTGTTGAGTTCATGGTCGTCACATTATCGGATATATGTGTTGAAACATTGTCAGGTAGTGCAGAATGCATTGCAATTTTCGAGGTATCGGATTCTCCCTGCAGGCTACCATCCAGGTCGACCATATTTCTTGCTTCCGCAACTTTTGTTTGGCATTAATGATGGTATATTTTGGTCCTAACACGTTAGTCAGAAGTTATACTACCAAGAACCGTTGTCATTCCATCAACGTGTCATCTTTTGTGCTGGACACAGCTTAAATACATACCTTAAGCATATTAAGGGTGCCGATTGAAGCTATTGGTAAGCAGAGCCCGGGGTGTACGCACCACAGAAGTTCATATTGTGATCCCCTTCATGGCTAGTTTTCTTACGAGCTGCAGAGAATCTTTCTTGAAAGCCTTGTGATTTGCTGAAGATTAAGCAAGTAGAACGATGACACCGAGTATATCATGCGGAAGAGTGCTTTTGTAGCACCACTGGTAACATGCTGGCGCTTATGCAATAGTGTGACACTTGATTGGTACGGTTGTGTGGATTGAAATTTCATGTTACTCATGTCTGGTACTGACCCCAGTCGAGAACAGGGCTGAGGTACGACAGACCAATCACACCTGCACAATGATTGTGAGGGGAACTTGCTACCTTCGCTTGTATATTTTCTGTTATCACAATAAGACAGACACAGGTCGTCAAGTTTCCACATCATCTTGATTATTTTGTACGTGATACACTTCAATGCTTCGGGCGTTCATCGATCACGTTACCCCCACCTATCAACATGGACACAGAGTCACGGGAAGCATACATATTGACTCGACCGCCTATTGTTGACAATGAGGCTGCCAGGTTCGTCGAAGAAAACCTCAAAGCTACAAATCAGAACATGAGCCTGGTATACTCCCCGCCTCTTGATGAGTTTGTCTCGGTCGAAGTAGGGCAAAGCGAACAGCAAGTCAGGTACGTTACATCAACATACAAGCCACAACATGTACCAAGACATACGAACTCTTAGCAAAGATATGTTCCAAGCGGCGAACGACGAATTACGAAACTTGTTTGCGTTAATGGAGAAAGTCCAGCTCAGGATACAGAAAAGGTCAAAGGGCAAATACGTAGCCAAGAGCCTCAAGTTCTGCTCATGGAAGCACGTGTTATCTGAAGTAGAAATAACTTCAGACCAGTGGAAAATGATATCTGGTAACACCAAGCGGAAAAATTGTCTTCGAGCAGTCGGTAGTAACTCAGATACGTTGCAAGCTTGGATCGGTTTACTACCTTCTGGTGACTATGGAGCTGGCATATGTGGTGTCTTTAGTTTGGCTATCGGAGTAAGGGATCAGTCTCAAGGTTATAGACACTGTGTTATCTACTACTAACAAACGATTTAGGCAGCAAGTCGATATCTCGAAGTGGAGGAAGCCATCTTCGATGCGCTCACCGAGTTCCCTGAACTTATGGAAGACGCCAAAGACTACGTCGATATTTACAGGCGTACAAAAGACCATCGTCTTGTTAGGAAGACATTTGATCTTTATCTCGCAATCCTGAGAGCTTTGACTCAGATTATGCTGTTCTTCGCAGAAAGCTCGACAAGTACGTGATTTCTTGGTATACTGCTTTCTTGTTACAATTGCTCTTCGCAACTCTTTCGCATTCTTTTTGCCCTTAAGAAAAAGTGTCTGACTCGCAAATTGTATAGAAAAGTCCTTTGGGGTCCTCTTCGCACAGACATCTTTTAAAGAAAACTTGACAAATGCGTTAGACGAAGTACGAAGGCAATCGAGCAAGATTCAGATCGAAGCAAGTAAATGTTTAGCCATAAGACAGGCTAAGATGGATGACAATGTCATGATTATCCAGGATCTCACCAGCAACATGGACAGAAAGTTGGATCAAATGTCGATTGACATGTTGAGTATGCAGCAATCTCAGCAACGAGTTGGACAAAGTTAGGCTCCCTTTTTCTTCGAACTTGGGATTATGGACCATGCAGAAATATCAAGATTAAGTTGAACAAGCGACTAATCTGGACTAGCATTCTACAGAACTTTCTGGAGTAACCTAATGGCAGCGGTTGATCAGAATCGTCTCCTGGAGTTACCAACGTCAGGTCAGTGGTTTTAACACTTCTATAGTGTTAAATATTGTACTCACACGATGACTAACACTATGATCGAACACAGACACTTTTCGAAACAGTTCTCCGGCATTGTCTACCACAAGTCTTCAAGACCTGTTCCAACGGAGTATGTCTGCTGTGGTCCTGAGATCGTAGTCTTCCACTCAGAAGCTAATTAATGTAGATGAATTTCAACTACATAAAAAGTCTGAAAAAAATTCTAGCAAACTTTTGTCTCTTCTCAACTTTGACATGGCTGTTATAGAACGAGAGGAAACTGCTGCCCTCGATGAGGGGTACATGCTAAACCCTGTGGATGCCGCACGTGCTTCGATAATGATCAACCATGATGCATTTAGAGAATGGCTTTCCGGGCCTCAGTCATCCGCTTTACTCGTCAATGGCAACACAGATCTAGCGGCGAACGAGGGTTCTTCGCCTTTCTCTTTGGTGTGTGCACAGCTTTCTGTGACTATGGATCTGGATTCTCAAGCGTTCGTTGTCAGGTGGTTCGGTGATAATCATCGACATCCTCAAGCCTATACTGACAGTAAGGATCTGATCGATATTCCAAGGGAAATGCTGGCAAGTCTCATCGGTCAGCTGGTGTGGCAGTTACGGCGTCGAAACCTGGTTGTGGACTTCTCTTTCATGAAGAAGGCTGACTGGCACCACGTCGCTGATTTCACCCTTAATTCTTTGACAAGAACCTTTCGAGAGCTCGTCGCACAGCTCCCCGCATCCTCTATTTTCACAATCATCATAGATGAGATCGACCAATATGAAGTTGGAGAGACATCAAACAACATCTTTACGATTCTGAGAAGATTGCTTCGCACCGTGCACGAAGTTGGGAAAATGATTAAGCTGATCGCAACTTGCCGCGGGAAATCGACTTCGATCAGGGAGCTGTTTGCAGAAGGCAATGTCTTGGAAATGCCACAAGACGTCGAGGGCGACGATGGAGCTTTATGGCTCGTAAGAAATATGGAGCGGCCTCGGAGGCGCACGTAGCTTTGTGTAACATATATGTCACGCAATACGGTTTGTACTTTATCAGTGTTCCTCATGTTTCAAAAAGCGACTTGCGCTTTAGTACGTGATTAATCGGCTTCAATGTTCCAAGTCTCAACCCAATATTGGGCCTGTGTGTGTTCCCTATTTCAAGCTGACTCGAAATCTGGTTTCGCTTTCTCTAATCCGTATATGACAGTACGTATGTCATCCGCATGCACATTGCCACCGCATAGTATAATTATACTTGTCTGACCTGTGACATACGGAGTAACGTGATTAAAACCAGCCAAAGCCAAGGCAGCTGCTCCCTCCACAATCATGTTTTCCTCAATTGCCAAACTTCTTAAAGCAATTGCAATGTCTTCCTCACTACACTCCACAATCTCGTCAACCACAGACATCGCAATTGGCAGGGTTAAGCTGTCCTCGTCCATGCCTCCAGCCACTCCCTCTGCCAAGGTCGGCAGGTGCTCGGTCTCCACTACTTTTCCAGCGCGTATAGATGCTGCTAGAGCCATCGAATTCTTTGCAGCTATACCCCAGATCTTTGTCCTTGGATTGAATGCTTTCATGATTGATCCAATTCCACTGACAAGCCCACCGCCACCCAAGGAGATGAAAATGTTGTCAACCTCAGAGCATTGCTCTAAGATCTCAAGACCAATAGTGCCTTGTCCAGCTACAATATCTGCATCATTGTAGGGAGAAATATATGTGTACTCTCCAGAAGCAGAGAGTTGTTGTGCATGCTTCTCCGCCAGGCCAGTTTCATAGCCATGCTGAATGACTTCAACACCATAACTATAAATCTTTGCGAGTTTGGCAGGAGCAACACTTTCAGGCAGCACTACGGTGAGATCTCGAGAGAAGGTTTTTGCTGCGTGCGATGAAGCGATGCCATGATTTCCAGATGACGCGGTGATAAGTTTGCCAGTCGATGAGTGCTTAGTCATCTTTGACATTGCACCTCGAAGTTTGAAAGAGCCTGTGTATTGGAACTGCTCTGCTTTGAATAGAACTTTGGCATTATGTTCAACGCCGGCTGTACGTGCTGGTATCAAGGGTGTTTTGTAGATATGCTCGCGGATGCGTGCGTGGGCTTGCACAACACTGCTTGCTACTTCGAAGTATGGTGTAGACATTGCCCGACTGGTTGTCAATTTGACCGTGACCACAATGCAGTAACAATATGATCTCACTGAGACTTGTACAAATTATGAAGAGCAAAGATATCAAAATCTGTCTTACGTAGACAGAATTGAATAGCTACTGATAGGAAAAGATGTTCTGGGTAAGAGTGGAGGGAGGGGCATCCGTGTATCTTGGCAAACACTACTCAATGGAAGATTCCTCACGAGGAAGAGATACACCTGAGACCAACACTGCAAGTAAATCGCCAGATCTCATTGTGCGATCAAAGTCATCGGAAAATGGAAGTATAATCGGGAACAATCCTTGCAGATGGCTTTCGCTGGCCTGACTTGTAAGGACAAAATATAGTACGTCGTAGGTAACAGTGGACGATAATGATGCATGGATCAATATCTTTGGTTTCCTTATGTTGCAAAATCCACCTATTTCGATAGACGAAGTTTGTTTGGGAGTCTCTATGCAGACTATGTATCATTGATATGGTGTACAGTGATCTATCGGGATCTCCGCCGGCTCCAGCGACATGGGAACCGCAGAAGATTGTTGAATGACTAATACGCACTGTGCCAGCACGACACCAAGATGCTACTGTCTTCTCTGAATTATAACACAACACATATTTCACATGAGGATTGAGGTCGTATCAGTCTGCGTCCACAGATTGCTGAGATCTGCGGTAAACGCGTCAGCAACCACGAAGCTCCTATCCTTGATCGACCTTAGCAAGCCTAAAATACGATCACGTTGTTGTAGCGAGCTCACCCTAGCGCCAGCTACACGCAAAGGAAAGAAGAAGAGAACGCCGGTGAGTTTTGTGTTTCCCAGTGCATGCTCCGTCGTTCTCAGAATGCTGTCAACATGCGAGTCCACCATCTGCTGTGTGAGATGTGGACCGTTGAAATCGTGAAGGCAATACCGGTGATCGAAGATTCCGGACAAATATATTGAAGTTGCGTGATAGTAAACAATGGCGAGAATCATCGCTACGTTTGTAGACGGGCTGCTTTCCCAAGAAAATTGTGATATCGTCCACCACGAATCTAGAGCACTTCGAAGAGCATTTCCACGGCTACAGAGATGGTTGTATGTCAATGGGATATTGATGGATTCGAAATCTTCTCGTATATCGATAAGATTGACTGCTCTGGGATTTCTTAGCCAATGAATTCAACTCGAACGTATAGCAGTACTCTTGGTTCAATTCAGAACACTCTAACATTAAATCAAGTAGTTCTTCTTTCGCTCGCCATGCACCATCAGAGTGCCCCTGCCAGATCTGCTTTGAGATATTCTTCCATATGTTGCGATATAGAAAGCTAGATTCCGAGTAGATGAGTGAGCGACAGATCTCAAATACCCTGAAAGTCAAGAAGAATGTCTGAGCATCAGTGTCGATGAAGACCGTTGGACCGAGTAATTGAACTATGCGCGATGTACCATATAAGACTGCACAAGAATCTGGAATTAGTTTGTGCCTGCTTGGGTAGGAGAGAGTATGATCATTCAAATGTTGTGACTCAAAAACTAGCATTGAACTACCAAACAACAGGGTCACCTACTATGTCGTACCCAACCTTCTCCACTAACATCATACATCAACTGGAAAACTCTTTAGCTACCTCAAAAAGGTCTGGAACTATCAGGGACATACCTCGAAGAGACCCAGGAAGAAAGTTGTCCATGACCCGTAACTCGTAGTGGTGACATGATCTTTTTGCAATTCTTGTTGAAAAGCTACAATCGCATCACGATAAGACCGTATAGCTATCATTCTGTTGCTACCAGTCGATATTGACCTGGACTTATCAATCGCAGCTATGGCTTTGACAGCCCCCCCAAGAGAGCGAGATGCCTGGAGCTCAGAGTATATCATGTGATGATTCAGGTCGACTCCGAAATCGTTGTTGGAAAGAAAAGATGCGAAAAAATAGTGTACAAGTGGCTCTGCTTTAGCGGTCGAGAGGTTCGAGAGTGGTGACATAACACTAAGTGAATTATAACGAGTTTTTGGCAGGGCTTGATGAATCAATACAAGCTGGGATGGTGCACTGTCTTGTGCTGCACATGGCAGATTGCGTTGTGTGCAGTACCTGCATGGAAATTTCCCCTCGCACTTGCGACAATCAGCGTCGAAATGACAGGCTACGAGGGCCCAATTACCTTGACTCTGCGTTGAGCACACGTTTGGCATCGTTTTCGTTTGGCTCGTTGATCGAGTGGGCCAACAACCATTGTTGCTTCGGCAACTCTCCTTATGCGATGATGGAGACTGACCGAAACGAGATATTAATCCGTGCTATCAGGAAGCGCTTGAATATCTGATGTCTGAATGTGGAAGGAAATTCGCGAGACAATAGCAAATGTTTCCCTCGTCGTCGCACATCAATTGGCGAGGAAGGCACGGGCATTATGGATGGACGACATCATTCAGATTCCGACGACAGCCCACGTTTTTGGTCCATGGAAGCACCGACGTATTCCCGCTGTCAGTAGAACTTCAATTGGCTAGGTCGATCGTTGCATGAGTAATACCGCGAAGGATGATCTCGCTCGCGTTGCGAGGCCGCAGAATTATGCCTTGGCACTAGAGAACTATGCCTATTCAGGAAAGAATCTCGCGATGCTTTGATCACGTGCGAAGTGGTTTCTTACGCCCTTGCTCATCTGCGATACTCAACAGAATTCTAATTACCACAGGTGATGTTACTACACCTAGACTGAAAATAACGAGCTGTCCATTTCTGGCAGGGATCGCGCGAAATGACACGCGAATTGGCATACAGTGCTGGTGCTCTCCACATTGCCAATAAGCTTACGTAGGACTCCTGAATGCGATGTTCAGAACAGTCAATATATATAGCACTTTTCCCCCAATATGTGAGTAGAACACTATAGCTGTCACAAACGATCGGATCTTCTTTACGACTCCACTACTTCTTTCAATATGTTATTCTCTTCCTGTTTCGCGACTCTGTTCTGCGCTTTGGCGACAGCGGAAGCGACTTCGCTTCCAACCCCTCGAGGACGCTACAACACCAGCATCGAGCACGTACAGCTTATTGATCAAAGTCGCAAAGACCCATTCTCTTCATCTTCGCAACCCCGAAAGCTCATGGCCACAATTTTCACGCCTGTCGAACAAGACCAATGCATTCCAACACAGGTATCGTTTCTCGACTCAACCACAGCAACATTTCAAGATCAAAAGTTTGGCGCATATGGACTCCCTGCAGGTCTTTTTGGTGCCCTCGAGCTTACTGCATGTACTACGACAGCCACCCAGTCGAAGCAACCAAAGGTCAATCAGAAAGCACTACCTCTGGTCATCTTGTCACCTGCACTTGCTACCACGCGTTTGTTTTATAGCGTTATGGCGCAAAATCTGGCGAGCTCAGGCTATGTGGTGATCTCAGTTGATCATCCTTATGATGTCGATATCGTCACGTTTCCAGACAACTCTACTATTCTCGGCGTCGATATTAGCGATGCACAACTTCCACTAGCTCTCGACACACGTGTGAAGGATATTTCCTTCGTGATCAACCAAGCGCTCAAACCTGCATTCGCGAAGCAGTATCTCCAACCACTTGGGTCTTCGCCCTGCCATAGTGTCATTGACACAACCCATATCGGCGTCCTAGGTCACTCATTTGGAGGTGCTGCGGCTGCAGAAAGTTTGCTTCATGAAAAGAAAGTTGTCGCTGGAATCAACCTCGATGGCAGTTTCTTTGGGCAAGTGGTTGAAAAGGGCACAAGGAAGCCGATACTCATCCTCGCGCACGATGGAAAAAATCAAACCACTGATCCCAGCTGGGCGGCAATCTGGCCACAATTGAAAGGGTGGAAGAAGGAAGTGATGATGAAAGCTTTTGCACATTATACCTTCAGCGATTTGCCTATCATTGTGGACACCCTAGGTATTAGGGATGGCTTGCCAAATCAGGTCGTTGGAGAGCTCTTGGGATCAGTTGCCGGTAGTGAGGCGGATAGGGACGTCCACAAATATGTCTTAGCTTTCTTTGACATATCTTTGAAGAACAAGAGAAGCACGGTCTTGTAACTGGGCCCACCGTTTTGAACATTGGAGCAACACGGTCGTAACTGATCTGTAATAGTCGTTAGAGTACAGAAATAGCCGCGACCATGTTTCTTCAAGATGGATCCAATCAATACACATATACTCACGTAGGGGGAATCGAAATCCTTCTCAAATTCACATCCTACTGTTTGTACTTGGTGCCCGGTGCTATAAATCATGTCAGGTCATGCCGATTCATCCTACTGAGCTAGGAAATATGGTCAAGACTGCAAAGCCACTGTATTCTTAATGTTTTCCAAGCAAATTGGGGGATTTGCACTCCAAATCACGTTGGCAGTCAAAGAATCCTCGTATCGAAAGCATTCCTGAACGAGTCGATTCTTGTGTCAAGACATGTTGGATGAGTTGTCCATAATCATTTGTCAAACACTCTGCCGCCCTTGGCCGGATGTCAGGGGAAGAAAAACGATTCCATCACAGCATTTGAGGAAGTAGCAGGGATCGATTTGCATAAAAACACTTCCGAGTAAGTTTCATCTTTTCCTTCTTTCCACGTTACCACCTTTGACATATATCCAAGGGCTCATCGACCGCTTCGAAAGGACTTTGGCGAATCATGGTGGCGCTTACCACATGGAATAATTTGTGAAGTCCGTAACTTGTGCCAATGCGATCTCGACAGAAGATTGGAGAAGAACCGCAGGTGGCATAGATATTTCTGCACCATGTCCTGATATTTTCGACGGTACAACAGAATACGCCGGGAGAAACGTTTATGATCACGCCAGCGAACATCACCGGTGGGCGTTGAGGGTGACTCGGCCACCCGTGAAGCACATACATTGCCTGAAACCTTTACTTATACCACCACAAGAGCGCCGCAATCAACCTCGATCCCTTAAGCATTCCGGAATGTCGCAGTGGGCATTGGGCCAGTGATTGAATTTGTTCTTAGTAGTCTTGTCATGTATATAGACCAGTGATAGGATAGGGTTCACGAACATATACTGGACCACAATATACTGATCGTTGCAGACTCTGACAATACGTAGAGTCCTTGCGAATCGTAAAAAAATAAAACGACAATACTGCTTCGAGGCCGTAACGAGCAAGGAAGAAAGCTACCAATCTGAAAACCAAAGAACTTCTGATTCGTCTTCCTAGAATGACAGAGCTTGCTGGAAGTGGCTATAGAATTCGTGATGCAATGTCGTTTTACTATGTGCCTGGTATTCAAGCGAGAGGTACTTGAAGCATGACTTGCGGAGTAGCAAAAAAACAAATGTCGGTAGTCACATCAGCCTACAATGTGAAGAAGAGTGTCGAGGATTAGCTCCTAGGTTTTCAATTCCGATTCATAAGCAATCGGTTGGCATTGGGCAAAAGGTGAGCAAGTCACATGATTGGACGATGTGGGGATTGACTGTTATGTGTCAGTCAAGCGATTCTTCGAGATGAAGGGAAGGAATAGGGATGATAACTTACACCCACGACCTCTCGCATGCAAAGCGAGCGATACTACCACTGATCTAACCGCCCGTGCAGGTGACTAATGTTGTTGAGTCAAAGCGCAGCTAAAGAAAATATATATATTAAACTTGTTAGGCGCTCGGCGCCAAGGATGAAAGGTATGGAATCCGGCTTGGCAAGAAGCATCACCCAGCTCTAAAACATCTTCAAAATTCACAAGTTGTGCCAGGCCCGCAAAAACCGTGATTAATGTTGGTTATACCTTGTGTATCCCTGACCAAGTACCAATGTATTCGGCTTTGAGCCCGCCTGATGTTTTTCCATCTTG
>Ga0247809_1001386_pt1 | contig 10935 bp, 11 predicted proteins | sample UWRJL104311B1_FD_180951 | JGI IMG/M metagenome (GOLD analysis project Ga0247809, IMG submission 180951) | Plant litter microbial communities from Arlington Agricultural Research Station in Wisconsin, United States - UWRJ-L104-311B-1 | ecosystem: Environmental > Terrestrial > Plant litter >...
ATCGACAAGATCGGCGAGCTGATCGGCCCGAAGGGCAAGACGATCAACCAGATCCAGGACGACACCGGAGCCGACATCTCGATCGAGGACGACGGAACCGTCTACATCGGCGCCGTCGACGGACCGTCGGCCGAGGCCGCCCGCGCCGCCGTCAACGCGATCGCGAACCCGCTCAACCCCGAGGTCGGGGAGCGCTTCCTGGGAACAGTCGTCAAGATCGCGACCTTCGGTGCGTTCGTCTCGCTCACCCCGGGCAAGGACGGCCTGCTCCACATCAGCGAGGTGCGCAAGCTCGCCGGTGGAAAGCGCGTCGAGAACGTCGAAGACGTGCTCGCCGTCGGCCAGAAGATCCAGGTCGAGATCACCAAGATCGACGACCGCGGAAAGCTGTCGCTCGCTCCCGTCGAGGACGAGACCGTCGGTGGCGACACCGAGGGCAGCGCGGCCCACAGCGAGGGTCCGGAAGGCCCCGCCGAGGGCTGATAGCCTAGAGGTTCTGCTCGAGGCCTCTCGCCAGGCGCTCGAGTAAGACGGAGAAGCCCCTCACCGCAAGGTGAGGGGCTTCTTTGCGTCTCCGTGCCTCGTTCGGGGGTGGTTTTCGGGCCTTTTGTATCCGGCGCGAGTCCGATCGGCTACGGGGTTATAACGATCAGGGTGTCACTCCACGAATGTCGTGCGCGCCGCATATTGTCGCAGTAAGCCAGACCGCGAATGCGGCACCGTCTATCCCGAGGCGGCGCCGGCACAGTTCTCGGGCGCGGCCATTCGAGCACCGCTTTTCAGTACCGGGGGAACGCATGACGACAGCGATCGATACCGACCGGCCCGTCGCGACCGCACGCACGGTGAACCGTCGGCTCGGAGCATCCGATCTCGACGTCTTCCCGCTCGCGATGAGCGGCAACGTCTTCGGCTGGACCAGCGACGTCGTCTCGACCAACGGCGTGCTCGACGCCTACGCCGACGCGGGAGGCAACTTCCTCGACACCGCAGACTCCTACGCGGCGGGACGCAGCGAGATCATGATCGGCAATTGGATGCGCGACAGGCGCAACCGGGCCGACATGGTCGTAGCGACGAAAGTCGGCAAGAGCGCAGACCACCCCGGACTCTCGGCCCGCACGCTCACGAGCGCCGTGCACGCCTCCCTCGAGCGCCTGCGCACCGGCTACATCGACCTGCTCTACCTGCACGTCGACGACGAGAGCGTGCCCTTCGAGGAGACGCTGTTCGCCGTCGACGAGCTCATCCGGGCCGGCAAGGTGCGCTACTTCGGCGTCTCCGACCACACGGGCAACCGTCTCATCGAGGCTCGCATCGCGGCCGGCCAGATGGGCATCGCGCCCATGGTGGCCCTGCAGAACCACTACAACCTGGTGCACCGCAACGAATACGAGGGAGACCTCGCGCGCGTCGCCGACCGCCAGGGCCTCGGCGTCATGCCCCGGTTCGCGCTCGCGAGCGGATTCCTCACAGGCAAGTACCGCACGCGCGCCGACATCGCCAAGAACGAGCGTGGCACGGAGGCGGCGGTGCACCTCAACCGTCGCGGACTGCGCGTGCTGCACGTGCTCGACCGCATTGCGGCGTCGCACGACGCCGGCGTCGCCACCGTGGCCCTCGCCTGGCTGCTGACCAAGCCGAACGTCGTCGCGCCGGTCGCGTCGGCGAGCCGTCCCGAGCAGGTCGCCGACCTCGTCGCGGCCGCGCGCCTCCCGATCACCCGCGCCCAGGTCGCCGAGCTCGACCGGGTCAGCGCCTAGGCTCCGACGAACCCACGGCCGCCCGGCCGGGCATTGGCCGCCCGATCGCCCATAACGTAGGCTCGTGGGCGATGACCGGTGCAGTGCAGTTACCCCTCGACCTAGCAGAACTCTCCTTCACGGCAACCGGCGACGCGCTCGTACGCCGCACCGTGCTGCCGAGCGGGGTGCGCATCCTGAGCGAGCGCGTCCCCGGCGCCCGCAGCGCCACCGTCGGCTACTGGGTAGCCGTCGGCTCGCGCGACGAAGCGCCGTCGACTTACGGCTCGACCCACTTCCTCGAGCACCTCCTCTTCAAGGGCACCACCACCCGCAGCGCACTCGACATCGCGGTGAGCTTCGACGCCGTGGGCGGCGAGCACAACGCGATGACGGCGAAGGAGTACACCTGCTACTACGCCAAGATCCAAGACCGTGACCTGCCGATGGCGATCGACGTCATCTCCGACATGTTCACCTCGTCGCTGCTCGACCGCGACGAGTTCGAGACCGAGCGCGGCGTGATCCTCGAAGAGCTCGCCATGGCCGACGACGATCCGGGCGACGTCACGAGCGAACGGTTCTTCGAGGCCGTGCTCGGCGACCACCCGCTCGGCCGGCCGATCGGCGGCAGTCCGGAGACGATCCAGGCCGTCGACCGCGACGCCGTCTGGAACCACTACCGCGCGAACTACCGCGCGCAAGACCTCGTGATCACCGTGGCCGGCGCCGTCGACCACGACCGGCTCGTCGCCGACGTCACGGCCGCCCTGCTGCGCGCCGACTGGAACCTCGACGCCGCGTCCGTCCCCGTCTCCCGCCGCAACGCGAGCGGAGACCTCATCGAACGGGGCAGCCCCCTCGTCGTCGTGCAGCGTCCCGTCGAACAGGCGAACGTGCTCGTCGGCGTCGAGGGCCTCGCCGCGACCGACCCGCGCCGCGCGACCCTCGCCGTGCTCAACTCGGTGCTCGGCGGCGGAATGTCGAGCCGGTTGTTCCAGGAGATCCGCGAGAAGCGCGGCCTCGCCTATTCGGTGTACTCCTTCTCGCCGAGCTACTCCGACGCCGGCCTGTTCGGCATCTACGCCGGGTGCTCGCCGTCGAAGGTCGGGCAGGTCACCGAGCTCATGCTCGACGAGTTCCGATCGCTCGCCCGCACCGGGGTCAGCGCCGAAGAACTGCGTCGCGCGAACGGACAGCTGAGCGGGGCATCCGCCCTGGCGCTCGAAGACTCCGACACGCGCATGTCGCGCCTCGGCCGGGCGGAACTCACCATGGGGGAGTACGTCGACCTCGACGAATCCCTGCGCCGGCTCGACCTCGTGACCGCCGACGGCATCCGTGAACTTGCTGAAGAACTCGTGTCGCGGCCGCTTTCGATCGCGGCGGTGGGCACGATAGACGAAGGCGCGTTCGCTGGGCTGGTAGAAACGGGTGCGGCAGAGTCGCCTGCCCCGGCCGCCTAGGCACCGAACGCGTCGAGAACGAAAACGGGGATTCCTTGTCACACTTCATCTACCTGGTGCGCCACGGCGAACAGCAGGACGCGGAATACGGCCTACCCGACGGACCGCTGTCTCCCCGCGGCCGCAGGCAGGCGGGAGCGATCGCCGAACGGCTGAGCGGCGTTCCGTTCACCGGGGCATGGCACTCGCCGCTGCAGCGCGCCTCGGAGACCGCCCGCATCATGCAGGAGCGCATGCCCGCCGTCGAGATGGAGCCGTCGGCCCTGCTGTTCGACTGCTACCCGAGCGGACCGACCCCCGACATGCCTCGGGCCTTCGAGTCGTTCTTCGGCGGCGTCACGGAAGACGAGATCGACGCGGGACAGGCGCAGATGGCGGATGCCACGGCCGAATTCCTCGCGCCTGCCGCGGGCGACCGCCACGACCTGCTGATCACCCACAACTTCGTCATCGGCTGGTTCGTGCGCGAGGTGCTCGACGCGCCGAACTGGCGCTGGCTCGGCCTCAACCAGGCCAACTGCGGTCTCACCATCATCCGGGTGCGCACGGCCAAGCCTCCCGTGCTGGTGTCGCACAACGACCTCAGCCACCTGCCGATCGAACTGCGCACCGGCATGCCCGACGGCTGGCCGGTCTAGCCGCCCTCGCTGGTTGAGTAGGTTGCTCTGGCGACCGTCCCCGCTGGTTGAGTAGGTCGCTCTGGCTACCGTATCGAAACCCTCGGGCGTCGGTCGTACGGCGCGGGGTTTCGATACGGGCCGTAGACGGCCCTACTCAACCAGCGGAGGACGGCCGTAGACGGCCCTACTCAACCAACAAGGGCGGGGCGCAGGCCGCGCTACCCGTTCAGCCGCTTCGCGTACCAGTCGGTCGCGTTCGGGTTGTCGTTGTACGGTTCCACGCTCACGAACCCGGCCGAGCGATACAGCCCGCCCGCGGCCTCGAGGCTCGCGTTGGTGTCGAGCACGAGCTCGGTGGCGCCGAACTCCCTGGCGCGGCGCTCCAATTCGGCGAGCAGCGCGCGCCCGTACCCCAGGCCGCGCGTGTGCGGCTGCAGCCAGAGGTGCTTCACCTCGTACCGCACGGCTCCGTCGGAGCCGTCGGCTATCCGCCGGATGCCGCCGCAGCCGACGTCGGCCGGCTCGGCCGCGAGGTCCTCGCCCTCGACCACGAGGAACACCCCCTGCGGTGGCTCGAACTGGTCGGGGTCGGGGCGCGTGACGCGGTACGTGCCGCCGGTGAAACCGAGCTCGCGGCTGGTGAAGTATTCGGTGAGCAGCGCGTCGGCCGCGGCATCCGTGGTTCTCGTTTCGCGCCAGGTGACCATGGGTCAAGCGTAGGCCGCTGTAGGTTGGAACCATGACTACGAAGGTCGCCGTCGTCGGCGCAACCGGCACCATGGGACGCCTCGTCACCCGCCTCGTCGAGGCCTCGGACGAGTTCGAGCTCGTCGCGTCGATCGGCTCGAAGCAGCCGCTGAGCGACATGCTCGGCGCCGACCTGGTGGTCGACGTCACCGTGCCCGCCGTATCGCAGGGCGTCGTCGACTTCGCGGTGGCGAACGGCATCAACGTGCTCGTCGGCACGTCGGGCTGGTCGAGCGAGCGCATCGTGACGCTCGAGCACCTGCTGGCCGATGTGCCGGGGGTCGGCGTCGTCATCATCCCCAACTTCTCGGTCGGGTCGGTGCTCGCGACCTCGTTCGCCGCCATGGCCGCCCGGTTCTTCGACTCGATCGAGATCGTCGAGGCGCATCGGTCGTCGAAGATCGACTCGCCCAGCGGCACCGCCGTGCGCACCGCAGAGCTCATCGGACGAGCCCGCTCCACGATCGGGCCGGTCATCGCCCCGCACGCCGACCAGCGGGCACGCGGCCAGCAGGTCGCGAGCGTGCCGATCCACAGCCTGCGCCTCCAGGGCGTGGTCGCCAAGCAGGACGTGGTCTTCGGCGGCGACGGCGAGACGCTCACGATCAACCACACCACGATCTCGGAATCGTCGTACGAGGCCGGGATCCTGCTCGGCCTCGCCGCGGCGCGCGACGCCGAGGGCGTCACCGTCGGACTCGACCGCCTGATCGATCTGTCGTGAGGCGCGGCTCCGGAGCACGCATCGCCGCCATCGTCATGGCCGTGCTGCTCGTGATCTACCTCGTGTTCGTGGTGCAGTACTCGTTCGTGCTCATCGGCACGGGCATCGGAGTCGCGATCGCCATGGGCATCGCACTGCTCGTGCTGCCGGTGATCGCGGCGTGGCTGCTCGCGCGCGAGATCCTGTTCGTGCTGCGCGGCGAGCGGCTCGTTCGCCTCATGGGCGAGGCGGGGGAGTTGCCGGTGGACGACCTGCCCCGACTCCCCAGCGGACGGGCGGATGCCGCGGCGGCCGACGCCCAATTCCCGGCGTACAAGGCGGCGGTCGAGGCCGACCCCGACTCCTGGCGTGCCTGGCTGCTGCTGGGGCTCGCCTACGATGCAAGCGGCGACCGCTCCCGGGCCCGTTGGGCGACCCGGGAGGCGATCAAGCTGGAGAAGGCCGCGCGTCGGTGAGATTTCGACGAGCTCAATCGGCGTAGCGCGCTCAATCGGCGTAGCGCGCGCTAGTGCCAGACGGCCGCGATGGCCTGCTCCACGGTGCCGTGCTCGAACGTGAAGCCGTCGTCGACGAGCCGCTGCGGAACGACCTTCTGGCTCGGCAGCAGCAGCTCCCGGCCGGGTTCGCGCAGCGCGAGCTGCACGACGGGCTCCGGCACGGCCAGCAGTCGCCAGCGGTGCATGGCCTCCGCGAGCGTGTCGGTGACCGTGGCCGCGTTGGCCGGCGCGGGGCCGGCGAGGTTCACCGCGCCGCTGAGCTTCGAGGTGAGCAGGTGGCGGATTGCGGATGCCTCGTCGCGCAGGCTGATCCACGGCCAGAACTGCTTGCCGGTGCCGAGCGTCGAGCCGAGGCCGAACCGCGTCAGCAGCGTGAGCGGGGTGAATGCCCCGCCGTCGCCCACGACGAGGCCCGTGCGGAAGGTGACGACCCGGGTGGAGTGTGCCGCGAGGTGCGCCGCCTGCTCCCAGGCGTCGACGACGTCGGACAGGAAGCCCTCGCCCTTGGACGCGTCGTCGGCGAGCGTCTCGCCCGGGCGGTTGCCGTAATAGCCGACGGCCGACGCGTTGAGCAGAGCGGCCGGGGGAGTCTTCGAGGCCACGATCGCGTCGGCCAGGGTGGTGGTCGCGTCGATGCGCGACTTCAGGATCTCGCGCTTGTACGACGGGGTCCACGGCAGGCGGCCAGTCGATGCGCCGGACAGGTTGACGATCGCGTCGACCGAGCCGACCAGGTCGGGGTCGACGACGCCGGCCTCGGGGTACCAGCGCCGTTCGTCGGACGCCCGACGCTCGCGGCGGACGAGCTTGAGCACTTCGTGGCCGTCGGCCGCGAGCTGGCGCACCAGCTCGGAGCCGATCATCCCGCTCGCGCCGGAAATCAGTACGCGCATCAGGCGAGGCTGGCTTCGAGGGTGATCGGGATGCCGGTCAGTGCGCGCGAGACCGGGCAGTTCTCCTTGGCCTCGGCGGCGAGGCGGTCGAACTCCTCCTCGCTGATGCCGGGCACCTTGGCGCTCACGAGGAGGTGGCTGCCGGTGATCCCCGAGGCGGGATCGAACGTGACCGCCGCGGTGACCTGAAGGCTCTCCGGGGTGTGGCCGGCCGTCGCGAGCCCGTTGGCGAAGGCCATCGAGAAGCATGCGGAGTGGGCGGCGCCGAGCAGCTCTTCGGGGTTGGTGCGACCCGCCTCGCCCTGCGACCTCGCGGCCCACGAGACCGGGAATTCCGCGGCATCCGAGGAGTCGAGCGAGGTCGTCCCCGATCCGCTGGGTAGATCTCCGAACCACAGGGTGGTTGCTTCGCTGGTGACAGACATGGGAGTGCTCCTTTTCGTCTGTCTCACCCTAGGTGCGTGCGGACGGTATCGTGAAGCCATGCTGCAATATCTCGATCTGCTCCGCGACGTGCTAGAAAACGGGACAGAGAAATCGGACCGCACCGGCACCGGCACGCGGAGCGTCTTCGGCCGCCAGCTGCGCTTCGACCTGTCGCAGGGCTTCCCGATGCTCACGACGAAGAAGCTGCACCAGAAGAGCATCGTCGGCGAGCTGATCTGGTTTCTGCGCGGCGACACGAACGTGGGCTGGCTGCAGGAACGCGGCATCTCCATCTGGAACGAGTGGGCAGACGAGAACGGCGACCTCGGACCGGTCTACGGGCACCAGTGGCGCTCGTGGCCGACCCCCGACGGCGGATCGATCGACCAGATCGCCAAGGTGATCGACTCGATCAAGAACAACCCCGACTCGCGGCGCCACATCGTGAGCGCCTGGAACGTGGCCGAGGTCGACGACATGGCCCTGCCGCCGTGCCACACGATGTTCCAGTTCTACGTCGCCGACGGCAAGCTCTCCTGCCAGCTGTACCAGCGCTCGGCCGACGTCTTCCTCGGGGTGCCGTTCAACATCGCGTCGTACGCCCTGTTGACCATGATCGTCGCGCAACTCACCGGCCTCGAGCCGGGGGAGTTCGTGCACACGTTCGGCGACGCGCACCTGTACAACAACCACGTCGAGCAGGCCGAGCTGCAGCTCACGCGTCAGCCCGGACCGCTGCCCACCATGCTGATCAACCCCGAGCGCACCGAGATCGACAGCTTCGAGATCGAGGACTTCACCCTCGTCGACTACGTCGCCGCGCCGTCGATCAAGGCGCCGATCGCCGTATGACCCCCGGAGGTCCGCCGCTCACGCTCGTGGCGGCGATGGGCAGCAACCGCGTGATCGGACGCGCGGGCGACATGCCGTGGCACTACTCCGAAGACCTCAAGCACTTCAAGCGCACCACGCTCGGTGGCGTGATGATCATGGGACGCAAGACCTTCGACGCGATCGGCCGCCCGCTTCCCGGCCGCCGCAGCATCGTCGTCACGCGCAGCACGGATTGGGCCTACGAGGGCGTGGAGGTCGTGCACTCGCTTGACGAGGCTCTGGCCCTCGCAGGCGACGAAGCGCCCGTCTTCGTGGTCGGAGGCGGCGAGATCTACACGCAAGCCCTCCCTCTCGCGACGCGCCTCGTGCTCACCGAGATCGACGACGCCCCCGAGGGCGACACGTACTTTCCCGACTGGTCGCGCTCGGAGTGGACCGAGACGGCACGCGTGCCGGGCGAATCGACCCCCGATATCTCGTTCGTGACCTGGGAGCGCGTCTAGTCACTGAGGCGCTGTCAGCCGCCCGACATCTTCCATGCGCTCCGGCGCGCGGCTAACCGATAGCCTTAGACCGTGTCTACTACGTCCAATCCCTTCGGCCAGGTGCTCGTCGCTCTGGTGACCCCGTTCGCGCCCGATGGCGAAGTCGACTGGGCCGACGTGGAGAAGCACATCGACCGCGTGATCCAGGACGGTGCGGACGGCATCGTGGTCACCGGTACGACGGGCGAGACATCCACCCTCACCGACCCCGAGAAACTCAAGCTCGTCGAGGTCGCGAAGTCGGTCTCCGGCGGCCGCGCCAAGATCATCACCGGCGGCGGATCGAACGAGACCGCCCACGCCATCGAGCTCGCCAAGAAGAGCGAGAAGGCCGGCGCCGACGGCAACATGATCGTCACGCCCTACTACAACAAGCCGACCCAGGCCGGAGTGCTCACGCACTTCCGCATGATCGCCGACGCGACCGACCTGCCGGTGATCCTCTACGACATCCCCGGGCGCACCGGCATCCCGATCAAGTACGAGACGATCCTGCGCGCGGCGAAGCACCCCAACATCGTCGCCATCAAGGACGCCAAGGGCGATCTCGCCGAGGTGAGCCGCGTGCTCAACCAGACCGAGCTCATCTACTTCTGCGGCGATGACGCCAACGCCCTGCCGAGTCTCTCGATCGGCGCCTCCGGCCTCATCGGCGTGACCGCCAACATCGCGCCCATGCCGTACCGGCACATGATCGACGCCGTCAACGCCGGCGACCTCACCACGGCGACGGCGGCCCACAAGGCCCTCGAACCGCTCGTGCGCGCGATCATGACCCACGTGCCCGGCACGGTGTCGACCAAGTACGTGCTGCACGGCCTCGGACGCATCGGCTCGCCCCGCGTGCGCCTCCCGCTCGTCGGCCCCGAGGAATGGGAAGCCGCGCAGATCGAAGACGAGATCGACCTCGTCAAGGACATCGCGGGCCTCGACTTCTCCAACTTCCGCCCCGACCGCAACGCGGCCGCCGGCGGAGCGCTGCCCAAGATCGCCGGCACCACGCGCTGACGCGCGCCCACCATGCTTAGCCCAGGGGCTCAAGACCCCACAGTTCGACAACCAAGGAACGTATGCCCTCCACTATCTACACGCCCGCCAAGCTGAAACCAGGCACCCTGCGCATCATCCCGATCGGAGGCCTCGGCGAAATCGGCCGCAACATGACCTCGTTCGAGATCGACGGCAAGATCCTCATCGTCGACTGCGGCGTGCTCTTCCCCGAAGAGCACCAGCCCGGCGTCGACCTGATCCTGCCCGACTTCAGCCCGATCAAGGACCGCCTCGAAGACGTCATCGGCGTCGTGCTCACGCACGGACACGAAGACCACATCGGCGCGGTTCCCTACCTGCTCAAGCTCCGCGAAGACATCCCGCTCATCGGCTCCACGCTCACGCTCGCGCTCATCGAGGCCAAGCTCAAAGAGCACCGCATCGTGCCCTACACGCTCACCGTCGCCGAGGGCGACAAGGAGCACATGGGACCGTTCGACCTCGAGTTCGTCGCCGTGAACCACTCGATCCCCGACGCACTCGCCGTGGCGATCACCACGCGCGCCGGCACCGTGCTGCACACCGGCGACTTCAAGATGGACCAGCTGCCGCTCGACGACCGCATCACCGACCTGCGCGCCTTCGCACGCATCGGCGAGGCCGGCCTCGACCTGTTCATGTCCGACTCGACCAACGCCGACGTCCCCGGGTTCACCCCGAACGAGCGCGACATCGGACCGGTACTCGAATCGCTCATCGCCCGGTCGCCGCGCCGCGTCATCGTCGCGAGCTTCTCGAGCCACGTGCACCGCGTGCAGCAGGTGCTCGACGCCGCGCACGCCAACGGCCGCAAGGTCGTGCTGATGGGCCGGTCGATGGTGCGCAACATGGGTATCGCCGCCGACCTGGGATATCTGCACGTGCCAGAGGGCGTGCTGGTGGATGCGAAGAAGGCCGTCAACCTGCCCGACGACAAGCTCGTCTACATGTCGACCGGCAGCCAGGGCGAGCCCATGGCCGTGCTCTCGCGCATGGCCAACCAGGAGCACCAGATCGTCATCGGCAAGGGCGACACGATCATCCTCGCGTCGAGCCTCATCCCCGGCAACGAGAATGGCGTCTACCGCATGATCAACGGGCTCATGAAGCTCGGCGCGAACGTCGTGCACAAGGGCAACGCCAAGATCCACGTCTCCGGCCACGCCGCCGCGGGCGAGCTGCTCTACTGCTACAACATCCTCAAGCCGAAGAACGTGCTGCCCGTGCACGGCGAGCAGCGCCACCTCGTCGCCAACGCGAACCTCGCCATCCAGACCGGCGTTCCCGAGGAGAACACGTTCATCGCCGAAGACGGCACCGTGCTCGACATGGACAACGGCTATGTGCGCAAGGTCGGCCAGCTCGACCTCGGGTTCGTGTACGTCGACGGTTCCAGCGTGGGCGAGATCACC
>Ga0247809_1001388_pt1 | contig 10931 bp, 17 predicted proteins | sample UWRJL104311B1_FD_180951 | JGI IMG/M metagenome (GOLD analysis project Ga0247809, IMG submission 180951) | Plant litter microbial communities from Arlington Agricultural Research Station in Wisconsin, United States - UWRJ-L104-311B-1 | ecosystem: Environmental > Terrestrial > Plant litter >...
ACGTGTGATAGATGGTGACCACCATGTGGCGGACGCATAAGGAGGCCAGACATGATAACTTGAGGCTGAAGATTATGTACAGTTGCCGAAATTGAACTGCATGAACAAGGATCTGAGAGACCAGGTGATAAGCATCTGTCTGGTCACAGTGTATTAATTTTGTCATCGACAGGATTGGAAAGAATTAACCTTGTTGTAAGTATAGCAACAGAGTAGTCGGGTATTTCGAAGAAAGTTTATTTACATGTTCAAAAAGCGGACGGCAGTCAAACGGGGAGAGACGAAAGTATCACGTGACTACACATATCCTGTGCTACATTCCAAACGGGATATGCAGCGGGATTTTCGACCTTGTCATTCAAAGATTAAATAAGCGACAAGGTATTCTGTTGTTTATCACAGTTCCACAATATACAAGATTCAAAGACTCAAATCTCCCTTATGACTTTCCCAATCCAACCAGTACCAATAACGAAACGTTCATCACTACAATGACAAGCCAAATAAGTACAGCAAACACAGAAATTACCCAATGGTTCTTCATCTTTATACTTTCACCGTCCACAGTATTGACAGTCATATACTTGTTCCGACAAGTGAAATATATCAGCGGCGCTGATACAAAAGGCAGAATCACACTCAACGCTACCTGGGTCCCATTGAGTGCAGCACTCAAACCGTCTCTTCCGACCGCAGCAGCGATGATGATACTGGGAGTGATGGATATTGATCGAGTGAGCAAGCGCCGAAGCCAAGGAGCGCATTTCCAGTTCAGAAACCCTTCGCCAACCATCTGGCCTGCTATCGTGGCTACAATACCAGCTGAAGTACCACTGAGGAGGAGAGCCAACGCAAAGACAGTTCCAGCTATTGGTGCGATTGTTGATGAAAGTAACCTGTGAATACCGAAGAGGTCTGCGTCCTGTGCGGAAGAGTTGTCTGAAAGAAAAGCGCCAGCAGTGATGAGGATGGCACTGTTTACAAATAATGCGAAGATGAAGAGTGCAAGAGTCAACTCTACGATTGAGTAGCTCAAACAATTACGAATCGCAGATATCGAGGGGCGGTATTTGATGACGCTTTCCGCAGCCAAACCCTCGAAAGTGTCATCATCGTCTGGAAGGTTGCCCGATTTGACGTCGAAGTCATGAAGACGCGCCTGCACAATTCCACTCCCTAGATAGAGGCTGTGCGGCATGACTGTCGCACCCAGAATACCACAACTCAGATAGAGACTACAAGCCATCAGTATAGGAAACGTCCAAATGTTTGTTGGTCAGAGCATACCCCTCAGCTTGTACTATGGAGGACGAGGGAAGATAGCCCTTGAAAACTTCCCCAACTGTCACGTTCTCTATATATGACAGCTCAATACAGAAGCAAATGACCACACCTAGAACCAATGCCATCACAAAAAATTCGAAGTAGCGAAGGCGCCGCATCGATCCTGATGGGTTATAAAATATCAGAATCACAAGAACATCAATAAGAGTGAGAGCACATCCCGCCACCAAGGGAACCTTGATCAATATGTTCAGTGCTATGGCTGATCCTATCACCTGGTCAGAGCGATATTGTCAGTGGCAATATCCTGGAAATTGAGGCCGAGGTGTTTCCTCACCTCTGCGATATCTGTTGCGATTATGGCACTCTCCGCTAAGAAGTACAGACAATAAGTGAGCCATTTGGGCAAGTGCTCTCTGCAGTGTTCTGCAAGGTTCAATCCAGTGACAGTCCCAAGTTTGATACACAAAGACTGCAGAAAGATAGCGAAGATGTTTGACATCAGAATTACAAACAGTAATCTAAACTTATAAGCGGCTCCAGCCGCCACATCGGTCGAGTAGTTACCAGGATCAATGTATGCGACTGCAATCATAAATCCTATGTACATTTGTCAGTAAAGCGTGAGAGATGTGAGGAGCAGGAGGGGTTCTGACCTGGGCCGATGAAGCTACCGAATCTCCTGCAAACTTGCAAGAGCTTTCGAAGCCGCCACTGCAGAGGATTTGTAGGTCTACGAGAAGTGGGAGGATTCGTTGAAACATGGTGGATTTGCTGGTTGTTAAGCACTGGCTTGTCGGCTGTCGTTGTTGCATAGGTCATGACTCCTCCAGTGGGTCTTGGCCCTGACAGCGACATCTCTTCACATATCTCAGGTTTGATAACCGAGATACGTCGAATGCATGACTTGCTTGCATCACCAAGAGGTAATTGCAGGTTCATATCAGGTCTCAAATCTGCTCCAGTCGAGCATCCTGCCAGGTAGCGCTCCTGTTGGTTTACTAAGTCTGAATCAATTTCTTCCTGCTTTAGCGAGCCGCTCATGGTGTCGATGACCTCTGCATGTCTCCTGTCGCTGGTGCTGTCAGAACTAAATCAACTGGAGATACATTGAGGAAGTGGTGATAATCGACTTTGCAAGCTGCCAAGAAGTACTAACCCGAATGTGTGCTTATGCTTTACAAGTATACCTTTTCTGTCATCTACATTCCCTAAAAATCCCTTACTTCATTTGCTGCGACGCCGATGTTGCCGACTAGTGCCACTAAAATGCCTTCTTGCCGAGTGCGCACATGGCCAGCCTCAGTGAACTCCCAAGTCATATCCAACACATAAGTTTGGCTGGCTGGATTGATGGCAATGTACATTCTGGGAGTTTCTCGGTGTTGAATAAATGGCGCAAAGTGCATCACTCACGTAAAGCACGTCGGAGAGCCGTTCTAAAAGAGCTCTTCATCGATTCCCCACGGAGTCGCGCACTGTTAAAGACAAACTGGCATACCTTTTCAAAATATTCTTCTGTAGAACAATCGTAGTCAATCAATTCGCTCGCATCATCGTACGAAAGTCCAAGGAGTCCAATGACTCTGTCTCGCGGAACCAGACAGTGATGATACTCAAACTGCAAAACCAAAGCATACAGACTCCTCGGCGTCATCTTGCTGTGGTGCCAGCCAAACTTCTCTGGCTCTTCTTGATAGAGACGGTATCTCTCCTTTTCATGTATAACCTTCACCCAGTTTTCATCAAACTCGTTCACATCGTGTTGCATGTGTGCTAAAGTACTGATCCCAGACCATCTCCGGCCCATCCTCGCGAAGCCCACATTGGTGACTTTATACCATGGGAGGAATGAATCGCCCCATAGCACAAGAATCTCTTTCGCCAATACTATCTCTTGTACAATCCAGAGTCTTGACCAGTAGTCGATACTACCGAAGAAATCAAGAGCTCCTTTCAATGTCTCAGAGACTTTCATCTGCCCAAACCCAATAGCCACCGGATGCGCCCGATATGAACATATCTCGCGTACAATATCATGTGTCTTGGAATTACTGGACCCCAACCAAGATATAAGAAGTGCTGCCTTGGAAAAGATCTGCCCCATAAGAGCGACTTGGTGGTTCCTTTCGACTGAGGACGACTGATCAATACAAATCGAGTCGATCCAGAAATATTCCAATTTGGCTGCTTGCAAGGGCAGATTGGACGACATGAGTTCAGATCCTTTGAGGTCGCCAGCCTGATATCGGCTGCGAAGTCTCAATATTGAAACCATTGCTTGATAGATGTTTTCTCGCAACCTGAACTTCTTGCCATTTAAGTATATTGTGCGCCGAGGAGGTGCTGTTCCCCACGTATATGAGATTGCAACAAATTTTGGACATGAGAATAAGGGAAAATGGTACAGGCGACCGCGAAAGGTTGCATCTTTTGCTTTCCCGAAGCTTACCAATCGAATTTCCTGTGAGTCCTTGTCCAGAATGGTGTATGGTGATTTCATTCTCGCTGATACTGTCAAAACAAAACAAAGGAATACGATGCAAGAGCCTTATAACCACCTCGCAAAAGAAGAAGATGATAAAAAAGAAAAGAGACAAAAGAGATATGTTGTTGATGTGACACTTGGCTATCTTCGTGGCTTGCAACGTGCATGTCTTAACGCGAGGCACATCTGTCGGCTGAATGGGAACAAAATACACCTTTGTAAGTATCAACAATTCTGTCATGCGACAAGATATACAGGAATATTCATATTCTGAACTTATAATCAAGTTCAACCCAAAAATTTGGCGAGTACGACATGAGGTACGCATGGCCGTAGATGATGGGGTGGAGGTAAGGTAAGCGAAGCAAAACAAAACAATAACCAACAACTTTGACTTTTTAACTACAACAGAACAGGTTCAACAGTCCAAAAAGCATGACCAGGAGCTTGAAAACACCATAGATTGTCTATTCTAGTAGCATTAGTACACAAAATGGGATGGCTGGCCAGCACACGCCTTGGCATAAAAGTCCTCCTCTCCATCTTCAGTTGACCACAACTCAACAACCACACCACGCAAAAGGATGTCAAAAGATGCAAAAAGAAAATGCATCTACCGCGAATCGAACGCGGGGCCATTGCAATTGGTTCCCAAACGAATTCAGGAGCTGGCAAGCAACGATTTTACCACTAAACCACAGATGCTTCATGTCTTACAGGATGAGATGATTTGATGGAAGAGAAGCGCTTGTACAAAACTATAATCTTTGAGTATCAGCCTTAAGCGAGCAGAGCTTTCTCAGATTGAGTGTGGTGGGTCACCTGACTCGATTGGGTCACGGTAAGGATACCTTCCGCATTGGATAATCCTGGACCGCTAACCCCACTCTATTATCTCAGCACGTCCTAAAACATCTCAGACCTACTACATACTCGAAGGTCGAAGGTCAGAAGTGTCAGTTCTCCAAGATCAAGTCCCCACGTCTTGAAAAGTGGTACTGACTAGGTCGGGCAACAGAACCCGAGAAAACATGAAAACACTCACACTTCCTCGTGGCAAACACATACGTCTCGTACGTTCTAGTCCGAAGGCTGTGATGCCAAAATCAACCTAGTCGTTGTAATCGTCCTTGGACGGCACAATGACCATGCATGTATGTTTTAATAGCCTGGACTTGTTGGTCTTGGCAATATTGTAATACCTGCTATCAATCCCATACACCAATCTAACTAACAACATCCGCGATCTATGGTCATATATCACTACCAGGGCTTGTATTACATACTGAATAGCTCTATACTCTACTCTCAGAGCAGAACAGCCCCTCCAATCAGCATCAACACACCCATCAACTGTGACATTCCACCACTGACCCTGCCAGCAGCAGATTTATCCTTCGTCCCCTCAGTCGCGTTACCACCTGTTCCAGTGATTGCTCCAACATCCCCTGCAAGCTCCGCCACACTCACCTTCTTCCCATCCAAATCCACCATGATGTACAACTTCTTTGTCACCGGCAATCCCAAGACACTAGCACTACCTTCTTGACTAGGTTTGACATTCAAGTAACACAGTTTGTCCGCAATGTCATTTCCCTGGAGATCACTAGTGTTGTAGGGTGATTTGAAAGTCAGTTCGGAGATGGGGACGGTGATTGGTGTTGAGAAATCCGTGAGAGAGAAGGAGACGGTGCTTGTGTTGGTGAGGTAGGCACATGGAACGACTGCGTCTGCAGTTGCCAAATTGAGAGGAGTCGAAGGGTCGCGGGCGGCATTGTTGTCGTAGGTCTTGTAATCGACACCTAGAAGATCCCAGATGCGTGTAGTGATGGTTTGCGGAAGTAAGATGGTATCGACAGTACTCAGGAACGTCTTTCCAATCGGGAAATCTAACTTGATAGCGTCTTTTCCAGTGCTCACCGAGCCGACAGATGCTTCGACGGTGAGAAGCGAATAATTGTACAATGCCGCTTTCTGGTTGAATACTGTCGTATCGAGCGACACGAGAGGAGCCTTGAACGCTTTCTCATCACCACCTCCCAACAATAGATGACCAGTCTTCTTATCCTGATTCAACCACAAACTATAGGAACGACTTTTGATCAATCCAGATTCAATGAAATCCTCAATCACACCTCGTGAAATAGCATTCTGCTTCCCCTCAACCGAGGCGCCTGGAAGGCCGAATCCGATCTCATGATATTGTCTAAGAGCAGGAAACGTGCGGACCTTGCCAGCGGCCGAAACACTCGTAAACGATTGAGAATATATAAATGAGAGTGGCCTAGTGAGATTCGCGTTATTGATGGCGTATTTATCTTTTCGATACACGTAGGTTGAGTTCACGAGAGATCCTGAATTAGTGGAGGACGCGGGACTCGTCAAGATGAGATTTGGTATGTCATCCTGAGCAGAAGTGCTAAGAGCAGGATTATCTGAGGCACGGATTAGTCGAAGGTAAAGAGAAATGAAGAATGGTCACGGACAATATTTATTTGGAGAGTTCTCTCCCAAAGAGCTGGTATTGTTGTCGATTCTCACATCTCTCCTGTCGAGTTCTATGGAGACCGGGACGGATTGGGGTGGCGTCCCAAGTGAAATATTGAATGAATAAGTCGAAAGATCGTACAACTCGTTGTTCTAGTGATCATTAGCGTCATCTGTTTGGTGTATGAAGGTCACATCTTACGACTATAGCGAATGGGATGTCAAATTTGTCTTGACATGAAGCTGTCTGCAACAGAACAGCTAAGAGCAAAGTGGTGATAGAAGATTTGGAATGCATGATGAACGTGTGTAGATAAAGTCTATTAACGGGAGATGTTTGTATCGCTATTGCGAAGTATACTCTCCAAAACCAGGAGAGACTCGGACCTTTGTAATGGCATCTTCACACCCTGGTAAATCAACAGGAAATATCGCCCAAGCTGCGCCTCACCCCCGTGTACTCCACCATCATCACTTCCAACATATCGCACTGGAAACAAAAACACGCAAACGTCGTGAATTTCCGATTACCTACTCTGAACTAAGAGGCTCGGAGACAAGCATTAGTTCGAAGGCTTGACATCAAGCCCAGTATTTGGCCGCTTGAATAGGACGCAAGGAGCTTTTGTTGATATACTGGAAATGACATGACCGTGGGGTCGCTACTGTGCCTCATCTGCCTCATCAAACTTCGATTATGAAAGACCATATCCAGACACTGGAATCAGAAAGCCTGATACGGTCTTCATTGGACCAACATGTCACGGAGATATAAGTTCATCGCCGTACTGGTGTACTAAACATCCTAAATAGAGTCAACGGCACGCCCCGAGGAATACATAACGCATCTCAAGTGTCTTATTAATTGCTGCGAACACCCATACTCTGTAGATACAGGTGCACCCCACTCCTTCGCGTTGGTCTGAATGCTTGTCCCAACTCAAGCTTTCTTGTGTTATTGGACAAGCACACCGAGCAAACGCCACTTCCTTCTTCATGATCAACCCAATGTCATATCGTCGGCAACATCCATGATCACACAGCCTAGGGGTACACGTACCGCTACAAATCTACGTGGTCGTGTTGTGTCTCGCGAGTCTCGATTGACATGAGAAGAGGCCGTACGATACGATTGTTGCACTGCCCCAACGTCCAAATACATCTCTTTGCGTCAAACGCAGAAGAGGAAGGTGCTTCGAGTGACACATTTAGCCGAAATGCTTGACATGCTTGGCAACGACTTGATTTGGCTTGACACATTCTCGGATACGAGGTGAGTATAATGGTGACACCTAATTTGTGATTCTTTGTCATTTTGAAACTCTTTGAAGATTTAAGCTCAGTAATTCATGATCTTGTGCTAGTAATAGTTACTTCTCCTGAAAACTGTGGATACGACATCTAGTATATTTCAGCTCCTCCCTTCATGTACAGTTGTAATGCGTGGACAATGCTCGTATATAACACAATCGCAGCCATCTATAGCGATATCGTGTTCTTTGCTACCCTGCATTGGTCGCTTGCATCCAAACTCTTTTCACGACAGTAAGTTCACCTGTTCCCATCAGTTTCGCTGCCCAAATAGCTCTCTCTCAACCTCCTCATCTGCGTCCTTAAACCATGCGTTCAATTCTCCGTCTGGAGCTCCTGTCCCCACAGCCACGCCTCTCAGAACTTTACTCTCCTTATCTATGAATGAGGACGCTCTTGATGGTCTCAATCTCTGAGCTGTATTGGTCCTCCATGACTTCTGATACTTGGCTTCAAAGGCAAAGTACAGCGTATCCCTCTGTCTGTCTCTGTCCGCTTGGCTAAAGACGACCGGCCGAGCCGAGACCATTTTTGTTATATTTGCTGTAGGTTTTCTGGTATTCTTGAGAGAAGACCTGCTAGCTTGAAAATCTTGTTATGTTGCGCTGGATCTCCTTGTGTGATACTGAAAAATTTGGTCCATCATCTATCGGCATCGGAGCTGGCGACGGGACAAGAGCATTAGACGAAGGTTTCGCTGATTTTGAAATGGGTACAGGATTATGTCCAGCCTCGGACCGTGCTCCTAGAGTTTGGGGCGAAGCAGGTGGTGAGGAAAAATTATATCAATACGTATAGACGAGGCAGTATCCACAACTGACATACTCGGCGTCTCGATGTCAATCTGAGGTACTTCATTACCCGGGCGGCCAATTGTTCCGCTTGACTGTTTCAAAGACCCCATACATGTTCCGAGGTGTTCCACTGTTTTGATATCCCAATTTTTGATCAGGGAGACGTCATGCGTGAAAATCGTTGCATCAGTACAGGGCTGAGCATCGATATTCTGGTTAATCAAGCTTTGCGAGATATATAGCGAAGCAGAATCAGCGTGCTGAGATGTAGACATCATATCTTGTTGATACAAATGTAGACTCTCCAAGGGCACAGAGCATCGCGGGCCCGGTGGTATTGTATTGTAGAAGGCCTGTTGCACATTTTAAGGAAGTCGTATAGTCATTGGCCGGGCACTAGGGTTTCCATGAAGGTGTTTTGATGGTAAGGGATCCTGTATCTCTGGAGAAGTAGTCGATAAACCTGTATTTGATGTAGAGGAATGGCTAGCACTTGGAATGACTATTTGCTGCACTCTAGCAGAATCCAGGCTCGGAGACTGCTGCAGCTGACGTTGCCTCCATAAGGATGATGGGTGGTACCTCATATACTTTCCATCGTTTGAGCATGAGGACTTTTGTCACTTAGAAGGAGTTTCATCAAGTACACTCTCCGGAAATTTTGTTTTGTCGATGATAGCTGTTGCACTTCTGGTACAAGATACAAATCTGGGTCCTGTGGCATTGAATGCTTGTGGGTAATCAATAAATTCTGAGTTGGTTCGAGTTCTTGTGAATAGAATCCTAGCGTCACGAGTTTCTGCTTGTGTTTCTAAAAAGTTTCAAACATTTCTTCACTCGTCGATGCTCCGACAAGTATGATATGATCTTTCTTCGCCATAATCCTGTCTCTCTGCTGGACTTCTGCTTCTTGTGGGCTGATCTTCTCTAATTGTACTTGGATGTGATGGAGCAATCCACGAAAGTCGTTGAGTTTGAATGATACAACAAGCTCGTCACACCCCTTTGAAAGAAACTGTTCTTTGTACTTCACGGGTTTTGACTAGATCATCTAACTTGTGATCGATCGTTGCTGACGATGCGAAGTTGACAAATTTAATTTGTGCGTGTGAATGATTTCGTGACTATGACAGTGTCAACGTAAGAAATTATATCAAGACCCTACAGCATGCCGATGGATACATGTCAAGTTTTTCGTTAGAAGGAAAGGGATGAGTTTGGGTTCGACCGGTTGGTGATCTTACGAACGAAGTTTTCTGGGACGACTGCTGATCGTGCGTTTTAGTATCCTTGGATTGGTTTGCTGGCTTAGGTGTTCTAGCATCTAGATCAGTTGAGTTGTCGATTCCGGAATATTGATGCTCAGTGTGGTATTTTATGCCTCGGATTGCTCTGGTGTAGCCATTCTTGGAAAGGGTGGAATGGTAATTACCGGAATCTGCGGAGAACTTCCACTATCCTCAGAGTGACTGCTCACTTATTTAGGAATGTCATTCAAGGATATGTGAAAGAATTTGATAGAATTCACCACTCTTGAGTCAGTACTATGACTGCCTTCTTCACGGTCATCCCCAACAGGCACTACCTCTGGCAAGTATAATTCAGGATTTGCAAGTTGATCAGGAATCTCATCATCTGGAATCCTAACTGCAGGAAAAGAAAACATATTGAAATTTTCATCTTCAAATAATGATAATTGTTCTTGCGACAAGCCAGCAGTTTCCAAGCCGTCGTGCTCGAACGACATGTCTAGAATAGCTGTTGGTATTGATGAGAACAAATCCAGGTTGATAGCTTGTAGCAGAGGAAGGTTATGGTAGAATGTGTGAATTTATTGCATAAATGAACAAAGTGTTTAACGAACTGAAACCAGTTGGTTTGATGTTGAAATAATTGGTGGGAGAAATGGTATTGAGAAGTGGACGAGTGAATTGTGAATCTAAATTTGGAAAAGCATGTTTGAATGATTGGATAGTTCGAAGTTTTGTGATGGTCGAGAAAAATTTGGTGAACCACCAAGAAACCTCGAAATCATTTGCGACAATAGTTTAGTTTGGAAAGTTGTGTCAAAGTTGAAGTCTTTGATGAAGCAAGAACGAAGTGAGTCGTCATAGTATTATTACACTATGAAGCATTTAATCCTCAGACCGACTTCCATAGAGCAAAGCTATGATCCTAGTCTCTAGTTAAGAAAGTCAAGAGTGATAAGAGTATATTTGAATTCCTTTGGAGTGTACAAACATGAGCGATGGTTTGTTTCTTGCTCGACGAGATCCGTGGCAATTGCTGACCCGCGGTTGAATCTAGCTAGTGCGATGCGTAGTCGATGCAAACAATATACGTATACATGATGTCATGTTTGAATATCTCGTGTCTTCATATGACCTCGCGCAACTTCTGATAATGCTTTGGTAGTGGTCATTGTTTTGCTGGCAGTGTGCCAAAGATCACAACTGCAATTGACTCCTGAACCTACCCTGTGGATATCTCTCCCTCATCAATTGCCACACTACTCTTATTATGATCACGATAGTCGTGCATCCGGTGACATCTTCCAAAAGCTGATT
>Ga0247809_1001389_pt1 | contig 10930 bp, 11 predicted proteins | sample UWRJL104311B1_FD_180951 | JGI IMG/M metagenome (GOLD analysis project Ga0247809, IMG submission 180951) | Plant litter microbial communities from Arlington Agricultural Research Station in Wisconsin, United States - UWRJ-L104-311B-1 | ecosystem: Environmental > Terrestrial > Plant litter >...
GTGGTTCGGCACGGTGAAGGCGATTTCGGCGTCGAACGCGCCCTCCAGGTCCTTCAGGCGGATTTCGCCGCCCTTGTCGTGGCGGTTGACGATCATGTGCACCTTGTCCTTGCCGTATTCCAGCGAGCGGAACACGTTGAGCAGGCGCTTGCTGTCGCGGATGTAGGGCAGCGTGGTTTGCAGGATCGGATAGATATGGTCGGCGTGGTCGAGCGCGCGGATGCTGACCGCGTCCAGGCTGCGGCCGACGTCGAGCAGCACGAAGTCGTACTGGCGCCGCGCCAGCTTGAGGATGGCGTCGATGTGGTCCGGCTTGACGTCGTTGGCGTGGGCCGGGTCGGACGGCGCCGCCAGCACGCTGTAGTTGGGCGTGATGTTCAACATGCTCGACGCCAGGAACGACGGGTCGAGGCGGTGGATCTGCTGGGCGACGTCGCTCAGCGTGGCCAGCGGCTTGTGGTCGGAGACGAACAGCGAGGCGTCGCCGAACTGCAGGTTCAAGTCGATCAGCGCGACCTTCTGCTTGCCGCTGGCGGCCAGTGCGTAGCCGAGATTGGTGGCGAGGAAGGTGGCGCCGCTGCCGCCCTTGCAGGAGATGAAGGCCAGCACCTTGCCGGCGGTCTGGCCGCGGCGCTCCAGCTTTTCGCCGATGCGTTCGATGGCCGGGTACAGCGCGGCGCTGTTGACCGGCGACGGCAGCACCTCGCGCACGCCGGCGCGCATCGCCTTGAGCAGGAATTGCTGGTCCTGGTCGACGCACAGGGCGACGCAGGCGATGTTGGGGTGCTGCGCGGTGAAGCGCTCCAGCTGCTCCAGGTCGCCCTCGTCGACCTGCGGCCGGTCGATGATCAGCACGTCCGGCATCTGCTCGTCGTTGAGCGCGGCGGTGCGGATCACGCCGCCCAGCAGATGGTCGATCTCGTCGGACGTCGAGCGCGAGCGCAGCATGCGCATCAATTCGGCCAGGTGGCGTTCATCGCGTGAAATGACGGTGATCTTCACTGTGCCTCCTTAACGGTTGCCGCCGACGCCGATCGAGAAGGCGTTCGAGCTCGCCTCCGGCGTGGCGAAGGAACGCTGGTAATTGTCGTAGGCGGCCTTGGCGGCCTGCGCGTCGAGGCCGTTGACCGGCGAGCGGTTCAGGCGGGCGTCCGGGTTCAGCGTTTGCTGCGCCTTGACCAGCCGCACGCTGTCGCCGAACTGGCGGTCGGTGCGCGGCGAGGTGCCGCAGGCGCTGAGCGCGATGGTGGCCGCGATCATGGCCGCCGGCATGAGAAGGTGCTTGCGCATGGCGGCTCCTATTGCACGCCCGGCGCGGCGGAGGGCGCGGGCGGCGTGGCGGTGGGCGTAGCGGGTGCGGCGCCTTCCATCTTCCCGCGCAGGAAGAAGTCGAAGCGGTTCGGCGCCGTGTAGTCGTCGGTCGGCAGCTTGTGGTCGGGCGGCAGCGGCTGCGCCAGGTGCGGCGTGACGATGAACACCAGCTCGGTGCGGTCGCTCTGGAAGTCGCTGCTGCGGAACAGCGCGCCCAGGATAGGGATCTCGCCCAGGCCGGGGAAGGCCTTGATGTTGGTGGTGACGTTGTTCTTGATCAGGCCGCCAATGGCGAAGCTCTGGCCGTCGTACAGCTGCACCGTGGTGCTGGCGCGGCGCGTGGTGAACGACGGCAGCACGGCGGTGGCGGTGCTGCCGCTGGCGGTGATACCGATGCCTTCGCGGTTGAGCTCGGACACCTCGGGCTGCACCCGCAGGTTGATGCGGCCGCCTTCGAGCACGGTCGGGGTGAACTTGACGGCGATGCCGTATTCCTTTTCCTCCAGCGTGACGCGCTGGGTGCCGCCGGTGGTGTCCTGCGACACCGGGATGAAGATCTTGCCGCCGGCCAGGAAGCTGGCCTCCTGGCCGCTGATCGCCATCACGGTCGGCTCGGCCAGCACCTTGATCAGGCCATCGTTCTTTTGCGCGTCCAAGGTCAGGAACTTGCCGTTGCGGTTGTTGAAGGCGTCGATCTTGTTGGGGTTGCCGCTCAGCAGATTGGACAGCATGGTGTAGGTCCAGCTGCCGCGCGTGCCGGCCAGGCCGACGCTGGCGCCGAGCTGGTCGACCAGCGTCTTGGACACTTCGGCGATCTTCACCTCCAGCATCACCTGCTGCGGCGCGGCCACGGCCAGCATGTTGACCACGCGGCCGCCGCCGCCGTTCTGGTTCTGGCTGAGGCCGGCCATCGGGTCCAGCGTCTGCTGCGAGCTGGCGCTCGTCGCCGCGCCGGAGGCCGAGGAGGCGGCGCCGTCGGCCCCGCCCGGCGTCGGCGTCGGCGTGTTGGCGCCGCTGTTGCCACCGCGCGAATTGCGTTGCAGGTAGGCGCTCGCCACCGAGGCGATCTGCGCCGCGCGCACCGAGTCGGCCACCGTGCCGGACAGGATCAGCGAGTTGCCGGAGACGGTGATGCGGATGTCTTTTTCGGTCGGGAACAATTGCTCGAACTGCTGGCGCAGCGCCACCGTGTCCAGCCCGACGACGATGTCGATGATGGTGGCCTGGTTGGCGCGGTTCCAGATGATCAGGTTGGTCGCGCCGGTGGCCTTGCCGAGCATATAGACTTCGCTGGGATTGATCAGGATGACGTCGGCGACCTTGGCGTCGCCGACCGCCAGCCGGGCGGCGGGCGAGGGCAGGCGCATCAGGGTGGACTTGCCCTCCGACAGGTTGAGCTGGGTGGCCAGCTCGATGCGGGTGGCGCTGGTGGCGGTGGTCGTGGTTGCAGCCGGCGTTGACACCGGCTGCGCGGCCAGGGCGGGCTGCGCGCACAGGACGGCGGCCAGGGCCGCGGTCGCGGCGGCGGTGTGGAATGATGTCGCGTTCAATTCGGTGGTCAAGTCGCTCTCTCCGGCTATTAGAATTGCTGGGAACTACGTTCCAGGCCCTTGATGACTTCTACGGTGTCGCGTTCGATCTTGCGCGGCGCGGCGGCCGGGCGCGGCGCCGCGGCCACCGGAGCCTGCGCCTGCGCGGCCGGCGGCGTGTTGGTCAGCTTGGAGATCGCGGCGGCGCGCGGCTTGCCGTCGTCGAGCAGGCTGCTCTTGGTCGCGCCCTCGGTGTTGGCCGATTGCGGGTCAACCTGGTTGCGCAGCACCAGCGACAAGGTGCCGACGCTGCGCGCCAGGTCCAGCTTCTCGACCTGTTCCGGCGTCAGCTCCAGCGTGACGGCGTTGACCACCTTCGGCTTGGTGTCGTCGCGGTTGGATTCCTGGGCGATGGCCAGCACCAGTATGCGTTCCAGCACGATCTTGGAGATCGCCTGCTCGCGCACCGAGTTGTCGCCGCCGCTGTCGTTCTGGGTGTTGACCAGGATGTCGACGAAGTTGCCCGGCAGCGCGAAGCCGGCCACGCCGACCACGTCGTTGACGCGCACCGTCATCGCCCGCTTGCCGGCGGCCACCACGGCCGACAACCCGCCGGTGGTGCCGGCCGGCGCCAGCCTGCTTTCGGAGATCGGTTCGCCGCGCTGGATGTTGCCGCGCGTGATGCGGCCTTCGAGCGTCTTCAGGTCGACCATGGCGCCGACCGGCATCGAGCTGGCCGGCCAGTCCACCATGTGCACCAGCTCGGGCGTGATGCGCGCGCCCATGCTGATGTCGAGCAGCGCGACCGCCACCTTGTTGCTGTTGCCGGCCGACTGGCCGGCGATCCATTGCGCCGCGACGACCACGGCGGCCAGCGCCAGGATCAGCGCCACGCCTATCATGGTTAAAGCCCTTGTGTTTCTCATCCTGGCCTTCCGGTGTGAAGAGGTATCGATGCTTCGCGGCGTTCGCGTTCCTGCTTGTGCTGCTGCTCGGCGACCCGGCGCGCGCCGGCGCCGGCGAAGTAATTATTCCAGGCCCAATCGAGCGAGCGCTGGTCCAGTGTGGGCGGCGTGCTTTCGTAGCGGGCCAGGTCGCGCACCTGGCGGATCAGGTCGCGCGGATAGCAGGCCAGCAGCGGCGTGTCGTCCTTGTCGTGCAGCGCGTGCAGCAGATAATCAAACGCCGCCGCATCGAATTCCATGTCGTACTTCACGCAGGCCTGGCGGAAAAGTAGCTCATATTCCGCCTGGGTTTGCGGCGGAACTTCTATCTTGTAACCCAGTCGCCGAAGGAAGGCGCCATCGGATAAACGTTCCGGTAGGAAGTTCGACGAGAATACCACGACCACATCGAAAGGAACTTGAAAAACAAGTCCGGTGTGCAAGGAAAGATAATCGACGCCACGGTCCATCGGCACGATCCAGCGGTTCATCAATTCCAGCGGCGAGCAGCGTTGGCGGCCGAGGTCGTCGATGATGAAAATGCCGTTGTTGGCTTTCAAATGAGGAGGCGCTTGATACAGCCGCGTGTTGGCGTCGAAGCGCAGGTCCAGCATCTCCAGCGTCAGCTCGCCGCCGGTCAGCGCGGTCGGACGTTGCAGGCCGCGCACCCAGCGCGCGTCGAGCATGCGGGTCTGGTCCTCGTCGGTTTCCCAGGACGCCAGCGCGCGGTGCTGCACCGGATCGTAGAAGGGCACGACCTCGCCGTCGATCATGATCGCGTACGGCACCGAGATGGCGCCGTGCAGCAGGCCGCACAGGCGCTCGGCGAGGAAGGTCTTGCCGCTGCCGGCCTGGCCGTAGATGAAGATGGCGCGGCCGGAGTTCATCGCCGCGCCCATCTGGTCCAGCACGGCGGCGCTGGCGACCACGTCGTGGAAAGTCGCTTGCACGTCGGCGCGCGTGACGTGCAGGTGGCGCACGCTTTGCGCCTCGACCTGGGCCACGTAGGCGGCCAGCGTCACCGGCGCCGGGCCGGCGTAGGCGTTGCGGTTCAGGCAGGCGATGGCGCGCTGCGCGCCGGCGTCGGTGAGGTGATAGGTGAGGTCGGCGTCGGTGCCGCTGTGGCCGCTGCGCGTGACTTCGCACAGCTTCTCGTTGCGCAGGTGCGTGATCAGCGGCGTGATGACGCTGACGCTCAGTTTCAAATGGCTAGCCAGTTCCGGCAGGCGCACCTGGCCGCGCTGGAACAGCACCTTGGACAGCAGCTCGACCAGGAATAAAAACGGCAGGCCGGTGTCGTCGACGCCGCGCGGCGCGCGCAGGTCGGCGGGTGCTGGCGCCGGTGTGGCGGCCGCGTCGATGGGCGTGGCCGGCATCACGCGAACAGGTTGCGGCCGGTGGCCGCGCCCATCGCCAGATACGGCAGCGCGCCGGCGGCGATCGCCACCGCGTACGGCAGGCGGCCGCTGGCGGCGGCCGGCGCTTCGACCTTGGCGACTTCGCCGGCGAGCGAGCGCAGCATGCTGTACTTGAGCATTTGCCAGGTGTTGCCGACCATGATTTTCAGGCGGCCGTTGTAGGCCGCCACCGCCAGCGCGAGCACGCCGCCGGCCAGCAAGGTGAGTAGCACGATGCCAGCCACCGACCACGGGCCGACGAAGGCGCCGAGCATCGCCATCAGCTTGACGTCGCCGGCGCCCAGCGCGCGCATGGCGTACATCGGCAGCAGCAGGCCGAGGCCGACGCCGAGGCCGGCCAGCGACATCAGCAAGCCGATGCCGCCGAACGGCTGTATGAACAGACCGTCGCCCGAGGGCAGCGCGGCGTTGAGCAGCACGCCGAGCACGGCGCCGCCGAACACCAGCGCGTTGGGAATGCGGCGCGTGCGCAGGTCGTTCCACACCGCCAGTGCGAGCAGCGCGCACAGGACGAGCAGGGGCATAGAGGTCATGATGTCGCCTTGCGAAAAGGGATCAGTCAGTTGGAGTGACTATAAAAAATCCGGAGCGGCGTGTGCCGTTCCGGATTTTTTACGCCGCTGAAAATTAAGCGGTCTTGACCAGCGTCGAGATGTATTTCAGCGAGTCGGTGATTTTCGGGCCGAGGAAGGCCAGGCCGGCGGTGATCGCGGCGGCGATGGCGGCGGCCATCAGAGCGTATTCGATGGCGGTGATGCCGGCTTCGTCGTTGATGAAATTTTTGATGGCGTTCATGATTGAATCCTGGTTTAGTTGGTTGAAATGGGGCTTTGCTGCTTCAACTAAAACGGGGTTCAGGTTTTAGGTACTTGGTGCTGCTGTGCAGGTCGGTTTGCGCTGCTGATGTAAGTCATTCTACGCATGCTGTTGTCACTGGTCATCGGACAAACGTCACTTTGTTGCGTGACATTTGTCATCGCCGGGGTTTCAGGTTTTGGAACCCACGACGGCCATCACGGCGATGGCCACGATCACCGACACCAGGGCGGCGATCAGCGCGTATTCCATCAGCGTGGCGCCATCCTGCTTCGCGGTGAAGCGTGCGGTGCTGCGTGCTTTGAGTGAAATGCGCATTACTGCTCCTGTGGGGTCTTGCATGGTCAAGCGTGTCATTCTAAACAACTTGCTGCGTCGCCGCATCGGATAAAAGTCATTTATAAAAGTGACATTTGTCACGGTCGGTCCTATAAAAAAGACCGGAGCGGCTGGCGCCGTTCCGGTCTTTTTCGCGCCGCTGAAAATTACGCGGTCTTGACCAGCGTCGAGATGTATTTCAGCGAGTCGGTGATTTTCGGGCCGAGGAAGGCCAGGCCTGCGGTGATCGCGCCGGCGATGGCGGCGGCCATCAGTGCGTATTCGATCGCGGTGATGCCGGCTTCGTCGTTGATGAAATTTTTGATGGCGTTCATGATGGAATCCTTGTTTAGTTGGGTAAGAGTGGTTGGTCGCATTCAACTAAAACGGGGTTCGGGTTCTAGGTATTCGTGCAGCTGATGTAAGTCATTCTACGCACGCCGATCGCGCCGCGCATCGGACAAACGTCACCATTCGCGGTGACAATTGTCATCCCACGCAATGCTTGGTGGCGTAGACGTACAACTCCAGCCGGTTGGCCACGCCCAGCTTCTGATAGATGGTGGTGAGGTTGTTGCGCAGCGTGGGCTCGGCGATGAACAGCCGCGACGCCAGCTCCTTGTTGGGCGCGCCGTTGCCTTCGACCACCACCGCGACGATCTTGCGCTCCTTCGGCGTCAGCGTGGCGATGCGCGCCGCCTCCGGATCGGCCTTGGCCGGCGCGGAAATTTGCGTCAGCAGCGCGCTCATCAGCGCCGGGTCGACGCACAGGTCGCCGCGGTGCACGGCGCGGATGGCGTTCAGCACCACCTCGGCCGGCGCCTCCTTGCCGACCACGCCGCGCGCGCCCAGCTTGATGGCCTGCGTCAGCAAGCCCTGGTCGCGGTTGCCGCTGAGGATCAGCACCTTGGCGCCGCTGTCCAGCAGCAGGCGCGGCAGGATGGCGATCGAGCTTTCGCCCTCCAGGTCGAGATCGAGCACGATCACGTCCGGCCGCAGCCGGCTTGCTTCGCGCAAGGCGCCCTCGTTGTTGTTGGCGCTGCCGATCAGCGCCAGGCCGTCGCCGGCGCCCTCGATCAGTTTTTCCAGCCCCCACAGCATGGTCTTGTGGTCGTCCACCAGCATGATGCGGATAGGAGTGTTGCTCATGGTCTTGCCTCGGTTGTTTATACCGGGATGGCGATATGTACCGCCGTCGCGTCTTGCGACGTGCGGACTATCTCGATCGTTCCGCCGAGCGCGTTGGTGCGCTCGGCCAGCGATCCTGGCAGGAATGGGGCCGGTGGACCTTCCGGTGCTTCGTTTTCTATGCGTATCCGCAACTGGCCGTCGACGTTGCTGAGGTCGACCACGCCGTTGCGGGCACGGGTGTGCTTGCGTATATTGTGCATGCCTTCGTTCACGATCTGGAACACCTCGGCGGCCAGCCGGTCGCTGATCGACAGGCCCGGCTGCGCCTGGATGGTGATCCGGATGCCGTAGAACTCGTGCACTTGCTGCGCCTGGCGCCGCAGCGCCACCAGCAGTTCGGCGTCGGTCTGCGCCGCTCCTTGCCGCACGCTGCGGGCGAACTGGCGCATGTCGCCGATGACCTGCGTGGTCATGTCCAACAGTTTATCAAGTTCGGGCGCGACCGGGTGATCCGATTGCAAAGTCTGGCGCACCGCGCTGATGCCGTGGCGCAGTCCGATGTAGGGTTGGATCGCGGTGTCATGCAAGTCGCGCGCGATCTTTTGCCGTTCGCGGAAGGCGGCGTCCGAGGCCAGCCGGTCGAGCAGCACGATGTTTTCGATCACCGGAAACACCTGCGCCGCCAGCTGTTGCAGGAACACCGCGTCGGCGCGGTTGAGGCGGGTTTGTTGCGACACCACGTAGATGCGCCCCTCGCCCTTGCGCAGCGGCAGCGGCGCGCTGACGAAGGAGTGGGCGTCGAGCAGGTCGACCAGTTGCTCGCAGTCGTCGCGCGACAGCGGCTGCCAGCGGTTCTGGCCGGGGGCGCGGCTGCGCGCCTCCAGCGTGCCGGGCAGGCGCGGATGCAGCGCGGCGGCGTACTGCACCAGCGCGCGCGCGCCGAACACCAGCAGCGGCGCGGCCGCGCCCTCCGGCAGCCGCGACAGCGAGGCGCGGCCGTCGGCGGGGCCGGACGAATGCAGTTGCCATAATTCGTCGGGACCGTCGCGCATCAGCAGCAGGCAGTTACTCGCTTGATAGAAGTTGCGGGTTTTACGCAACATCGAGGCGATGGTCTGGTCGACGCCGAAACGCGGGTTGGACAGGTCGCTGACGTCGCGCAGCAGGCGCAGCCGGCGGCGCTGCGCCACGCCCAGGCCGCCCCAGTAGGCGATCATGTAGCCGAGCGCCAGCACAAAGATGGTGCGCAACAACAGGTGGCCGTGGTTGACGCTGTTGTCGGCGAGCCACGTCGATACGGCCAGCGCGACGGCCGCGCCCAGCGTGATGCGCGCGCCTTCGTCGAAGCCCCATTGGAACGACGCGGTCAGGATGACGAAGAAGAAGAAGGGGAAGAAGAAGCTGTTGCCGCCGCCGCTGGCGTACAGCATCAGCGCGTACCAGGCGAGATCGATCCAGTACACCAGCTTGCCGTGCCAGAATGGATCGCGGCGCTTGCGCGCGGCCACCAGCAAGGTCACACTGTGCAGCAAGTAGGCGCTGAAAATCATCCAGCACAGCGCGCTGCGCGAGCCGCCGGTGGCGCCCAGGTCGCCGGGGGCGATGAACAGCGTCAGCAGCGCCGACACGGCCAGCAGCAGCCGCATGATGAACACCATCGAAGCGCCGGCCGCGTCGCCGCCGGCGCGCTGGCGGGTGTCATCAAGGTCCGCGTCCGGAGGCATGCTGTCTACGATCAAACCGCTTCTCCGATTGTTGTTGCGGGTGCAATTTCGAGTCTACCCACAGACGGCACCCTTGTCCAGCCGCGCATGATAGGCGCGGCCGCGACGGCGCGCAAGCCGCTGTAGTTCATGCTTTTTGCTAACTTTAAATAACTAGGCGAAAGAAAATGAATCACGCTACAATGCCGCATCGTCACCCCGATCCCGTGGCGCTGCCGCCGGCCTCAGTCGTAGCGCCGGCCAGCACCACGACAGTGCCGCGCTCTCCGCGCTACCGCCTGTTTCCCGATATCGTCGAAGTAGACCGTACCACGGAAGCAACACCATGAAGACCCCAGAATTTTTCCGCCGCCGGCGCCAGCGCGGCTCGGCCGTCGTTGAGATGGCCATCATCGCGCCGCTCGCGTTCCTGCTGCTGATCGGCGTGATCGAATACAGCATCCTGTTCTACACCACGCTGACCATGCAGTACGCGGTGCGCGAGGGCGCGCGCTACGCCATCACCGGCCGCAGCGACCTCGACCCGGCGACCAGCAACCAGGCGCGCTTCCGCGCGGTGATCCAGCAGATCAAGAACAACTCGATGGGCATGTACGACAGCGTCAGCCCGGTGTACACCATCAACGGCACCACCTACGACAGCACCAGCGCCTACGGCAGCAATATGTTCGGCGGCCCGGAGGAGATCGTGGTGTTGCGGGTCGACTGCACCTGGAAGCTGGCCACGCCGCTGATCGCGGCGCTGTTCCCCGACGGCCAGTACAAGTTCACGGTGGCCACCACGATGCGCAACGAGGCGTTCTGAGCATGCGCGCCGTCCATGCTGGTCCTGATGCCCATGTCGTGCGCCGCCGCCGCGGTAGCAGCGGCCTGGCCGCGGTGGAGTTCGCGCTGCTGCTGCCGGTGCTGCTGGTGCTGCTGATCGGCTTGATCGACATCGCCCGCGCGCTGCAGGCGAATATGATCCTGATTAACCTCAGCCGCGAGGGCGCCAACCTGGCCTCGCGCGGCAAGCTGCAACTGGCGGAAAACCACCAAGCCATCATCGGCCAGGTGGCGGCGTCGGCGCCGCCGCTGGACATGAACAAGCTGGGCATGATCTACGTGACGCGGCTGATGGGCAGCAGCGGCAAGACGGTGGTGCTGGAACAGTACCGCTGGGACGACAGCAAGAACAACCTCGGCTTCCGCATCAGCGGCTACGGCCCCGGCAGCAAGATCTGGAACTGCAGCAACTGGGCCAGCGGCACCGCCGGCGCCTGCGTGGTGCCGAGCGGCGCCAACGCGCCGGCGGTGTCGCTGATGAGCGGCAGCTTGTCGGAGGGCGAAGTGATCTACGTGGTCGAGAGCTACTACAAGTTCAATATGTTGTTCAAGACTTTTACCTTCGGCAGCTTCAGCACCCCCACGCTGGGCCCGGACTTTTACGCGATGACGGTGTTCTGATGACGATGCGCTCCCCCTTCCACAAACAACGCGGCGGCATCACGCTGATGGTGATTCTGTCGCTCACCGCCTTGCTGGCGGTGGCCGGGCTGGCCTTCAGCGCCGGGCTGGCGTATATGATCAAGGCCAAGCTGAACTCGGCCACCGACGCCGCCGGGCTGGCGGCGGCGCGCGCGATCAGCATCGGCATCAACCAGACCGAGCAGACGGCCAACGCCAAGGCGGCGGCGCAGCGCTTCTTCCACGCCAACTTCCCGGCCAATTACCTGATGGCCAACGCCACGCTCAACGAC
>Ga0247809_1001390_pt1 | contig 10928 bp, 7 predicted proteins | sample UWRJL104311B1_FD_180951 | JGI IMG/M metagenome (GOLD analysis project Ga0247809, IMG submission 180951) | Plant litter microbial communities from Arlington Agricultural Research Station in Wisconsin, United States - UWRJ-L104-311B-1 | ecosystem: Environmental > Terrestrial > Plant litter >...
AGAAATTTTGAGTAAAATTCAACAGAAGTTGTCAAACTTAGAACCTTAGCAACTTAGCGCCTTAGTATCTTTGAAGCTATTTCTTCAAAAACAAAATAAATCCTAAAATACTAGCAATCAAAATGGTTAATGCAGCTACAACCATTGTCAGATCACGAATGTTTTTCCCTGCCCAATCCATAAATAAAAATTTGTGGAGAATAGCAAAAGAATAACCTTCTACCATATCAGAGTTTTTAACGACAGCTGCCAATCTCGAAGTAGCAGTTTCGATAAAATACGTTGTTTTTTCCGGCGTGTCATAAGCCAATTTTATAACCGGCAATCTTTTATTGACAAAGCCATATTCGCGACTGCTAAAATCGGTTAAGAGTTTAGAGTCTAATAATTTTACGTTTTCTAAAGAAACATGAGGTTCATCTGAACCTTGATCCATTTCGCAACAAGCAAGTTTAGGCGCTCCATCTGTAAAATAATAAGCTAGAAATTCAGCGTATTTAAAGTCCAGATTTGGCACAACTTTATTGGTTGCAGCATTAATATAAATTACCTCAGATTTTGGATCATCTTTTTTATTCCATTTTGCATTAGAATCTGATTTCGATGTTTTGAATTTTTGTTTTTCAAGCAATTCGCAACGGAAATATGTGGTGTCGTTTAAAGAAATAATACTCGCATTCTGAAAACGGCTCCAGTCTAAATCCAGATTATTACTGGCTACCGGAATTTCTTTGGTTACAAATGTTGGTTCGTAAACCATTTGCGATAAAGTATACGGATTCCATTTTGTTGTGGCGTGATAGGCTCCGCTAAAAGCAAATGTCAAAGTAAAAAGCGAAACCCAAATTCCAATTTGACGATGGTATTTTCTAAGGCCTTTTTTAGGAGCTAAACTATCTGTTTTTTTAAATTGTTTCCATAGTAAACCATAAATTAAAATTCCGCTCAAGGCAGAAAAGCCAATGATTGACAATAAGAAAATCATCGTAATGATTCGGATGCTATTGTTTGAAATGGCATCGATAAAAGACCAGTTATGAAAAGTATCAAAGAACCAGATAAACGCTTGTCTTGATGTTGGGTTATAAGTGGCCAATTTACCAGAAGATGTTTCTACATAAACCTGCATGGCATCAGGGCGATCGAAACTTAATTTGTACACCGGCAAATAACGATTGACATATTTGTATTGAGAAGTAAATTCGGTTACAACTTCACTGTTTTTTACTGCGCTTTTTTGATCGTCCAGAAAATAACGCGAAAGCCATTCGGCATATTTTTGATCTCCGTTTTCCAGTTTTTTGGCTGTTGCGGTATCAAAATACCAAAGTTCGCCAATTATAGTTTTTAGCTGATAATAGGTTTTATTGTTGAAAGTGACAATTCTGAAATTTCTGAATTGCGTTAGTTCATTTTTCTCTAAAACTTCCTGAATAGAAAAGTGCAACTGACTTTTATCAATTACTTGCGCTTCGAGTTTGTCATGTGCAATTTCAGGTTTAAAAAAATGTGCCATAAACGGATGCATCAATCCTGAAAGTGTCCAGAAAATTACAGGAATAATGGTGATTAACCCAATCACACGGTGCCATTTGTACATGTGCTGTTTGACTTTCCTGATAAATTTAGAATCTTTCTTTTTAGATTTTTTGGCTTGATTTATTTCTTTGCTCATATTTTGAGTATTTATGATTTGCTTCATTTTTTTTTTGCCACAGATTAAAAGAATTAAAAAGATTTTTTAACCATTAAGAGATTAAGAAAAGTTAAGCTTAATGAAACTTAATATCTTAATGGTTCAAAATTTAAACTTCCTTAATCTTTTTAATCCCTTAATCTGTGGCAAAAACTTATTTTTTTAAGGAAAAATTATACTGTATTCCAAATACAAATGTTCTTGGTGCCGCTGCTGTGTAAGTAGGTTGAGCATTTGTTGTATTGGCTCTCGAAACATTATAAGCATATAATTTATCCGTTAGGTTAAGCACGTTTCCGTATACTTCAATTTTTCTCCATTGATAACCCACTCTGGCGTTGAATATATTATATCCGCTGTATTTTACAGTATTTATCTGATCCTGGTAATAGCTTCCCACAAGTTGCCATTCTACAGAAGTTCTAAGATTTGGAAGCCAGTTTGGATAATAACTTACCTCAGAATTTCCGGACCATTTGGGTGCTGCAGGCATTTCTTTTCCGTTTAAATCCTGAACAGGATCGCTTGGTTTGTCCGAAAGTTTAAAATCGATATAAGTGTGTTGCGCGTAAGTTCCGCCCAGACGAATATTCAATTGTTTTGAAGGACGATACGAAGCGCCAAACTCAATTCCTTTATGACGTGTTTCTCCAGCCGAACGATAATCAGTTGAATTATCAGCGAGTTTAATGTTTAATAACTCATTTTTACCTTCCATGTAGTACAAAGCATAATCAAAATTTAATTTATTTTGAAAGAAAGAAAGCCAGCCGCCCACTTCGTAATTATTGAAAGTGGCAGGTTCCAGATTATAATAAAAATCTGCAGGAACGCCAGTTGTTCCGCCTGTTCCGGGTTTTGTTCTAAAAATAGAAGTAATTCCGGGAGGCGCAAAACCTTGTGAATAATTGCCATAAAATCCGGCAAACTCAACTGGATTGTAATTGGCACCAGCTTTAAAGGTTACTTTATCATAAAGTTTACTTCCGGTAGAATTGTCAAGAGCATTGTCATAATTCACTTTCATATTGTCATAACGCCCGCCAACCGTAAGAATCAGTTTTTCAATAGGGTTAAAGCTTATTTGCGCATAAGCTGCAGCGTTATAAATGTCTGCAGTATAATCGGCTAATTTTGAGTCCGGATGTTGTGCAATGATTTCATAAGAATCGACGGTTTGTTTTCCGGCCTCTCCAGGATTCAAATTGGCCTTTAGATCAATAACATAAGACCAGTAGGTTACTGGAGAATAATCGTATAAAGCACCCGCAACAAGTTTGGTATTTAAAAAATCAAACTTCTGAGTATGTTGTCCAATCGCCCCATAACTTTTAAAGTTATTCGAATTTACTTCGCCTTTTGCCGTTGTAGGATTTACAGTCGGGCTCCATCTGATTCCATACGAAGGATTTTGGCCTAGTTTATTATCACGTAAATATCCTGTAATATAACTGCTCGAATTACTGTTCCAATCGTGTTCTAATGTTAATCGCGTTCGTAAAGCATCAGATTTTCTATACGTGAAATTAGAAGTGCTTTTGTATGTTCTGTTGTTAAAAGCATCTTCGTTAACCGTTCCGCTCATGTCAGAATAATATTTTCCGTACATCGTGTTACTGATCAATCGGGTAGAAGTAGAAATATTGTAATCGATCCTCGCATTCAGATTGTCTTTATTGTAATCAGAATACGCCATCCAGCCATTTTCCTGCAAACTGGAAATTCCCGCAATATGAAAACCAACTTTGCCAATTGTTGCTCCGCCGGCAGCCTGAAATCTTCTGTAACCATAATTATCGCCCTGAACACCAAATTTAAATTCCGGATCAACTGGTGGTTTTAGCGAAATCAAATTGATAGTTCCTCCAACCGCTTCAGGTCCGTATAGTGAAGAAACAGGGCCTTTTACGACCTCGATACTTTGCAAATTAAACTGATTAATTTCCAGTAAAGCATTGTGATTAAAAATTCCCATTGGGCGAATTGGCAAACCATCTTCGAGGTATAAATAATAAGCATTGGTGGTCATTGGCTGACGAATAGACATCATGTGCTGCTCATTTCCTAAATTCACCATTAATACTCCCGGTGTTTTATTGATGATTTCGTAAACCGCCGTAGCTTTGGTTTCGTTGATTGTTTTGGCCGTGATTTTGCTTATTGCAACCGGAGTTTCTTTGCGTAAAGTGGCTGTACGATTGGCTGTTATAAAAACATTTTCCAATTCCTGCGATTTTGTTGTGTCTTTTTCTGTTTTATTCTGAGCAGCGACACATTGTCCTATAAGTAATAATAGGATGAGGGATATTTTTTTCATTTTAAATGATATAAATTTTAAAAAATCAACCGGTATTCTCTTGGTAGAATACGGGAAAGGCTTCTCAAAAGAATTGAAAAGCGGGACTAAAATTTATATAAAGTAAGATGGTGGATGAAAGGTAGAGTTTGAAACCGAAATTGGTTTTTTATCGAAATAAGCAAAAATGGCTTTTCGTGTAGTTACTGGTACAACTAATTTTAAATTACTCAACGAAATAGTATGAATATAAATGACTTCTGCTTTTTCTTTCAGGTTATCATGCATTTTTTTTTCATTGTCAGCATATTTCTTAAGACTTTTTTGAAGTTCACAACGGCCATTACAGGAATTAAAAAGCATTTTGCGCTGCACACAAATGGTTTTCGAAATTTCATCCTGATTTAATTTGAATGTAGTATAAACGCAGAAACTGCCAAATGATGGCATCAAAAGCATAAAGGAAAGAAATATGATTATGATTTTTTTCAAAGCTTGTTTCGTTGTTTTGTGTTTTTTTATTTTTAATGCAAATCCGGCTTCAATGCCAAATTTTCCAAATAAAATATCACCCGCGGTATTGGGTAAATCTAAATTATGCTGTTTGTTCGTTTGATAAACTTCGCCCGACAAACCAGCTTTGCGGAATCTCCTGCTGGAATGTCTTTTCATTTTATGATTTTATATAATTTTAAATTTAAAATGTGCGTAAACACGGTTTCGTTGTTTGGCGAACAACGAAATACATCTCAATACTAATTTGAAAATGTGATTTTAAAAATTATATAAAATAGGATGGAGGTCGAAAAGTAGTTGTCGCAACAGCAATAGGTTTTTGATCTAAAGAAGCAAAAAATGCTACTTGAGAGGCTATTGGACTAACTAATTTGAATTCGTTTGTAGTTGTATTTTGAATGTAAACAAACTCTGCTTTTTCTTTGAGATTGTTTTGCATTTTCTTTTCATTGTCGGCGTATTTTTTTAAACTTTTTTGAAGTTCACAACGGCCGTTACAGGAGTTAAAAAGCATTTTGCGCTGTACACAAATAGTTTTCGCGATTTCGTCCTGATTTAATTTGAAAGAGGTATAAACAAAGAAACTGCCAAAGGATGGCACTAAAAGCATACAAGAAAGTACTATGATAATAAACTTCTTCAAGATTTGATTTTCTTTGTTTCGGCAGCAAAAATACATTTTATTCGTTTTATAACGAATGATTTTGAGTTTTTTCTAAAAAAAAATCTCCAACTATAAATTATAATTGAAGATCTTTTAGAGCAAAAAGTAATAAAATTTTATAAAGCTTCCAGTATTAAATCCGGAATAAGAAATGTTTTTTATGCGTTTTGGCAGTTCTTTTATTTCGCTTCTATTATCGAATTGTTTAGTCTAAACGAGCAATAAACGAGATAAACAGCGCATAATATAATTATGCCTACGGCACCTTGCTGAGTGCCAATGTAATCTGTTGCAAATCCCATTAAAGGAGGGATTATAGCTCCGCCTGCTACTCCCGTTACCATTAATCCTGATATTTCATTTGTTAAGGATGGCTGTGATTTTATGGCTAAAGTATAGATTACAGCAAAAATACTCGATGATCCAAATGCAATTATGCAAACCGATAAGAGAATTAAAGATTGATTTTGCACAAAAATTAAGCCTGTTAATGCCAACAGTACTACAATCATATTGATTTTAAAAAATGATTTCTCAGAGAATTTACTCAATAAAAGAACACCAAATACGGTACCAATTGTACGGGCTGCAAAATACCAGCTTGAACCATATGTGGCAGCTTCTTTGGCTAAACCAGCTCTTTCTATTAGTAGTTTTGGCGTTACGGTATTCATGCCTACATCCAGACCAACAATACACAGAATACCGAGAAATGACAATAAAATATTGTTGTCTTTTAACAGACTAATTGTTTTTGAAAAGCTGGCCGTTTTCTTTTCAAATGAAACTTCTTCTATTTTGGTAAAAAATAACCAGACCAATGAAATAGAGGTGATTAGGGTATAAATGTAAAAACTCTTCTCCCAAGATCCATATTTTAAAGAAAAATAACCAACTAATAATGGTCCTGCAAAAGAGGAGATTGCTTTAATAAATTGTCCCCCGGTAATAAAGCTGGTGAGTTGTTTACCATTGACAATATTGGTAAGCAACGGATTTAATGAAACTTGTAAAATCGTGTTGCCTATTCCTAATAAAATAAAGGTAATATAACAGCTTGTTTCATTAAAAGAAACAACAGGAATAACAGTAGCTATTAATGTAATAAGCAACCCCACTGAAACTAGATTTTTTCTACCGTATTTGTCCATTGCTATTGCAGCGGGAATTGATAATATGAAGAACCATAAAAAAACCATAGAGGGTAAAAAACCGGCTTGGGTCTCGCTCCAATTGAATTGAGATTGTGCGTAGGTAACTGAAATACCTACTAAATCACAGAATCCCATGATAAAAAATCCCAGTAAAATTGGTAAGAGTTTAAAAATAGTGTGCTCTTTTTGCATGATTTATTATTTAAGTTCTTATTAGTAAATAAAATTAGTTAGACCATTTTTGACTTGGTTTATCGCCAACAGTCATTTTCATGACCCCGCCTTTTTTTATCTCATCCAAATCTATTTTTAAATTTTTTAAATCTGTATTATTGAAAGCGGCTTCTTGCAGATAAACATTCTTTTTAGAATTATTAGTCACTTCAATTGTAAAATCTTTTCTGTTTAATGACTTAGGTAATTTAATACTTACCTTATCAAACAACGGACTGCTTATTTGGTATGACGGATTAATTTCGGTTAGGCCTTTAACATCAAATAAACCTATAGATGACATTACGTACCAGGCACCTAATTGTCCCTGATCTTCGTCTTGTCCGTAACCATAACCGTGTATTCCTTCTGTTCCATAAAATTCATCGCAAATGGCATGTACCCATTTTTGAGTGAGATAGGGTTTTCCTGAAAAATTAAACAGCCATGAAATATGCAGGTTGGGCTGATTTCCGTGATTGTAAAATCCTGATAATCCTGCAAATGCATCAATCTTAGTACCGCCGCCAAATACGTTTTTTTGAGATTTTTCAAAAATAGTTTCCAATCGGTCATTAAAGGTGTCTTTTCCCAGTGTTGCCACTAATTCATCTATATCATGAGGAACATAAAAAGTATACTGCCATGCATTGCCTTCCTGAAAACCTCTCCATGGTTGTGAAGGATCAAAATTATCAACAAATTTTCCGTTGGCATATTTAGGGCGAATAAATTTAGTCTCTTTATCATACAACAATTTCCAGCTTTTGGATAATTTTATTAGTTGTTCATAATCTTTGGTTTTTCCCAATGATTTAGCAAATTGTGCTACTGCAAAAGCACTGTATGAATATTCTAATGTGTGCGAAGCTGAAAATCCGGAGCCTTCTGTTACGGTATTAAAACCTATGTCGTCCAGTTGTGGTGAGTAGCCATGTTCTATAAATTGTTTTACATCCATTTTTCCTGCACCTTCAATTCTGTCTTTCCAGGTAATTTCGTTCTTTAAGGCAGCTTCATAACCTAATGCTACATCAAAATTTCGGATACCTGAATTGTACGCAGAGGCAATTGCCAAACCTGTAAAATTAGTACCAACGCCGGAAACATACTTACTATTTGCAAGTCCGTCTCCAAGCCAGCCGGCATCTTTGTAAACCAGTAGTTGTCCTTGTATCCAATCAGCGTAATATTCCGGATAGGCGAGAGCCCATAATTGGGTTAAATTCCAAAATCCTCCCCAAATTGCATCTGTATTGTAACAATTGTGTTTAAGAGTTCCGTCACTATTTAATGGAATTTGGCCAATTTGCCCGTTATTCATAGGGTAGGCTCCATTCACATCGTTGTACAATCCTCTTCCTAAAAGAACATGATATAGACCAGTATAAAATTTTATTTTATCGGTTTCATTTTTACCTTCAACAGTGATTCTTCCTAAATATTCATTCCAGGTAGCAAGTGCTTCCTTTTTTGCTTTATCAAAATTGGTGCTTTTTGCCTCGGTGTCGAGATTTAATCTGGCATTTGCAATTGAAGTATACGACAGACCAATTTTTACTGTAATTGTTTCATTTTCTTTCGTGTCAAAAGTTAAATATAAACCAGCTCCAATTCCCGAAATTTCTTTTTTGTCAGGTTGTGTTTCTTGTTTGTTGAATACACCAAAAGTCTTTGGTTTTTTATCCAAAACGGCAGAAAAGTACATGGCCACTTCGGCACCTGCCTGATATTTTTTTACGTATTCCGGAGTAGTAATTACATAACCCTCTATGCGACCATCCGGGGTCATGGTAACTTTTGATTCTTTTACTGCACCGCTTTCGCCTTGTCTGTTTCCGATATCAAATATAATATGAGATTCGTTTGATTTTGGAAAAGTATAACGCTGGAAACCGACTCTTTTTGCAGCGGTAAGTTCTGCTTTTATCTTATAATCTTTTAGTAGAACCGAATAATATCCGGAAGTAGCATATTCGTCTTTTCTGTCAAATCGGGAACGATATCCTTCGTCCGGATTTTCAAGAGTTCCCGGAATTGTCTGTAATTTACCAACAGAAGGTGCGAGAACAATTCCTCCAACCTGAAATTCATGCAGACAGGCAAAACCTTCAATTGAGGTGTCACGGTCATCATATCCTGTTGCTTCCCAGCCATGTTCATTACCAATATGGGCATTGGTAGAAGGGCCTAATTTTGCCAGTCCAAAAGGTACAGCAGCGGGAGTATAAAAAAACCATCGGCTATGGGCTGTTCCTATGTTTGGATGTACATAATCAGATAATTTTTTTTGTTCTTTTTGACTATAAACTGTACTGAATATACAGCTCATGAGTATAAATAATAGGTTTGAAATCTTTTTCATTATAAAATAATTTAAAGTGTTTTATTTTTTTATTAATGCAATTCGGGCATAAAGTTCAATTACTGCGGCTTCATTAAGCAGCCATTTTGGTGTTTTTGATTCATCCTTTTCAGCATTCCAATTGCTGTAAACCAAACCTTTATTGTCGCGGGCATTTTTCCAGGCGTAATCGATGTTTGTAATAATAGTATCTACATATTTTGAGTTGTGATCTACTTCATATAAATCCTGATAGCCGCGAAATAATACGACAGTAAACCACGGGTCATCTAAAATTGAGATACGGCCATCGGCTTGTTTTTTTCCAAAATACAAATAAGATCCTTCTGCCAGTGACTGCGCTTCTGTAAGATACTCTTTATTGCCTGTAATTTTATATAAACTTACAGCTGCCTGCAGCATTGTTCCGGTATTATAAGTCCAGGCAGTTTTTAAAATTGAACGATCGGCCGTTTTCATATCATTCCAGTAAATGTTTTCTTCTGCCCGTAAGTGAGAGTGCATCCAATTGTAAAATTTTAAACCCCAATCTAAATAATATTTGTCATTTGTCTGCTCATAAATTTTTAAAGCTAAGACAGTTGCTTTTCCGTTAGAACAGGCTGGTTTTTGATTGTGAACACCTTCAAGCCAGGTAACTCCCCCTTCAAGATCATCATTCCATCCGCTGATAATGAATTCAAAAACTTCTTTGGCATCTTTTAGATAATGAGCTTCTTTTGTATTAGCGTAAGCTTCGATATAATCAATCCTCACTAATCCGTTATCGTCATAATAACGATCAGATTTTTCAAATCTTACGGGATATGCCTGATAACCTATTGGTTTTCTAATTGTGTCGCGATATTGTTTTTGGGCTTCGATTAAATTGGCCAATGGCTTACTGTATTTTTTTTGATCAATTTTGTAAAGCAAATTTACAGCAGATGTCATACCGCTAAAAGGCCAAAGAAAAGAAACTTCTTTTGCCGATTTTTCTCCATCATTAAAATAATTGATATTTGGCTGATTTGTATTTGGATAATACTCAGAAAATAAATTATGTTGAGGTAAATAATATAAACCGTAAACCAGAGCATAAAACGATTCCGCTCTGTTTTTATACGTTTTGTAAGAGGCTGTTTCTTTGTTTTGGCTATCCGCTTGTACAGCAAACAGGCAACAGGTAATAAGAAGGATTAATTTTTTCATAACTGTTTTTCTCCTTTTAGTAAGGCGATGCGGCCATAAATCTCTACTAATGCAGCTTGTTGTAACAACCATTTGTCTCTTCCGGGCTTAATTCCTGACCAATCTTCATAAAATAATCCGTAATTGTTTCTGGCTTTTTCCCATGCATAATCTGCATTGCTAATAAAGGTGTTTACATAATTTTGCGCATTGGGATCGTGCTTAAGAAGATCCAGATATCCTCTAAAAAGACATACATTAAACCAGGAATCATGATCTGGGAAAAACAGTTTACCATCGACTGTTCTTGTGAAAACGCGATAAGCAGATGATGCAATTGCTCTGGCTTCATTAAGATAGATCTGATCTTTAGATATTTCGTACAATAAAATGTTATTGGTAATCATTGCACCGGAATTATAAGTCCATTTGGTCTTGTTTACGAAGTTGTCCCTTACCCTGATATCGTTCCAGAAAAGATGATCTACCGGATCTTGTGTATTTGCATTGAGCCAGAGATATAATCTTTTAGCAAATTTCAGGTATTCTTCGTTTTTGGTATGTTGATAAAGTTTAAGGAGATAAGTGGTTGTAAAAGCAGTTGCACAGACTGCTTTATTGCAAAGATCACTTTCTGGTTTATTTTTATATTGTTCTACCCAATATATTCCGCCGCCAGCTTTACTGTCTTCGCCAGTTATACTAAAATCAACCTGTTGTATTGCTCTGTCTAAGGATGCCTGATTTTTATTGATTTCATAATCTTCAATTAATTCAAGTGCAATAATGGCGTTGTCATCGTAAAAACGATCATCTAAACTGTACTGTACCGGAAATGCGGCATAAGCATTAGG
>Ga0247809_1001392_pt1 | contig 10921 bp, 5 predicted proteins | sample UWRJL104311B1_FD_180951 | JGI IMG/M metagenome (GOLD analysis project Ga0247809, IMG submission 180951) | Plant litter microbial communities from Arlington Agricultural Research Station in Wisconsin, United States - UWRJ-L104-311B-1 | ecosystem: Environmental > Terrestrial > Plant litter >...
GGACAATACTCATTCACGGTCTTTATAGACGCACATGGGAAGTGGCTAGCTATCATGCCAACACACTTTCAAAATGGATTCCGTCAGCTCCTGGCACTAGACCCAATGGTCGGCCGGGTAGTGAAGAGCCTGAAGACTGGCCACCCGGTAACCCAACATTTGCAAAGTGGCGAAACAGCGCTTGTGATTGCCTTGACATCTTGCATTGGGAAGCAAATAGCAAGATAGCTCAAAGGGTGGGCCTAGAGCATCCATTAATTCTTCACCTCCATCTGGCGAGAGTCATCCTTCTCACTCCGGCGAGCACTATCCAGAATCTTGCTACTGGCTTGATACGGAATTCGACCAAGACAAATATACTAACATCAGAATCTCTCACGCCACAACTCCGTAAATACAGAAACGAGATCGTACGATGGTTTCTACAGGATCAATACAAATCCCGGCTCTCACTGGTTCATGCAGGTGCAATCTTTTGGCATGCTCGGAGGTACAGTCATGATAGCTTTTTGGAACCTTATGCAGTGTTTCTGTCAACTCTGGTCTTTTGGGCTTACGTTACTTCTTTTCAACTCGTGGATCAGCAGAAGTGTCAACTACCCGGTGGCAACAAAGCCGCAACAGGACATCAAACTAATCTTCAACGTATTGATGTCAACTCAGATGATATAGTTGATCGAGATGTAAACTACAGGACTGATGATACTTTGATCGATTCGCCGTATATCAATTTGGACAGACCATGTGATGATGAACTCATCCAGACGTTCGTTCGTCATGGTACCAGGATGACAGGCTATATGACCGGGGTTGGCAACATCAACCAAGCTGGTAGCGCTGTGAAAATCTTAGGAGAAGGGGCGAAAATCCTCCTCAACAGTGGCACGAATTTCCACTCAACAGAGACTGAGAACAATCAGTCCGAGGTACCACTTCCTACTTGGAGGATGGCAACAAAATACTCAATCATTTTAGAGGACCTTGCAGAGCTGCGCAACGTATAATGGTCCATAATCAATTAGGTATTTATCTGGATGGATTAACTTTAATCTAAGCAAACGCATACTTCAAACAGATCAAATTTTGCAAGTGGTTTATCTCTTAATAATATATGTCATTAACAGTAGCTAAAATCCGTACTTCCCATTGCCATGCTTGGTTTTGTCGCTCCTTGGAGCAAAAGTCAGTTCTCAACGTGAAGGAGGCGCATTTGGGTAAGGGGGAAATAAGTTAAAGTTCAGCGCAGTGTAGTGGGCGAGATGGAAACTTACTTCATGTAGCCGTTGCAACTTGTAAAGAGTTAGCTGTTGTCTTTGTACTGTAATGATTCTGAGCAATCAACTTCTTTAGTCTCAGGCAAAAGTTATGAATATCTCATCTTACTGTAATAAGTGAACATCACCATCAACACATATGGCAAGTTGACCCTTGTGTCTGACCGCTTGATGTCTCACATCCCTCCCAACGAAAAGTTCGAAAAGCCGGAAATCAGTCCATCGATTCCGCCACCCGCGGTACAATGCCCAGCTTTACAGCCCTCACAGAACTCCTCCTCATGTGGGCCCCTGCTTTTGTCCGAGAAAGGTGGAAGTTCTTGCTCAATTCCACGCCACTTTTTAAGACGATACGCAACCCTCTCTGCGTACGAGTCGTCTAGAGTTGGCTTGCTTAGCATGTTGCACATCTTACATCTTTGATGGTACACCCTTGCATTATACCGTTCGCCCTCGTACATGCGGATAGTGATAGCGATTCGCATGCTTGGCCATCCATTCGACCGGCATTTTGGGTTTCGGCATCGAAATCGACCCATAATATTCGCATCGTAAGTTTGGATACTATCAATGTCCTCGTCGATATCATGAAAAGTGAAATGAAGGTCTTCATCTTCAAGCAGGCGGGACACGTTTTCGTGCATTAAAGGGAACATTGACCAGCTTGGTTGCTGCTTTTTTGACTGTGCCTTTCGTTGCGTCATCGTTGAGGTAGTAGCTGCTTCAAATTAGAATGATGTTGTCCTTTGGCAAAAAGAGAATTGGGTTGAAGGATGAGATAGAGCAGTGTTTTACAGTAACCTACGATTTTCTCTTGTGCAACTAAAACCGGCTTGATTTCCCTCTCAGCCTATGAATGCAAGTATACAAAGAGTGTGGGAATACAAAACCAGATATACGAGTATATGGTGTTTACCCCGCTCTTAAGCTGTGGAACGTTAGAATTGCTTTTATGATTCTGAGCACATCCGTTATTTTTGGTCGATTTATCTTCAAGCAAATTAACGAAACCAGGAAGGGAGGAGGTTTGAGCTTACTCCCGGGGTACGATACCAGCACAGAGTTTCCGAGCTAATGGTGATATACTCAGCCCGGGAGTTTGATTGGGAACGTTATCGCAAAGTTTGGGCGACTAGAGAGTGTGTCGCTGTCGGGAAGAACAAGGATGTATGATGATGGTGTCGAACTTCCAACTTGCATATGGACAAGTAGAAGCTTGCCACGCATCATGGAGATCAATTGGCAAAAAGCCCGTAATCTATGTGAGTTATTAATATGGTGATGGGCTAAAACATATTATGTGGTTGAAGACATCAGTACTTTGATAAATATCTCCCGACCAGGCCGTCTCAGACTTACTTCCCAAGAGGAGATTTCAAGCTTGATTACTACAATATCTCACTGGTAGTTGTTTTTATCTCATATCATACCAAGTCCCAATCTCGAAAAACCGCGGAGTAGTCTCAAAAAATGGGAAAGGAAGAGATACCAAAACTGGGGGCAAGACCCAATGGGGAGAGTTCGATGCACGACGTAGAAATAGATCAAGGGGGTGAAGCTATGCACGAGACCAACCAGGTGAATGAGAGATTGTATGCCATTAAGCCCATCCCTGGTAAAGGGTTAGGTTTTATTGCTACCTCCAAGATTCTCAAGGGTACACGCCTGCTCTCTGAGTCTCCAATCTTCAAGGTTCCAAGGGACATGGATAATTCTCGCCTCACGGCGGTGAAAAGCATTGTTGTGAGAGCACTGAAAACGGCTACTAAGGACCAGCAACGAGACTTTTTCTCTCTTCATAACGCCCACGGAAAGAAATACGGTCCTTTTCTTGGTATTGCCATGACCAATGCCCTACCTCTTGGCTCTGATGCTCGAGAAGGCGGGCTATTTCTTGAAGCATCTCGCATCAATCACTCTTGCAGTCACAACGCACAGAATACCTGGAATTCAAATTCAAATCAGCTCACGATCCATGTTTTTAAGGACGTAGAGGTTGGACAAGAAATCACGATATCTTACCTTGACGGTTCAAAAAGCTATGAGGCGCGGCAGAATGCCTTGAAACGAAGCTTTGGTTTCAATTGTGATTGTCAGCTTTGTTCACTGCCATGGGAAGAACGTCAACGGAGTGATCGACGTCTTGATGAAGTCACCCGGCTTGATGATTTACTTGGAGATGGTATGCGTATGGTATCCAAGCCTCTAGCCTGCCTGCGTGATGCATACACGCTGCTACAGCTTCTAAGAGAGGAAAATGTCACCGACGCGAGGATATCAAGGCTCTACTATGATGCATTACAGATCGCCATCGCAAATGCAGATCAGGCGAGAGCTAAAGTTTTTGCAGAGAGGGCGTATGCTGGGAGGGTTGTTCTTGAGGGTGAAGACAGCCCGGTATCGATTAGATTTAAAGGGTTTGTCAGGCGACCTGCTAATCATCCGCTCTATGGGACATCAAATAGTTGGAGACAAGCTGTTGGGAAGGTACCGCGAGAACTAGGCGAACAAGAATTTGAAGAGTGGCTATGGAAAAGGTAGATTTTTAACAATTTGCTTAACGTATCTGGTGTTTTAGCTGCCCCAGTTTTCATCTTAGTTTCTCCAATATTGTTTTCAGAAAAAGGCGTCTTCTATAACTGTATATTCATAGTGAAGTTAGCTTGCAGTGAATCGTAGTTGATACCGTCAATAGCCCGTTTCTGTAACAAGTGCACTATATAGGCCATTTATTCTAAGAATATTATTTTCAGTTGTCATTTAATTCATTGTGTTTTATAAGAAACTTATGAAGTATATAAGCTATTATTGTGATATTTACCTTGCGTGCTGTAAACTTCATGATGACCTTTTAAGACTTACCACGTCGATGGGATCATTGATTTTGATGACATTAATTCAGCCACCTCACTTAATCTTCCATCAGATGTTTAACCCTTACATAGCAAAATGCTTAATATCAACAATATCCAATCAAATCTTGACTAGACTAAATCTTTATCAACTCAACAACTTACCTTTGGGCCATCAATGCAACAAAGTGGCAACTTTGCAATTCATCGGCGCAAATTGGACTGTAGAAAGTAGTTCTAGAGGCTTCATGCTTGTTTTGAAGAAAGTTATTGATGAATTTACTTTCGTTATTTATGATTGTTCCAGAAATGAAGGCAAGACGAGTTCGGCATCAACGTTGTTCTTACTAAACTACGAACAAACCATCGTGATCAGCTTTATCAGGTCCGTTTCTCTTAGTAGAAGTGAGATGAGGAGGGATTCGACACTGGGGCATGTTTGTCCCTTCCAGTTTCATGTATATGTTTAGATCCACTTCGTATATCTAGGTTTCTAATACTGTAGACGCCAGATCCAGCTATCTTAGCATATACAACAGTGTTGACCAGGCCCCCCATTAATGGGTGGTCTCATCAAATCACATGTGAAGTTTAATCCAGTACTAATTAATGTTTACTGATCATAAGAAGGATAATTGACCATGGCCGAATTGGGGGGAACAACCTGTAAAGTTTAACGAACAAATGCCTTCTGACGTACCTCGCGCACGTGCTTGAGGATTGCCCCCAACTAACCTTTCTGATCCTAGAGCTATCAAGATTTATTGGCTCGGGACAATCTAGTAGCCTCTGACCATATGTTTGATCGACAAGCATAGATTATAAAACGGATTTATTTTTGCCCCCTTCGACGGTTATATCAAGTGATTTTCACTCCACTACAAGATTTGTGAAGGACTTCTGGCCATCCGAGAGAGGTAACACAATTATGGTCCAATTAAAAGAAAAGTATGAGGAGGAGCCGTTCAGATTTGAGTTTTGACCGAGTCAGGCTAGCGCCCCGGATAAGTTTGACGGGAGGTGTCAGGAGAGGGTGAGGAACCTTAAGTCGGGTAGGCGTGCATTTGCATCTACAATGGAGAGATGTTGAAGAAAAAGCAGCAACTCCTTAACACACAATATTATAAAACCCATAGATGGGCATATCAATTATTGTGCCTTCCATTTTACGGCATGGCTGGGAATGTTTAGTCACGTGAATCCTTCCCCTGAGCTCTCCTGCTCGCTACGCAAACAGTAATTTAGGGTATAAGGTTTGAATCGTAATTCTAACACAACGCTTAGATACTAACTAGAAAAACGGATTTAGCAAATCCAGCTTCAGTTGGATGGATGGTCACGAGATACAGTCACGTGATGGAAATATGATTGGAAAGTCTGTAAAATGATTCTTTATCAATTTTGGCTAGCCAACCTTTTCTCGTCCGCACTACGAGCTTGGCCTCCGTAGTTCCTTAATTAATTATTTATTTTATTTTGATTTGGAAGACAAAAATTCATATGCGGAGAAGAGAGGGGCAGGGCAATCTTTCCCCCTGAACTTGGTAAACATGTTTTATTAGCCCGCTCCGCTAGCGACTTCCAAGAAGGGCAAATGCGCCTCTTCTTCTTACGCGGATCAGCCACCCACCGGCACTATCAAGCTGTCTGAGGCTAGGCAAGAGGTTATCGATCTGCAGTCAAACTTTAGTTAAACCTTGGTATGCCCCCGCTGATTTAGACCCCAAAGTCTGGGATAGCAATTTTGACAGTTTGTATCGTATCACTGCCACTAGGTATACGGGCAATTCCCACCTGGAATAGAGAGGACTACAACATAAGACTTACTGCAAGATCAGCATTCTGATCTCACGTGTCACTGTCCCTTCTATCTATCTTGGTAGAGGTATTGTTGGTACCAGCGGGTGCGGTCCCGTTCACTGAGTGCAATGATGCGAAATGCATGTACGTACTGGACTCGCCGGTCAAAAGCTCAGTCCGGCTCATGACATAACGGATCCCGATAGGCTAGCACTAGCTACACCATGATATCCAACCCATTGGCACGGACTGGCCGTGCCAGCAAGACAGGATGGATGACTGATGGACCGGCCGCCGCCAGGGTAGATGGAGCCCCGATAGTTGCTAGCTCGAAGAAGCTACCCCGTTGTGTGTAAGTGGTGTAAGTGGTGTAAGTGGTGAAAGTGTTGTAAGTGGTGTAAGTGGTGTAGGGATGATCCAGACCTTCAAAATCCTTTCTCCGGGACCCTTGATTTCTCCAAGCTCAGGATCGTGGCGCTGACTATTACTCCTTAGTCCAAAACCCTCGAGCCCTCCTCTGTTTGGGTCCACTCCCACCGCGGGTCGCATTTGACTAAGTAGCTGCCCCCCAGGAAAGTACTCTCTTTTCCTGCATCTCTTCTTGCTTTTTCTCTCTCTGTCTGCTGCATTTCTCTACTTTGCTCCCTACCATGACCTACCAGTCTGTGGGTGTGGCCAACGATAGTCTTGACAAAGACAAAGAGTATTCTTTTCTTGAATCCCTTTCCCTGAGCCCCAGAGATTCCATAACTACCCTGGTACCACGCGAGCAGCTGGGCTTATTTCCTAATCCGCCAAACAGTGTCGTACCTAGGAGTAATCCTGCTACAGCACAAAAGGCTGCTTTGAGAGTTCCACCAGCTGTTTCTACAACTCCGAAACCTTCACCTTCACCTTTGCCAGCGGTTCCAACTCGCGCGGCTACTTCAGCTACTCCTAGAACCACAGCCCCTAAAACTGTTACAATGGCTACACGTCCAACACATGCGGGCACTCAAAGAAGTCACACCCAGTTGAAAGGTCAATACAATGCTACCGCCTCGGCAAACGCGCAGGCTAACTGCTTGGCCCAATGCCACAAAACTAACACTCTGGCAAACCGTGTGGCGGTACACATCCTAGAATTTCTTACAACTGTTAAAACCACCCCTGATGGCTTCGACAGTTTGGCTCACGAATTTCTTGACACCGTTGAAATTCTTTTCTCTATTGAGTCGGGTCTTAGTGATGTTGGCGACCATGCACAAAAGCTTCCAGCTGATATGGTGTCGGAGCTAGACAGCAAGTTCAGGGTGACCTTTTCGGATTTCCAGGCGCTCGACTATATGGTCAACAAGCTACTGGATCTTGAGTTGGGCAAAACTAGTCGTATAAAGCGCGGGTGGGGAAAGATGTTTGGCGAGCACGATCTTACAAAGTACAGGACTGCCCTTTCAAGAACTCGCGAGGCTTTACGAATGAGTGCACTTGTCTTCCAATGGAACTTGGGCGATGAGAAGATTGATAGGGATATTGGCATTGGATTTACCGGCTTAGCCGCCGCGCTTGATCGGCTTGATAGACTGGAGAGAAAGACTAGTGAAGGGACAAAACCCATAGCCGAGAAACCTCGTGATGGTGTGGATAGTTTTTCATCGTCATCGACAGCTGTGGAGCCCAGTCCGCGACTTGCCTACTCACCGCAGTCATTACATCACCAGCAGCAGCCTTTACCTCCAGTGCCGGGCTGGCCTGGGAGGTCATCTTCAAATCTGCAGCAGGATTCTTCAAGATCTCCACTATCTCCGCTGTCAACTTTTAGCGGTATGGCAATAACATCACCATCCGAATATCAGTATCATAGCGCAGCGACCGTTCTTTCAAACCACTCTGGGAGTGACCGAAATCCATACTGGGGAGGACAACGCGAATCTCAACGCGACTCTCAACGCGACTCTTTTGAGCGTCCAGGCAACACCTTTAATGATACTCAGTCTCATGCTACCAATGACTCAGACAGCCTCCTCAATGAGGTTGGAGGTGTTGAGGTCAATCCTTCAAAGGTTGTTCGTTTTACTGCGGATCCTTCTACCATGCCACGCTGTACCCCTCGGAGCTCGGGCGATCCAGAGGCAGGTAACATGAGAGCAGCTCTTGTCTCAGCAATTCGTAGCAGAAATCACAAAGCTATGGAGCAAATGCTTGATCGAGGTGTACCTGCAAATACAGGACCAGATCTGAATGCGCTCAAGGAAGCTATTCTGGCCTATGATACTGAGAGTGTACGCCTACTTCTTTTGTACGGTGCAGATCCGAATGACCCCGATCGCCATGGCATTACTCCTCTCTTCGCAGCCGTAGAAAAGTCCTTCATGGCAGGGGCAACAACCCTACTCCAGTATGGCGCCGACCCTAATCTTGCCGCTGGTTCTGATTTTGAATCTCCTCTGGGGGCTGCCACTATGGCAAATAAGGTGGGCTTCACTCACTTATTGCTAATATACAATGGAAACGTCAACCGAATGATGTCGAATGGAAATACCCTCCTGATTGGTGCCATTCAGAAGAAGACCCCTAAGAAGTTCATTGATCTTCTTCTGAATTATGGATGCAACCCCAACGCTAAATCCCGAGAAGGGAAAACTGCACTTTTTGAAGCTATCCAACTTGGCCGGGCAGACATTCTTACAAGTTTGCTCGCTCATAACGCAGATCCGAATCTGCCTGGTCCTAAGCACATGCTGTGGCCCTCAACTTACCAAGCCCCTTGCTTAAAACTACTACTGGATCACGGAGCGGACCCTAAAAAGTGCCCAGGCATCATGGAACTCGCAACCAGCCTCAACAACATTGACTCGGTTCGTATTTTGCTGAAGGCAGGGGTCAATCCCAACGCTAGCAAGGATGGAGTATACACACCTTTATGTACATCCATTCGAGATGATCGGCCAGATCTGTTCGAGTTGCTATTAAGTAGTGGAGCTGATCCAAACACACCGGCGAGCGAATATCCTGCGTTTAAATGCATCACGCACCACCGCATGCACTTCCTGCCTGCTCTCGTGGCAGCAGGTGCAGACCTCCATAGTCCTAAAGGGATTGTCGAAACAGCCGTCAAATCAAACAATATGGAGGCTTTGAACTGGCTGCTTGATCAAGGCCTGAATCCTAACGATAAAAATCCCAAAGGTCATTCTCCGCTCACAACGGCTATCGTGGAGAACCACGTTGATATGGTCGACCTGCTATTACATAGGGGGGCCGATCCAAACCTACGGGGGCAAGACTGGCCGGTCTGTCTTGCTGTGAAAAATCCTCCTATATTGCAGCGCATTCTTGCTATACTTCCTGAGCCTCGCGCGTTCAAGGGAGTTATCGAAATGGCAGTATCGGCCAACCAACTGGAATCAGTCAAACTCCTGTTAGCCGCAGGTGTATCGGTCGAGGATAAGAATGGTGGAGTTTTCTCGCCTTTGACCACAGCGTTACGGGAAAACCATAGGCAGATTGTAAGATATCTTCTTACAGACGGTGGAGCTGATGTCAATTCTCCTGGTGAGCATTTGCCCGTTGTCAAAGCATTGCGACGATTCCACGGCGAGGATACTGAGATGCTTGAGCTCCTCCTAGAGCACGGTGCTGATCCAAACTTGGTTTATCGCGGCTGGAACGGGATAATGCAGGCTGTTGAGAATGGAGATGCAGATGTTCTTCAGTTGATTGTCAGCCGGTGCGGGGTTGATTTGAAGGTCATTGACGAACTGGGGAGAAATCCCATCAAAATTGCAGAATCAAGAGGGTGGGATGAGGGTGTACAGATAATGACAGGCGTGGCAAAGTAGGACTAGTTTTCTTATGTAAATAGTGTTTTCATCCTATGCCGGTGAATTCATATAAGGTATTGCGCATAATGTTCAAAAACAGCACGGTTAGATTTATTGGTAATATTTTTTAAATTGAGGCGTCAGGGACAATAAAGAAAGAGTTTAAAACCAGGTCAAGATCTTTTAAGCAGGTAGAACACATGTTGAACCCATACTCTGATAACCCAAAAAGTTTGTGATGTTATCGATCTCCTTTGCGAGTTACTAGCCACCTCTTCTAGACTTTAGTTCCGTGTTGTAACTCAATATCTTTGATCTCTAAGTCCGAATACTCTTCCCTCCCGTTTTTCCAGCTGAGCTATAAAGCATCATTTGAAAAGAATTGCTACTGGATCCTGGAAATCTAGGATGGAGATCTCCTGACTGTTTAAATGGATACCATTCGGAAAAGATGCCATACTTACGGGAGGGATAGGCTTTTGCGTGTAAATTTGGGTTTGAGTTGACTATTTTATTCGATCTAATGTCCCGTGACTACCTGCGATTCGGGGATTGCTCTATCACTTAGGAGGTCAACGTATTTAAGCCATCCTGGATACTAATTTACATCTCTTACGGTTTCCTTCAAATACGTAACGGGCTTCGATCCGTCTAGGAACAATTTCTCGTTTCTGAAGTTTCTGCTATTTGGTCTTGTAATCTTTTTAAAGCTCGTTAAGTTACGCTTTTTTGGAATGTTACCTCTTAGAGGTATATTTACTAAAATGATGATGACGTTGGCATCATTAACCGGCTGCTTATACACTTTTACATACTCATTGTTATTGAAATTGAAAACTGACAACTGACAACTAATTTGGATTACTCTAACCATTTGAGCTTTTGTACTTCATATCGAGTCTAGGGTTGAAGACTCTGCTTGGTGGAATAGACAAGAGATTATCTACCAAGTCTTACTTATTTAGAAGTTAACAGTATACTACCTTAGAACCGATATGAGATCGTGAATTAACAAAGGCAGATCGGATCATGTGCAGTAAGTCTGTGGTTAATTAAATAAACATTTTCCCTCCAGTTTGCTGATCAAATTACCACTGATGGCTTACACTTCTCCCAAGTTTCTCTTTGTGATAGACAGAACCTAACACTCTAATTTCAATAAAAGTTAATGATAAAGAGCTGGAGTTTCGTT
>Ga0247809_1001393_pt1 | contig 10906 bp, 6 predicted proteins | sample UWRJL104311B1_FD_180951 | JGI IMG/M metagenome (GOLD analysis project Ga0247809, IMG submission 180951) | Plant litter microbial communities from Arlington Agricultural Research Station in Wisconsin, United States - UWRJ-L104-311B-1 | ecosystem: Environmental > Terrestrial > Plant litter >...
TAAATCGGTCGTTACAATATGCGACAAAGATGGATTGCCAGCTCCCTGATTTGCAAAACTCTCACCTCCCCAATAACGACCAAGATCGGTGAAACTATCACTACCTAATTGTGGATGGTTCTCCCCAGAGGTAGCTAATGTGCTCCGGCTAGTAGTAGAAAATATTGAGAGTTGGATGCTCCAGATCTTACAAAGCTTTGTTCGTAATAGAATACATGCTTGTCCGTACACAGATCAGTGGTTTGATAAACTTTTAAGCAATACAGCTTGTCGACTCATCGCTTCAAATACGAGAGTATTGAACTCCCAGAATGGAAGGCGACAGTGTGTCACTCACTTTACGACAGGCAGAAACCTCTAAAGTACTTATGTAGGCAGACTTCAACGCCACTATCCCTTTCTAGCTCGTTTCGTGGCGGACATCAAATCTTAGCATGTCCTTCTGGCTACATAAGATGAAAGAGATAGTCCTAAAGCGATGTTGACCAATATATAGTGACACACTATGGACTTGGCCATCCAGACTATTGATTCGAAAGTGCAAGAGTGCAAGAATTGCTCATGTCCATAATGATGTCATGTTGGATGCCAAAATATCATCTCCTTGGACTATTCGAGTTTGCAAGATATTTCAATACTGTCACACCTTTTTTTCGGGACAACATAATTCATCATTTATTCCTCTCATCAGTCCAAATCTATGGCTACAACAATACATACTCAATAAAAAGAAGGACAACCGCTAATTTTATTTCAAATCAATCCAATCATACACGCTTCACCATCTCCTTTCCAAGAGCTTCGTGCCTATGGTACACATCTTACACTTCTTCATCACTATCATCACCAAGTAACTCGCCCTCATCTTCATCGACGACAGCATAATCGCCTCTGCCTCTTGCGAAGCTATCTCTTGTCGTGAATCTCCCACTGCTACCACCTCTGCCAAGCAGTCCACTTGCTGATCTCCATAATGAAGCAGCAAGTAGTGGCAGTGCTTGTGCTACAGCGACCACACCTGCTAGTACAAGCACAGGGTATTTGACCCAGGGAGCGTCTGAGTCAAAGGCCGTGCTTGACTCTCCAAGTCTGATCTGTCCGAATCCTTTGGCAGTCCAGTTTTGCCATACCCAATATCCAACTCCACCTGCCAAGATGAATGGAAGAACGACGGCTAAGAAGATTACGAAACCAGAGGTGCCGTGCTTCTTGTTGAATTCATCTTCCTTGCCAGCGCAAGGCTTCATGACGATCTTGTCCATCTCGTTGCCGCCTTCACAAGTTGTGATTGGAAGACGACGATAGCCTGTTGGCTCGTAATATTCTGTCCTGCCATCTGTTTTGCAGACTAGGGAGTGGTCAGGAGGCGTGAAACCCGCGACCAAGGTACAAGAACCATCCATGGCACGTTCGTAGTTGAAGTCGCTATCTGCTATCAGCTTATTTCTGAATGTTTGGAGAGACTAGAATACTTACCACTCATAGTCCTGCCTGGTACAAGTGCAATTCTTCGCTATGTCGTGTAGATGCTCAATCATCGGCCCGTTGTAGCACTTAACATCTGGCTTCTTGCGATGGTATTGGCTTACATGACCAAACAAGCATTCATTCTCTTGGGAAGGATGCTTAGGTGTCCAGAGATAGTAATCGCCCTCGGTCAAATCCTTCTCATCAAGCTTACATTGCTTGTCGGTCAAGCCGGAGAAATCCAAATTGATTGTAGTAGGCTTGTTGTCCTTGCGACCCCAGAGTAAGAACTGGCGGGAGTTGTCGCTTGGTACAGTCGAGAGCTCATCAATATACATTCCTTCCTCTGAGAACTCATAGTCGGTCCAAGTCTTGCCTTCGTCAGTTGAGTAGGACACAGATTTGACGAGTTCTTTATCGTCATCTTTGGCAAGAACGACAATTGAACCCTGATCTCCAAACTCCCACATATACTTGCCTTTCTTGACTGCTCTCCAGGTGAGTCCTCCATCAGACGACATAAATGTGTCAGCTGTGTTGTCAAGATACTCTCCGACACTTCCTGTAGCAATCATGAGTCCAATGGCCGACGGAGAAGTGTACGTATGAGCCTTATTGATACGCTCGGTATAACCATGCAAGTGAAGCGAACACTTGCTCAAATTTGAGTCGCACTTGTAGGATTTCCCTTCAGCATCCTTCTCAGGCGGTGGTAGATAGCTCCATTCCGCGCCATCATTGTGTGTGATCATCGTCTTGAGTCGTTTTCCATCCTTCTCGAAGTTCTTATCCTTGTAGTTGTCCACAATATTGGCAACCGCAATGCCTTCCAAACCCAAAGACTTCTCAAAGTCAACATAGCCCTTTGGACCACGGTTGACAGCCTCCTTGGCAGTTGTGAAAGAGGTACCGTTCGAATTGCTCTTGATGATCGTGCCATATTCATGTTTTGAAACACCATCAACGGTAACGTGAAGAAATACTGAATGGGTAGAGCTGTCGAGAACAGTATAGGCAATTTGTTTATCGACCTTGAAATTGCGTGGGAATTGAGCATCGGCGAAATGTTGACCATCGACACTAGAGTCAACCTTTAGCAGCTGCTTATCATCGTGGGAAGCAACAACTATAAATTCGGACATCGTAGCAAACTGAACGACGTTGTCGATCGCAACCTTGTGGGTGTCAAAAAAGTCGTCACTTGTGACCAGTCGCATTGGGTTGTCTTTCTCCTCGTTACTTTCTCTAGTGCGGCTAGAGCAGTAGATGAGCTTCCTTCGTGCAGCAGCAGTCTTTTCTGGGTTCTTTTGCGACTCCGGAGCGTAGTCGCGATAGTTGCTCTCATGAATGAATTCGCACTTCTCGACGTAGCGTTGAATGGTCCTCCACTCGTCGCCACGATCTTTGGTGTAGGATGCGACGGTGTGGCAGGTTGCCTTGTCTTTGCAATCCCGACCGCCAATCCAAATCAGCCAATCGGGCTCGGTAGGATGGAAGTTGAGCACATTGACATCTGGATCTGTAGAAGGAGGGAAGGGTGCTTTGAAACTCCTCATGGTTCTTCCACGGTCAGTCGAATAAAAGACCTTTTCCGTTGGTGTAAGGAAGAAGACGGTATCCTTGTTGTAACTATGAGGAACGATCACTGTAATGTCCTCGTCTGCTAAGAGTTGACTCCACTCCTTGCCATGATTCTTGGAATACCAGAGTGCTTTGTCTGTCCGCATGACAATAGTCTCGTCGCTACCGGAGCTGATCGCTGTCTTTTCGAGGTACTCAATCTGTTGGAACATCTTTGCGCTTGGAAAAGACTTGTCTGCATGCGAGACTTTGCCATCCGCTGGAGGAGCAGCACCTCCTTTGCCCTCTTCGCAATCTCTGTCGACAGGCTCAGCCTTGTTGACACCTTTCTTCTCGTCGCAGGTGTTGCCTGGAATCTTGCGCCAACCAGAAGAACCCTTGAATCTCCCCTTTGGATCCTTGCACTCGCCCTCTGGGATAATGTATCGTCCTGCCTTGACACACTCCTTACGATCTTCAGATCGAACGAAATTGAAGTCACACTCGAAATCCTGCTCCGCACAAGGACAATCTTCTTGATGGACCTCTGGATCATGGAACTCATCCTTGACGAAGCAGTCGGAATCCGCCTTTCGACGATTGTACCATTGCTTATGGCCCATCAAGCACATTGGCTCTTTCTTGTCGTCAACCCTGGCATACCATTTCTCAAAGTCCTTGTCTTTATCGCATTTCCCTTCGTGAAGATCTTCGAAATCGAATGCCATGATGTAAGACTTAGAGTCTTGTCGATCCTTTTCCTTCTTTCCTTCGAGAATGAACTTCAAACTCGTTGAGTCTTGTGTGGTCGTGAGCTGAATAGCGTATACGCTATGTGGCAAATCTGCTTCAGACCAGTCTTTGCCATGATTTATCGACCACTTGATCTTCTTCGCCTCGATGCGCCCTCTGCCACCCTCAACAGCCACAAGGATAGATCCTTGATCACCAAATTCGTAGACGTGAGGGCCTTTGAGTGCAAGCCTCCACGTTAGACCTGCATCATCAGACACATAAAGGTTGCCATCATCGTACGATTTCAGGTAATCGCCAGTGTTGCCCACTCCCATGACCAATCCAGGCGCTGGACTCGAGAAGACCTTGCCGGAATTGCTCAAGTCCGTGACGGAATGAAGGTGCAATTCATCCTTGTCGACGGTCAGGCCGTGGAAATCACGGCCATCATTGAAACTGATTTTCGACTTGACCTTCTTCTCCTTGGTCTCGCCGTCCTCGAGTGCCTTCCAGTTGTCCACAACATTCACCAGAACGATCCCTTGTATGCCTGTGACCTTTTCGAAATCGACCAATCCATTTCTGTGTCTGTTGGTGTGTTCAATGAGACGATTGAAGTATGTACCATTTGAGTTGCTGGTAAGGAACACTCCCATGGGATGTGACGCCTTCGTGTTCATGACATCGATTTGGATGCTGTACTTCGTGCCCTCCAAGATGGTGTACGCTTTCTGCAACAACTTATGATCCTTTGGGAAGACAGCTCGGTGCCATTTGATTGTATCATCCGAAACATACAAAGCCATTTCCTGGGTGCCTTCCGCGGTAGCAGCGACGGCTACATAACCTTGCACGACAGCCATATTAACAATACCTGCAACTGTTCTTCCATCTTGTAGCTCAGGTTCGAATTCCTGAATATCCTTGCCGGACTTCTTGAAGAATTCATCCGAGATAGTCAATCGATAATCTTTCGCGAAGCTCGAGGTTCGTCCTTTCGTGATACACAACACCCGATCGTTGTCCTTCTCTTTCGAGCCGCTTGTGAATTCAGGTGTTGTCTTTGCCCAATAACAGCCTGCAGTCTCTTCCCTTAACAGGTCTGTGGTCTTGAAATGATCCAGTGTGTAAAGCGTATGCTGTTTACAAAAGAAGAAACCCTCGCAGCTCTGAGCATTATAGATAACCCTATCCTTATCGCCCGCATGAAACGTCAGCGCAGACCTATACTCGCTCGGTTCCAGGCTCGTCTTGAATGTCGTCCATGTCTTTCCCTTATCGGTGGTCAAGAAGTGCTCTTTGCCGGAAGTGATGTAGTATGCGCGTGAGTTATCGAATGGATGCAGGATCATCTCGAACATCTTGCCCTTGGGCACACCGTCTGCGAGCTCCCATTTTGCACCAGCATCGGACGATCGCCATAGATCGCCTTGTTTGCTAGCAAAGAGGAGGACATCGCTATCTTCGAAGTAGGATACATCTTGTGGGATGAAGTCGAAATTGGTTGACGTTATCGATGGACCATCCTTCTTCGCGAATGTGAGAGGAGGACCGAGTAGAAGAGTGGTCGCCAGCAGTCCTGACCAACCCATGGATATAGATTGTTGCAGCCTCATGATTACGAGTTGCTATTTGATTAGGGGAAGAAAGAGGTGCACATCTAAGCTCCTGGATAGCTCGTCAACAGGAGGGGAGATGAAAATAGGATGACAAAAGGAAGAAAAGACGATGACAACAGATTTGAATTCGGTTGTTGTGGAAAGGAGCGTGATGCGATATAAGAATTTGTTGTTGCGTGGTCTTTTTTAGAAGTTCAGTCCTAGTGACGACGCCTCAGCTCCCACGAAACCAACTGGTGAAGCTGGTCGAAACGGCGGAACGGCAATGCGCCACAACAAGGGTGCTCTACTTGTAAGCTTGGACGAAAGGAGAGGGAGCTTTTGTGCCGGGAGGAATAGTAAACATACCGTGGTCTGGACGAATCTCTTTATAGAATGTACCTTTTGAATGAATGTCGACCTGATCCTCAGAAACTTCTCTTTCTGGGAGTTAATCTTGATGATGTTGTTGACGTTCACGGCAGATTTGCCTTCATCGATTGCACGTGTCATGCTGCACCGCCATCTGTTGACAACCTCCTTGGCATCGATACGGTTACATAATGTGCGAATGTACAAAGAGCCAACTTGAAGCATCCGCGGATATTTGAGTACTTGAATAGAAGACGTTCGTGCACAAACAGCAGACAGTATCTGTCTATAGTTGGAAATTGTGGTCTTTATCTTAAGTTATATTTGCGTTGAAAAATACACTTTTATCTACCTATGTTCCCCTTCATTACGCCCAATCATCCATCATGCCTTTGATAAGTGTAAGCCCAAGCTGTACTTATTTTCTACTTAGATGTAAAAGTGTAGACAGCTCTGTTTGTAGCACTTCTCATTTCTTCATCGCCTCAACCTTTCTTCTCCCCTCGGCACCAAGACTCCACATTGGATCCCAATACTCGTAGACTTTACCATTACCACCTTTCACAGCCGGAGCAGTAAACGTACTTTTGCCCAACTCTCGATCGTATGACTCAGCGCTAGAAGCCAATCGCTTTCCACCTCCTCCTGGAAGGTCAACAATGAACTGCGGTGTAAGAAAGCCTGCGATTGATCCTCGTAGAGAATGCTCGAGATGGAGGATAGTTGATAGTGGAGTTCGTAGGTCTTCTAGTCCGCGGACGAGGTCATGCTGATAGACATAATACTGTAAATCAGGTTTAGTCAACCTTCCTCGGGTTTGAGATCATAATACTTACAGGCATAATGCCACAGTCGGCCAATTCTCTGATCAAGGTAGCCATACTTTGCACTGTGTCATTCACCCCACGTAGTAGAACACTCTGATTGCGGACCGTCACGCCTTCGTTGATGAACACTTGCATCGCCTCACGCGTGACCCATGTGATCTCATTCGCATGGTTGAAGTGTGTATGCAAAGCAACGTGTTTGCCCATCTTGCGACCAAACTTGACAACCTCGATGAAAGCGTTGGTCCAATCATCATAAGAATCCAGGGTCCGGGAAGGAGAAACACAAAGTCCTTTTGAAGCGAACCGGATACGACGAATGTGAGGCATTGACAAAAGTGTGTTGCCAATAAGACGCACTTGGTCTGGGGCGAGAAGACTAGATTGTGTTAGCAATGCCGTAATTGGTAATGACGGAGCCAGAAAGCTTACTATGAATCTCCACCAGATATAACAACATCCGTAAGGGCGGGTGTGTTGCGAATGTAAGTGAACATGTCCTCCCAGCGAGCCTTCTTCGGCTTGAGGGATGCTTTGGTAACAGTGTCCGTATTAGCCCCAACAGCGTAAGATCTTGTACAGTATCTGCAATATAGCGGACAGACCGAGGTGGCTAGAAGAGCATTGTTAATTCAACAACACTTAACGATAAACATGGAAACCTACCAAGGAACAAGCATTTGTCGTCATATCTATGAACAAGACCTTCGACCGGAGAATCGTGAGCCTCATGCAAAGAGTCCATTTCCAACATAGGATGGTCAGCTTGCAAGCTGCTCTTCAGTGGAATGAACTGTCTCCGCAAAGGGTCGTTCAAAGGATCAAGCCAATCGATGCAGCTGAGGATATGTGGTGTCAGGCGGATTGACATTGGTGCCGCGTCAATACCTTCCAGGACATCTTGAATGAATGCGTCGGAAGTTGGATGATATGGCAAACGACTACTTTGTGGGAGAACTTCTGGCAGCACTTCTTTCAGAAATTGAAACAATTTATGCTTGCCTTGAACATTTTTGGCAGTCTAAGCTGTTCGTTAGTATGAGTCTATACCGGAAAAGAGTTTCTACTTACACCCCAGTTGTAGTCGAGCCATTGGTCCTCAGAGACTTCACTCCATCTGCTAGCCAGTTAGCTAAGCAGTTCATTAGAGAACACTCTCAAGTGTAAAGAAGACATCTCAATTGCTTAACGCGTAGTTATCTTTGAATCTGACATATTCGAAGTGGCACGTAACATACCTCGAAATTTTGTTCCAATAAGGCTTGCGCTCAAACTTCTCTTCACGGCCGAGATGATACAATTCTTTGGAAGCAGCAATACTGCCCTCAGCCTCCTGGTTGCTCTCATCCTTTCCGGATATGGTTTGATTCAAATGTGAAGCATCAAAAATTTCTTTGGCACCGAATGTTTTCTTCAAGTTCAAAGAGGTTAGGCTATCTAAAGTATGGTCGAGCATGATGTGAAGGTCGTTACCACTGCGAACAGCAACATTGTTTCGCTTTTTGTCGTCTGCATGAAATCCTCGAGTCCATCTATAGCTATAATTTGCGCTGTTGGGTGCTGCTCTTGTTGTTCTGCGTCTTGACACTGAGGCACGTGCAATATTGCCGCAAGACAGTCGTGAAGGAACAAACGTACACATGGTCGTTCTTGGGTTTTGTGTGTCGTAACACTTTGTATAGGAACTTGTCGGGTACTGGTCCTGAGGAGAAATTGCGGAAGTCGCAGAGGAGAAACATTTATATAAATGTTAGTCTCTGTGAGTTCACTTCAAGATTAAATAGTGAAGTGAATTTGATAACTTCAAGTGACTAGCATGAAAGTATCGAACAATGAATTCCGTATCTGGTAGGTTTCGGGGAAGCAAAAGTGAATGCCAAAGTCTATCAAATCCACTTCCGGTTCGTGAAGTCTGCTCGAGAGCTGATGACTTCACTACCAATGATAACGTCCTCGTAAAAGCTGTATGTCGCAAGCAGAGCAATTGAAGCCTCCACGTGAGGCTCGATCACGGTCTCTAGGTGGGAAGTTGCGACGCCCTTAAGGCCAGCTGAGCCTCAAGCAGTCCTCTCGAATGGAGTCTCCGAATCCGCCACGCCAGATATATCCGCTGCAGGATATGGGCTCCGCTTGTTTTACAGTAGATCAGGGACCAGGATACAGCTGACCTTGCTGATGCAGCGAATCTCAGTCAACCGGAATGCGATGTCAGATCTGTATATCTACGGAGTTGTTAGCGTTTCGTGATCTAGCATACAAGTACGATATTGACGCGTGCAATGATATCTGTCCAGTAGGGTAGACTTAGGGACCGAGCCTTATGATTTTTCGGAGGACCTTTTCGGCGTGGCTGGCTGATAGTCCTAGATATCTAGCATGACTGGCTCTGATACTTCAGAAGTAGTGACGATTCAGGAGAGATGCAGCTGTGTGGTGATACGAGAAAAGCTCCAAATCCATGGCTTTGAGCTGTGGCTATGACTGATGTCTTCCTGATTGTATTGCGGGCTAAGTTGAATGGAATCCAAGTGTCTCAAATTCGGCACGCAAGGAGATCACGAACTAAGATACGGAATGTTGGTCGCGCTTGACTACAAGTACATGAATAGAGGATGTAAAGAAAAAGCAATCTACGACTACCGGAACAAAAGTATCTAAGAATCCATAAAGTTGTTCATTGCAGAACTACGCACCAGCCTGACCGGGAATTGGATTGAGCAACAGAGTTTCAAAAGAATTTGTGCTGCGGGCGGGAAGATCCTTCAACTGCAACTTCGAAAGCAAGTCTCTCCGATCCTGAAATGACAGAACTTAGGATGGCTTGAAGCCTGCGTCCGTCGAACCTATAAGAAATAGCATGTCCTCCACAAACCTGCGGCTACGTCCATTTTAGGTTTCCAGCATAAGTATGAGTGCCACTGACCGATGCAATCGTTGACATGGATACGGTCGTGATGCTCTCTGCCCAGGTCTGATACTAAGCAATGCATGCCATCAGGTCTGGCAAGCGCATGTACGGGAAGCCAATCAGTACCTGTATAGGCTTTCTGTCCACAAAAAGAAGCTACTACGCAGCATACGGAAGATTTCCCGGAAAGAAGAAAAAGAAAACGGCATTGTGCGCAAGGAAAATTGTTGCATATTTGTCCAAAAGTGGATGATCAGACCAAAAACAACTCCAGTGAGCAGCGTGAAAAGAAACGAGATGTAAATTGGTAGTACATCCGACAACCTGGTAAATAACCATTGACTACCTGATCAAGGAAGAATAGACGGAGATCAAGTGTACATGGCGTTGAGAACGCTGCAAGTGTTACGCGCAAGAAGCATATCGTCATAGATGTGGCTTCTTTTAAGGACGTTATGCAGATTGCACAAAGTACCTGTCCATATAGAGAAAAGCAGATAAACTTCATAGGAGGTGAGAGAAGGGACATGATTCCACATAAGAAAGGCCTCCCCGTACCCCACGGTGAGCGTCAACAACCACGAAGCTATGTCATGTTGCTGGGGTCTGCTTCAAAGACAACTTCTCTTTATTAACCTCTTGATACTGCATCGATAGAGTAGTGTGTTGTTGTTTCCACACAGGCATATTGTTCTGTGTTGAAGGCAGCGATAATGAGGGCATTTTCGATCGCAAATAGTAGTCTCGGATGTATTCGGGGGAATGCTCACGTGATTACATAAACGCCAAGTCTGGCTAATTTTGCTTTGTAGCTTCTTGGTCGTTCCCGATCATCTCCTCTTCTCCAATCCAGCGACCATTATACCCCCAATCACCATCTCCTCTCTATCAATTGCTCCTTTCTAGCAATTGATTTGTTTTCATAATCTCAATACCTAGAGCATAGTCGCGATGTTCAGAAACGCTCTTAGACAGTCCAGCAGGACGGTAGGCGCAATCTCTGCCTCTGGCAGAATCGCCGCTGTACGTACAATCCTCCCCGAATCACCTCCTCGACCTCTATCTTTCTAGCTCCAAACAATCTCAATGCATTCACGAGATGTCTACAAACTCAATTGGAGCTTTCAAATGATGGAGGTTGATGGCCGGAAGCTGTTGAGAGCTCCTGAAGCTTGACGTGCATGTTTTTCGACCTTCAGCCAAGACTGACGCCTTTCATTTCAGGGACGAACCACCACACCTGCAGCTTTCAACGCTGTCCGAACCTACGCTGCGGACGCAAAGGCCTCACCAACTGAGGTTTCCTCAATCCTCGAGCAGAGAATTCGCGGTGTTCAGGAGGAGTCTGGTCTCGCCGAGACTGGACGTGTCCTGTCCGTTGGGTATGTGGACACCGAATCAATCACCGACGAAGGAGGATGAGTGCGAATATACACATA
>Ga0247809_1001394_pt1 | contig 10897 bp, 12 predicted proteins | sample UWRJL104311B1_FD_180951 | JGI IMG/M metagenome (GOLD analysis project Ga0247809, IMG submission 180951) | Plant litter microbial communities from Arlington Agricultural Research Station in Wisconsin, United States - UWRJ-L104-311B-1 | ecosystem: Environmental > Terrestrial > Plant litter >...
AGTTTTGGGAGTTGGTTGAGGAAGCGGCTTTGGTGAAGCGGCAAGCGCGCATTTATGACCTGAGATTATTGTACATTTGGGTGGACCATAGCGAGTATGTGTATATTTAATGACAGCAGACTTTGCCCAAGGTTAGCTACATGCTGTGTATTCGATAGTCGTGAGAGATGATGTCATGAATAAACATCCCTTGTGACGAAGGTCTAGGAGATATTATTCATACACTTTGCACGAAATTCTTACATCTTAACAATAAACTTGTGTCTGCCCATCACTCTTTTCTTCTTTCTTGTTCTTCGTTGAGTACTTGCTTTTCAGCTGAACATACTCAAGTTCATTCTATTATCTTGTGGTAGATAATGGTTTCATCCCAGTCATAGCCAAATTCAAGATAGTTTTGAATGCTGGAATCGACAACTCTCCAAGTATCAACATCTCAATTCGCCAGTGCCCATGACTGTACTGGTCGATTTCCAAGCTTACATCATGCATGGTCTGGCCAGAAAATCTTTTTCTGTTACTGCATCTATATTTACTTACTTTCGTTTTCCAACAATATCTTACCATGACAACTTAATTGCACTGCCTAGAGAAGTCCTCATCCCATCCATCTTGAAAGAAATCTCTACAACTTATGGTCATAGAAATTACCCCTAGAGGCAATAGTTACTTGACTGTTGTACGAGAAATGACGCATTGCATCGCCTCTGTGTACCAAGAGCCCCATATTACCCCAGAAAATTTCAATCACACGTGCAGTAACGCCTGGAACCAAATCCATCCCATTCCGCCCTGCCTGCCCTGTCCTGGCCCAAACCATTCCGTGAAGCCGTTCTTCTACTCCTAGTATTAGTCCTTTTTACGTAACTCCCTTCCCTGAAAAGCACGCATGGCCGTTGCGTAACGAGACATTTATAGACCACGAGATCAGGGAAACTTGAACAGTGCTCTGGGAAACTGCAGTTAGAGGTCTAGTGTCATGTGAGACTTGAAGCACGATTTATCATGATCGAGATGGCGATTGGATTTGCTGTGGCTTGGCGGGGTAATAGAAACGTAAGAGCAAGCAATTTTTTGAGAGGACTGCTTTTGACGAATGCTCAGATGTCATGTCGTGATGGGGAAAAGGAGAATTTTGTTGAAAAGGGAGGATGTATATATGGAAAGGTAGGCGAGGGGACTTCGTAGGTTGAATTTATGTTTTGTTGTTGTTCTTACATTTTGATCTTTGTTTGGTGTTGTCATTCTCAATCCAGAATACGAGCATATACTGATGACCATATTCTTCGATTGAACACTCACAAAAGTTGGGAAACGTAAAAAATCTTCGAAAAATGGCAGTTCAAACACTTGCAGCAATGACTCCTATGAAGAGGAAACGACAGCCATCAACCGAGTCAATCAGACCTTCAATCTCTAAAGTAAACTTCGAGATATTACCAGCGGAGTTACTAGAGAGGATCTTCACATATGTGTCTCTCCCTATCGAGAAACCATCCACAGCAGTGCAAATGCCTCGTAAGTGATGTATTCTGTGTCAAGAATCTACCAACTGACAACATCATAGAAGCTCCAAATAGAATCCTTCCAACACAACATCTCAGCCTATACCCATCACTTTTTGTCTCACAGACATTCTTGGCAGCATCTCTCCCAGTGCTATATCGCAAACCTATTCTCAATACACCGCAAGCATTCGAACTATTGGAAAAACAGATTTCAAAACGTCCAGGATTGGGCACTCTTATCAGAGAATTAGACCTCACGAAATTGACGTTGACGTTGGACGATAATTGGACACGAGGTGTTGGTCCAAAAGCATTGCTCTCACTACTACAGAAGACGCCGCTATTGCAAGATATCAGAATTGGAAGTCAACATGGCGGTGCAAGATTACATTCAGATACATGGAATTGCATCTTCTCGAAAATTTCATATGTACGGACTGTTTCTATCAATGATTCCGATTCTAGAGTACAACTACAGGACTTTCATCTGACTGATATGAGTCAGTCCTCAGGATGGATGGAGAACCTTACAATCACGAAGTCTTTCGCATTACCACAGACGACCATTCGAAACATCTTGTCATCACAACCACGTCTAAGATCACTTGACTTTTCTGGTTCGTTGATTGCTGGGGATTGGTTAAGTGCTCTTTCTTCGTCAACTCGATTGCAACATCTCGATTTGAGTAAATGTCTTGGTGGAGTTGACGAGGACGGTAATAATCCAACTGTCGACTTCCTCTCTTCGCATCCCGCGGCATCAACATTACAATCACTGAACCTCAGTTCAATGACTGATTTACCTTCACTCGGTCTTACAAACAGAGATATGGCGCGCATACTCTGCAAAATTCCAGCATCAACCATGCAACGTCTAGACTTGCGAGGCACACCACTGTTGCGAGAACAGCTTCCTCTTCTCCAACGCTTTACCAATCTAGAAGAGCTACATGTCTCTCACGACTTCTTTGTTAGCGACTTGGAGACTTTGATGCTTTCCGGAGGTTACACATTCCCAACACAGCAAACGAATTTGTCACCAGCGCAAGAATTACTACAAGTTGATCCCGGGAAGATGGTCAATATCTCCGATATGGGATCATTGGCACGTAATGTCCTAATTTGTAAACTTATGCAGCGTGTCAATCGTGTGTTTCCAAATAAACCCTGTTCGACAGACAAGTCGCAGCTATCGAGGTCGAAGTTGAGATATCTTGATCTATCAGATATTTCGAGAACGCAAATACTGAAGATTCTGGATTCGGTACTATTGGCAGAAGAGAGTAAACCGTTGGAAGTCATTGAGTTGGGACCGAGTGCATTGGATTGGTGTGATGTTGGTGTGAAGCAGTTGTTTAGGAGTGCGGGGTGGAGACCTAGGTGTGTGGGAAAGAGGAGTTGGATTGAAAGGATTTAGTTGTTTTCTTGTCGTTTGAACGGAGATGGTTGTTTTGGGAATGCGATTAAGCGTGAGCGTCTTATATCTGTATTATCAAGAAGTCGATAGTCGACATAGTCAATATAAAGCAATGTCCCGAAATGGAGTAGAGATTCAACGTTTTAGAAAGTCTATTAATCGATATGTGGAACACAACTCTTCGACTGGATGTGAAGTCATGATCCTGACTAAGTTATCTTCTGTATAGTAAGTCATTTTCTTGAATACAGAATAAAGCTTCGTGATCTTGTGTAACATATCACCAGAAGTAAGCATGTAACAAATTTAGGCGACAGTGTGGGGCCAATATGTCTTCGATCTCAGAAAACTCCAATTCTGCCCAAAATCGTACTGAAACTTCCCATCTTCTTTTGACCTTTTGAGTAACATCAACCACACCATTCGATCACATCTCCAAGCATTTCGTAGAACTACTGAAGCTACGAAAGAACAGATCAATTGCCAAGTGACTACATCATCTCTCATTTTACAATGACATACTCTTGAGAATTTCCTTTTCCATCTAAATCATGTTCCTCTCCCTCATATTCCTCATCTTCTCTACATCAACACTATCCAGACTCCGTTGCCTGGTAGAAGTACCCTTCTCATCATCATATCTCATCTTCCTTCCAACACCTACCCTCATACTCTCCTCATCCTCCCATCTCATCTCCCTTTCTCTCTCATGCCAACTTCTCATGATTGTTGGCCTTCCAAACTCGTCCAAACGACCAGGAACTTCTGGCATAACACTAAATCTGTTGTGAACGAAGACACTTCGTCGATGTTCACTTTTGCGACTGTTTTTAGGTTGTGCTTGAGCACTTGAACGGATCGGTATTTCAACAGGGCTATCTTCTGTGATTGGTTCAACACCACGGAATTTGTAGAAGGCGTTGAGAAGGGGAATGGAAAGACCATGGACGACGATGGAGAAGAGAACTAGCCAGTATACGACAGGTACCATTGCAGCTAGAAGATTGGCTACTTCTGTGTCTGCTGGTGATAAGGCAGATGCTTTTGGAAAGAGATGTTTGGCATGTTCGACATAAAACACAGCTCCGATTCCTGTTATACTTTGTAAGCATTGATCATGTCTTTCTGATGATAGCTTACCGATAGGACCAAAGTAACCCATAAATAAAGCATCTTTCCAATTGGCGACACAATCTGGCATTAGTTTGTATAGCATGAATACACCTGGGATACGACGAAAGAGCAGAACCAATACACCGAGAGCTAGCAAGATGGGAAACGTTATACCGGTGGTCTCTGGTTGATGAAAGTCTTTGAACGGCAGAACAGCACCGATGTACATGAAGCCGCCAAAATTGAGTAATACGTCGATACTGGAGTTGACTTCATCGTGGAGTTTCAGAGTTTCCGATAGATATTCGCCATCCCAGTTCAAAGTGGCTCCAGCCATAGTACAAGCCAGCAAGTCATCAATGCCGACTGCTCCAGCAGTACCAATGATGAAGAGACCTAATGCGGTGGGGAAAAGCAGGTAACTTTCAGTGTCTATCCATTTTCTGTTGATGGTGAGACGTTTTCGAGAAATTTGAGTGTTTGGACTTACCTTCGCAGAGAGTACTTGACAGCCCACAAGCTCGAATAGCCAATGACAATTCCATAAAGAATCGACAAAGCAACAAAGTACAACCAAGTCTCTAATAACCAATTTTTCAAAGCGATACCTGGACCGCCACCTAAACGACCAAGATCGCCAGCTCTTGTAATGAGATTACCAGCTCGCGCCAATATTTTCCCGCTTTTCAAGTCTTCTTGTGCTTGAACGAGAATAGGGTTGTTGGCATGTCGAATGAGATAGGTGGCAAGCATGAGGAATGGGAAACCGAAACCATCATTTGATGCAGCTTCTGCGGAAATAATTTCTCGGACTGGTCGAGGTACGAATTTATCGGCGAATGGGCCTTTGGCAACTGCTTGTGAAAGGACTGGATCTGTACAAGTAACGCAAGAAGCAATGACCATAGCAGCGAGCTGTGAAGGTTATTAGTGTGATTTGCTCTATGGGAATGATTGGACATACTAGGGACAATTTTGGTACTGTCAACATTACACAACCAGTTGTAAAGAGCCACATGACTGTCATCAATGGTATGAGACAAATAAACATAGGTAGTCGCTTCTTGAAAAAGTACTTTGGTGGCAGTTGGAAACCAGCAATAACAAGTTGAATGCCAATGACAACTCTAGTCATGCCCTTTTATCATTAGCATAAACGAAGTGATAGCTTCACTTTGACACACACCAGTGTGATATACTCTTGCTGATCTTTTGCTGCAGATCCCCATCTTGCTGAATCGATGAACTTTGATGCGACTGGTCCAACTATAATGCCAAAAATCACTGCTGGTACTACGATGATATTAGCAATAACCAATCCTCTTGAATTCAATCCAACATACGTGCTTCTCCCAAGTACCATTCAGCCTTGATCTTGACAGATATGATGGCAAATCCAATCATGAAAACGCCTGAAAGATTAGTCAAGCTCTCTTGTTCAAAAGACAAGCCTACATACCAAGAACTCCAAGAACGATATTCAACTCGCTCACATCTAAAGTCGGCATAATGAAGAATTGTACGAAAAGGAGATTGATATATAACAAAGTGATTAGAAATATCAATGATTCGCATACAGAAGAAATCTATAGAAAGAAAAGGCTCAATGACCAGCACGAGAAAGGATTTTATGTTATCAAGAAGAGAAACGAGAAAGAAGAATCTTGAGAGTTCATTATTGAAGAAACATTGATGAACTGACAGAAAAAAGGAGATCTTGAGTATATACCTACCAAGTACGAAGCTAGAATCCTGTGACAATCTAAAGAAGCAAAGAAACTCTTCAACATTGACAAGACATTCTATTGTTTCGATTTATGGTACCGGTCCATCCCGCATGTCCATGACGAGCAGTGCACCTTGTACTCAGATTCATATCAAGGTATCGCACGATATATTCCATCCCACTGTAACTTGAGGCCCATCAAAGATCAGCCCGGCTGTAACATCAAGACTTCTCGAAGACTTCTTAGGAAGGTAATGCCATACAGAAAAGACAGCAACGTTGTTGAAGTCGTGGTTTCGAAATGAATGACGAGCATCTTGGATTCTTGTTGGTCCTCTTGGGAGAACTAGGCATGCTGTGCTATGTGAGATAAGTATAGGATCATTCTCTAGAACGGATGAGGTTATTAATTGTTGTAGCTAGTGGTACTTTGTGTGATGGAAATGATAATTTGGAATATATCTTTGTGTTACTGAACCCATATACAGTATCAGATGACGATGTGAGTGATATAACAACAATATGCTGCCATCCGAAAGATGAAAAGAGAAGCCCCACGATTTCCAGACGTGCTCGTTTGAAAAGAGGAGTGTTTTGCGGGCTATACTGATTTTTGTGCCAAGTGGTTCCGCCAATTGCCAATATCTCCGCCATGAACTTGGCTGTTAGAGCAAAGCCCTTGGATTGTTTATCAGTATCAGACGTCGATGACCAAGTGCTTGGAATATGTATTCAGCATTGTCATTGCATCGAGAAGTGTGGGAATTAACAAGATAACAGGTGTTGTTGTTATTCCAAAAGAAAATGGATTGAGTAGTTCTCCGTTGTACCCACTTCTGATGCACTTAACAATTTTCAATAGCACGACTACAACATAACATCTAAGTGAAAAAAGGCTTACGAGATAGCAAACTAACACTTTATTCCGTGACAGTTGCCAATGCTTGTCTATACTTTACGATAAAACTCTCCACTGCAGTCAACAACATCTCAATATGACTTCCATCTAATTCAAGGTTCAACGCCATGAATCCACGTTGCGCAATGTAGATTCTGTTATCCAACAAATGATGCCACAACAACGTCTTCAAATCCTTCTCACCCCCACCTGAGAAGTGAAAACACAACATGCTTCCCTGACCACTAATCCACATCCCAGCTTCTTCACCCAATGTCAAAGCTGCAAAATCAAAACCATGTGGTGTAATGATGGGCGGAGAAGGTTCAACAGAAGGTGTCTCAGGTATATCGGACTTGTGTGACTTTGGACCACGAACTTTGTGCTTTGCCAGTATCGATTCGATACCTTGTTTGAGCACGTCTCCAAGATCATTCAATCGCTGTACTTCTTCTTCTGTATACAAATCAAGTCCTGCACAACCTGCTGCCATTGTTACGGTATTGTTGTTGAATGTTCCCGAGTGGCTAAGAACACCTTCTCGAGGATCGAATAGAAACATTGGTCCATCTCTTTTCCCACCAAATGCACCGAAACTCATACCTCCGCCAATCCATTTCCCAAGAGTAATTATATCCGGTTTGATCCCTAATGATGAGGAAAGTCCAGAGTATGCAAGTCGTGATGTCATTACTTCGTCAACAATGAACACAGCTTCTAATACATGTGCTGTAGAGTCCAGATATTGAAGAAAGTCCTTGTTACCAATAACACATCCACCACTGCCTTGTATTGGTTCAACAAGGAGTGCAGCAAGTGAATCATGAGGAAGTTTTGCAATGACATCTTTTGTCCCTTGAATGTCATTATATGGTGCAAAGACAAACTCGTGTGGTAGATTCGTGTTGACTTCTGGTGATTGTTTTGGAAAGTAAAGAGTGCCTCCATGATATCCGTTATGAAAGACTAGAACTTTCTTTCGTCCTGTTGATGCAAGTGCAGCAGCAATTGCCATTGTATTCGCTTCTGTGCCTGAATTGGTAAAGCGTACAAGTTCAATACCAGATGGTGCGAAGCGTTCGACCACCTACTGAGTTGTGAGATATGTCAATCTGTAGGGTTGAACAGCCTACCTTTTTGGCTAACTCACGTTCGTACAGATTGGAACCACCAAAGTTCCAGCCATCTTTCAGTCCATCTGTAATTGCTTTGGAAATAGCTGAATTTGAATGTCCATAAATCCCGGCCGTATATTCCCCCAAAAAATCAACATACACATCGCCATCGGCAGATGTCAGTTCACATCCAACTCCTTTTACTACACAGCATTAGTCTCTGATATCAGTTAAAGAAACCTATACATACTCCACGTGAGAGGAAATGGTGTGGCATGTAATACCGTTCTCGTATTACCACCTGGCATATAATGACATGCATTGTTGTGCGCTTCAAGACTTTTTGGGTTGGAGATGGTATATCTTGCTTGAGCTGTCGACACGGCAGAAGTCAAGGGATCATAGGGGGTAGCTGGACCGCGTAATGTGGTTATTGATGAGTTTCGTGATCTTGAATGGCCGTGTGCTGGAGAAGTCTTGATATTGGTCGAGACTGGTGGTGGTGGGGAAATATAACGTGATTCAGTGTAAGACATATTGCCACACGCTTTATATGGATTTCGAAAAACCGATGTAGCTGATGATTTCGGAATATATACAATGTTGCTATGTATATGTTTATAATGAGCATTAGATTGAGAATATATCAATGATACAAAGGTATAAACATCTCGACTGATGTCATGTGGCACGCCAAGAACTCACACGTCTTTCCTGATCGTGGGACGGGAGCATCTTTCATAACTACAACCTACTGTTTGCAGACCACACTTGTGTGTAGGGACATTGAATCGACTACAGGAACATATAGAGACTGCAATAGCATCACAACTCGACGCTATCTCTAGACGGTGCACCCCAAACAAGAGCAATCCTTCCTTTCATCATCTACAACTCCCTGATTTTCCCGATTCATCATGACAACGACCGACAAAGACAACGCCGCCAAAAGTCGCATCATATCTCACCTAAACGCAGATCATCAACCTACTCTATCCCTCTTCCTACGACATTACAATGGCCTCTCATCATACGCAGCACGCGACACCGTCATGACTGATATCTCCTTCAACGAAATGACACTTCGTACGAAAGACGGCAAGACGCGAACAATACCATTCACTCCACCTATGCAATCATGGTCAGACGCTCGAGGGAGGACTGTGGCAATGGATAAGGAATCTAGAGCTGGATTGGGAATAAGTTCAATCCAGATTACGGAATATGACCGTCCATCTGAGATTGATCAATGGGCGGTCCTTGGATTGATTTTCTTCGCGGCTATAGTATACGTCAATCGGCATAGGATTGTTCCAGGTACAGTCGTGTATGATAGCATTATACCTTGGTTTCCCGGCGGACGACAATGGTTTTTCTTTGTGTTGAAATGGACGCCTGCATTTGCCTTTACAGCTCATCTGGCAGAAGCAATATATTTGGATAAAGTTTGGTTACAGAAACACAATGTGAGAAGAGGGAGTTCGTTATGGTTTCAATGGATTGCAGCGGCATTATTTGAAGGTGGAGGAGCCATTAGAAGAGCAGCGAAACAAGTCAGGACGAAACAGGCAGAGGCAGACAAAAGACAGCATTGAAGGAGAAGCGATGCTATGATGGAACGAGCAGCAAAGAAGGCAGTGGGATAGAGTGAAAATCTAGCCTTATACAGGAACTTCAGATCGGTAGACGAATACGACGATCCGATTTACACATTCGAATCAGCTACTCCAACCTCTACACATCTTTACAGCCTTTTCCCATCGTGTAAACTTCTTGTCCCTCTCGGGCGAAGACATTTCAGGAACAAATCTAGTCAAACCTGTCTCATTAACGTTGAAAAGTTCATCGACACATTTCCAAACACCAATTCTAAGACCTGCAGCGATGGCAGCACTAAGAGCGGTTGTCTCTAGCATCTGTGGTCTTTCAACAGATATGCCTACCAAGTCTGCTTGAATCTAGAAGTTGTCAGCATTGTTTCATAAGAGATGTGTGGGAGATACATACTTGCATACAAAGATCTGACTTTGTTACCCAACCATCAACAGCGAGAGTAGCGAGTGCAGTTCCGCTATCTTTCTCCATCGCATCTAGAATTGCTTTGGTCTGATAACACGTCGCTTCAAGTGTGGCGCGTGCAATATGTCCTCTTTTGGTGTATGCTGTAAGTCCGACTACATATTGTTAGCACGTCTCTTTCGCTCAAAGAGAACACCCACAAATTGTTCCTTTTGCATCATCAATCCAATAAGGAGCAAATAACCCACTAAAAAGCAGTTACAAATGTACACCCATCATTATCTTCGACCGTCACAGCCAAAACGCTCACTTCCTTGGACGAATCGATAAAGCCAAATTTGTTTTGCAAGAACCTGATGCTTGATCCGGCAACAGCAACACTTCCTCCTAAAGCACACTGTGGTTTCCCATCAAATTTGTACGCGACAGTACTTAACAAGCCATGCTTGGAGATAACTGGTTTGTCTCCAACGTGGTATAAAAGAAAACATCCAGTACCGTATATATTCTTTGCTCGTCCTGGAGTAAACCCTTGCTGTCCTACAAGTGCGGCCGATTGATCTCCAAGACAACCAATAATAGGAAATCCTGCCAACAAACCACTCGCAATAGATCCATACTTCTTCGCATCAGCAGATCGTACAATCTCTGGAGAGCAAAGATGTTTTCTCTGCAAGTGAAAGAAAACAAGCATCAATTTGTCATACTCCAACAAGTCTGTATTCATCAACATCGTGCTCGAAGCATTCGATACATCTGCAACAAACATATTCTTCTTCAGACCACCATTGAGTTTATACACCAACCACGTATCAATAGTTGCGAAAGCAAGTTTACCACGAGCATATGCGTCACGACTTTACCGACGTTCTGAATTAACCAGATCAATTTTCCTGCAGTCGGATAAGTAGTAAGTGGTAATCTACAACGTATTTGTAAGATGTCTGCTCATTAGCGGGGTTTCAATTGTCGAACGCGAGCTTGTGTACGAGTGTCTGTCCAGACAATTGCGTTATATAATGGCTCGCCAGTATCTTTATCCCATACTATAGTTGTCTCTCGTTGATTTGTAGTACTAACTGCCTTGATTTGGTTTGTATG
>Ga0247809_1001395_pt1 | contig 10897 bp, 9 predicted proteins | sample UWRJL104311B1_FD_180951 | JGI IMG/M metagenome (GOLD analysis project Ga0247809, IMG submission 180951) | Plant litter microbial communities from Arlington Agricultural Research Station in Wisconsin, United States - UWRJ-L104-311B-1 | ecosystem: Environmental > Terrestrial > Plant litter >...
ATCGCTTCTTCGACGTCCATGCTGGTCAGGTTGCGGGTGAACATGGCGGTCGGGCGCAGGTTGGATTCGCCGTTGGAGAACACCGGGAACTCCACAGGGAATCCACCGGCCTCGATCACCCCACGCTTGACGTGCTCCGCGATCTGGCGGAAGTGCGCGTTGCACGGGGTCAGTTCCGACCAGGTGTTGCAGATGCCGATGATTGGCTTGCCCTGGAACTGGTGGTCGGCGATGCCCTGATTCTTCATCCAGCTGCGGTACATGAAGCCGTTCTTGTCGGCGGTGCCAAACCATTGGGCGGAGCGCAGGGTGGGTTTCTTATCAGACATGATCGATTCTCTTATTGTATGACTATTCTGTTAAATCTACGGCCTAACATAAGCGCAAATTCGGCTGTTTGGAAGTGTTGTTGAGCAAATAGTAATACTATATAGTCATTTTCAACGGAGGGATGGTCCTGGCAGATTTTCTGCGAGAGGCGGCCCCCGAGGTTCTATAACAACAACAATCGGAGACCGAACTCATGAGCCAGGAACTGCGGCTTATTCGTCGCATCACACTCAAACTGATTCCCTTCCTGATCCTGCTGTACCTGATCGCCTATGTGGATCGCTCCGCCGTAGGCTTCGCCAAGCTGCACATGGGTGCCGACATCGGCCTCGGTGACGCGGCTTACGGCCTGGGTGCCGGGCTGTTCTTCATTGGTTATTTCCTGTTTGAAATCCCCAGCAACCTGATGCTCGACCGTTTCGGTGCGCGACGCTGGTTTGCGCGGATCATGGTCACCTGGGGCGCCATCACTATCGGCATGGCCTTCGTTCAGGGGCCTAACAGCTTCTATGTGATGCGCTTTTTGCTGGGTGCGGCGGAAGCCGGATTCTTCCCGGGCGTTCTGTACTACATCACCCAGTGGTTCCCGATTCGCCATCGCGGCAAGATCCTCGGGCTGTTCATCCTCTCCCAACCCATCGCGATGATGATCACCGGTCCGGTGTCCGGCGGCTTGCTCGGCATGGACGGCACCCTCGGTTTGCACGGCTGGCAGTGGCTGTTCATCGTCATCGGTATGCCAGCAATCCTGCTGACCTGGCCGGTGTTGCGTTTCCTGCCTGACGGCCCGCAACAGGTGAAATGGATGAGCCAGGCGGAAAAGGACTGGTTGTCCGGCGAGCTGAATAAGGACGTTGCGCAATACGGCCAGACCCGCCACGGCAATCCGCTGCATGCGCTCAAAGACAAGCGAGTTTTGCTGCTGGCACTGTTTTACCTGCCGGTGACGTTGAGCATTTATGGCTTGGGTTTGTGGTTGCCGACGCTGATCAAACAGTTTGGCGGCACCGATCTGGTAACTGGTTTCGTATCAGCGGTGCCGTACATTTTCGGGATCGTCGGTTTGTTGATCATTCCGCGCAGTTCAGACCGCTTGAATGACCGTTACGGTCACCTTGCCGTGCTGTATGTGCTGGGTGCCATTGGCCTGTTCCTCAGTGCCTGGCTAACGGTGCCGGTGTTGCAACTGGCAGCGCTTTGTCTGGTGGCGTTCGCCCTGTTTTCCTGCACCGCCGTGTTCTGGACCTTGCCGGGTCGGTTCTTCGCCGGGGCCAGTGCGGCAGCCGGCATCGCCTTGATCAATTCGGTGGGCAACCTCGGCGGATACATCGGTCCGTTCGTGATCGGCGCGCTGAAGGAATACACCGGCAACCTCGCATCGGGGCTGTATTTCTTGTCCGGCGTGATGGTGTTCGGGCTGCTGTTGACGGGCGTGGTTTATCGGTTGCTGGAGCGCAAGCATGTGCTGCCGGCTGAGCAGTTTGCGGCCAGTGCGCGTGGCGCCACCCGTACCTGAATCACAGGGCTAACACCGATCACTGTAGGAGTGAGCCTGCTCGCGATAGCGGAGTATCAGTCGCCATCAATGTTGAATGTGATGGCCTCATCGCGAGCAGGCTCACTCCTACAGTGTGGTTGGTGGTGTTTTGAATAAACAGGAGAAAATCATGCGTTTGGTTCAATTCGAATTGAGTAACGGCGAGCGTCGCGTTGGCGTCGTCGAGGACGGTCTGGTACGTGAAGTGCAGCGCGCGCATACCGTTCGTGACCTGGCATTAGCGGCGATCGAGGCGGGCACGAATCTGCAGCAGCAGGTGAAAGCCCTGGGCCTGGGCATCAGCCATGACTATGCCGAACTGCTGGCGGCGTTGCGCATCCTGCCGCCACTGGATCATCCAGACCCGGCGCACATGCTGGTCAGCGGTACCGGCCTGACCCACTTGGGCAGTGCCTCGGCCCGGGACAAGATGCATCAACACGCCGGTGACGAAGCGGCAATGACCGACACCATGCGCATTTTCAAATGGGGCGTGGAGGGCGGCACACCGGCAACAGGGCAGGTCGGCGTACAGCCGGAATGGTTCTACAAGGGCGATGGCAGCATCGTCGTTCGACCGGGCAAGCCGTTCCCGCTGCCGCCATTCGCCGAAGACGCCGGCGAAGAACCCGAGCTCAGCGGCCTCTACGTCATTGGTCATGATGGCAAGCCTTATCGCCTCGGTTATGCAGTCGGCAACGAGTTCTCCGATCACGTCATGGAGCGTAAAAACTACCTGTACCTGGCCCACTCCAAACTGCGCAGTTGCAGCTACGGCCCGGAACTTCGGGTCGGCGAACTGCCGCAACACCTGGCCGGCACCAGCCGCATCCTGCGTGACGGTGAAGTGTTGTGGCAAAACGAATTTCTCAGCGGCGAGGCCAACATGTGCCACAGCCTGGAAAACCTCGAGTACCACCACTTCAAGTACAGCCAGTTCCTGCGCCCTGGGGATGTGCACATTCATTTCTTCGGCACCGCGACCTTGTCATTCGCCGATGGCGTGCGCACCCAACCGGGTGATATTTTCGAGATCAGCCAGGCCGAGTTCGGCGCACCGTTGATCAACGGCATTGCGCCAGCTGAAGCGGCGTTCGTACCTGGTACCGTCGGCACCCTATAAGGAGACATGCATGACTCAGATTCTTGGACACAACTACATCGGTGGTCAGCGCAGCGCAGCCGGCTCGCTCAAACTGCAGAGCGTTGACGCCAGCACCGGCGAAGTGTTGCCGCACGATTTCTTCCAGGCAACCCCGCAAGAAGTCGAGGCCGCTGCCAAGGCCGCCGCTGCCGCTTACCCGGCCTATCGCAGCTTGAGTGCGGAACGCCGTGCACAGTTTCTCGATGCCATTGCTGATGAGCTGGACGCGTTGGGTGACGAGTTCGTTGCCGTGGTCTGCCGCGAAACCGCGCTGCCCGCCGGGCGCATTCAAGGCGAACGCGGCCGCACCAGCGGTCAGATGCGCCTGTTCGCCAAAGTGCTGCGTCGCGGTGACTTCTATGGTGCGCGCATTGATCGGGCGCTACCGGAACGCACGCCGCTGCCGCGTCCGGACTTGCGCCAATACCGCATCGGCCTCGGCCCGGTGGCCGTGTTTGGCGCCAGCAACTTCCCCCTGGCGTTCTCAACGGCCGGCGGCGACACCGCCTCGGCCCTGGCGGCCGGTTGCCCGGTGGTGTTCAAGGCTCACGGTGGTCACATGGCCACGGCCGAATGGGTGGCTGACGCGATCCTGCGGGCAGCGGAAAAAACCGGCATGCCGGCCGGTGTGTTCAACATGATTTACGGTGGCGGCGTCGGCGAGGCGCTGGTCAAGCACCCGGCGATTCTGGCTGTTGGTTTTACCGGTTCGCTGAAGGGCGGTCGCGCCTTGTGCGACATGGCCGCGGCACGTGCACAGCCGATCCCGGTGTTCGCCGAAATGTCGAGCATCAACCCGGTGATCGTGTTGCCGAACGCGTTGCAGAACCGTGCTGAAACGGTCGCCCGCGACCTCACCGCGTCGGTGGTCCAGGGCTGTGGTCAGTTCTGCACCAATCCCGGGCTGGTGATCGGGATTCGTTCAGCGCAGTTCAGCGCGTTTGTGCAGCAAGTTGCCGGGTTGATCAACGATCAGCCGGCGCAAACCATGCTCAACGCCGGGACCTTGAGCAGCTACGGCAAAGGCCTGGAAAAACTCCTCGCGCATCCCGGCATCACGCATCTGGCCGGCAACGCGCAACAGGGTAATCAGGCTCAACCACAGTTGTTCAAGGCTGACGTCAGCCTGTTACTCAACGGCGATGAAGTCTTGCAGGAAGAAGTGTTCGGCCCGACCACTGTGGTGGTGGAAGTGGCTGATCAGGCGCAACTCACGGCGGCGTTGAACGGCCTGCATGGCCAGCTGACGGCGACGATCATTGGTGACCCGGCGGACTTCGAACAGTTCGGCGAATTGACGGCTTTGCTGGAGCAAAAGGTCGGGCGGATTCTGCTCAATGGTTATCCGACCGGCGTGGAAGTCTGCGATTCGATGGTCCACGGTGGGCCGTACCCCGCGACCTCAGATGCGCGCGGTACGTCGGTGGGCACCTTGGCGATAGACCGTTTCCTGCGCCCGGTGTGCTTCCAGAACTACCCGGACAATCTGCTGCCGGACGCATTGAAGAATAGTAATCCGCTGCGCATACAGCGCTTGGTGGATGGACAGCCGTCGCGCGAAGCTTTCTAACGGATAAACGCTGACCCCTGTGGGAGCGAGCCTGCTCGCGATAGCGGACTAACAGTCAACATGGATGTTGAATTTTAGGTCGCCATCGCGAGCAGGCTCACTCCCACATAGGTTTTGTGTTGTATGGGCGTTTTGTGGTCAGCACTGGGCCACCCGCACATTGAGGTATCATTGCATCTTTCCCATTCAAAGATTGATTGCCATGACTACCGAAGCCGATACCTTGCTCAACACCCTCGAACACTGCGACATGGTGGAAATCGACGGGTTGCACGCGTTCGAATTCTCCCTCGATGAAGACGACAACCTGCACATCGAATGCATGGATGGGCGAGCGGCCAAGCACTGGGAGTTCACCCCGGCGCAGATTCAGGCAGCCACCTTCGACTCCACTCTGCAAAGCTGGGTGATCACCGGCGATTCCGGCGAACATCGTCTGGTGTGCCTGACCGCTATCGGTGGTCATGACGACGAGGACGATGAGCCTGAGAATGCGTAATCTCTGGCCGCTGTTGATCGCCGGTAGTGTTGGCGCGATGGGCATTCAGTCTGTCTCGGCCGATGATTACCAATTGCTGGTGGGTTCCTACACGGCGGGTCGGAGTCAGGGGATCTATCGCCTGAACTTCGACAGTTCGACCGGGCAGATCAACGCCAAGCCACTGCAAGTGGTCGTAAGCGAAAATCCGTCCTGGCTGACTGTGTCCAAGGATCAGCGTTACCTGTTCGTGGTCAATGAAAACGGCCCGGGGCAGAAAGATCCGGTCGGGCGCGTCAGCAGTTATGCAATTGATTCCAAGACCCATGAGCTGAGCCTGATCAATCAGGTCCAGAGCCTGGGCAATGAACCAACGCATTCGAGCCTCAGCGGCGATGGTCGGCATCTGTTCGTCAGCAACTATTCGGTGGCTGAAGATCCGGGCGGCACCCTCGCGGTGTTGCCGGTGGGTGCTGATGGCAAACTTGAAAATGTGGTGCAGATGAGCAGTCATCCAGCGAGTCGGGTCAATCCTGAGCGGCAGATGTCGGCGCACGTGCATTCGACGGTCTCCTCACCGGACGGCCGCTATGTGTTCTCCAATGATTTGGGAGCAGACAAGGTCTTTGTCTATCGCTTCGATTCTAACGCCAACCCGGACCTGCCATTGACACCCGTCACACCGGCGTCCGTGCAGTTGCCGCCAGGCAGTGGACCGCGTCATTTGCTGTTCAGCGCCGACGGCAAACATGCCTGGCTGACCATGGAAATGAGCGCGCAGGTGGCCGTGTTTGATTACAAGGACGGCACACTTGAACAAACGCAAATGGTCGACCTGGCGGCGAGCCAGGCCACTTCCGGTAAAGCGGCGGCAGCACTGCATGCGTCGGCGGATGGCAAGTTCCTCTACGTCAGCAACCGTGGTACCGCCAATCAATTGCTGGTGTTTGCCATCGACCCTGCGACCGGTCACCTCAAGGAACTGCAGCGACGTTCAGTGGACGGCGAGCACCCACGCGAGTTCAGCCTCGATCCCAGTGGAAAATTCGTGTTGATTGCCAACCAGAAGAGCAACCAGGTTGTAGTCGTCGAACGTGACGCCAAGACCGGTCTGCTGGGTAAAACCGTGCAGAAACTACCGATGGACGCGCCGAGCGACCTCAGGTTTCTGCTGCGTCAATAGGCCGCAGGCCCCGGTTGATGGGGCCTGCATCCTTGTATTAATGACGCTGATATTTGCTAATGCTACAAAGCATTTCAGGACGCGGACCCTCGACGGTTAAGTTTGCTTCACGGCCCCACCGGGCAAGCAAGCCAACTGAATGCGAGGAATACCGCCATGAACTTCAACCTCTTCTCTGTCATCGCTGCTTCTGCCATCTCCGCCTCCGTTGCGCTGCCAGCCAGTGCCAACGTCGAAATCAGCGACAAAAAATCCCACGCCCAGAGCTACACCCAGAAATACCTGCAACAGAGCGCCAAGTTCTACGCCGCCCTGGATCACAAAACCCAAGCCTGACATTCATACCCTGCACCTTTTATGCAGGAGCGAAGTCACTTGCGTCGATCAAGCTGAAAAGCTTCGAGAAACCTGAGTGATGTCGCTCCTGCATAACGCGTTTACGACAGCATCACATTGCCATCCCTGTACGCCTTGATATCACCAGGCCGCGAGTTTAGATTTGCCGCTCGGTTTTTGATTTCAATTCTAATAACAAGGATCGACAACATGACGATGCGCTTGGCAGTGGTTCTTCTTTTTCTGTATTCCACCCCCATACTTTCGGATGTCCAGCCCATTCCAGACGAGCCGGACGCAGCCCGCGAGCGCATGATGAGTTTTATCGAAGACTGAAATAGACAGGCTTAATGATCAACGAAGCTGATGGTCACTATGGATAACCCTGAGTGGTTACCTCAGCTTTTTTGATTGATTCTGTGGGCATCGAAACATGCCCGCGGAGAACATCATGGCCAGCTCAATCCTCACTTCTGCCAAACACGGCGCCTACCTGGCCGCAGTGGTGGGGGCATGAAAGGGCGCAGACTTTGGGTGATTGCGTTCCTGTCTTTCATCACCAACGGTTCTTCGTTGCTGGGTATCGGGCAGGGTTCGGCGGGCTCCGTGGCTCGTGCTATCGAAGCTAATCACAGCATCGCACGGAATATTGAAACGCAGAAGGCGCTGGGGTTGCTGGCGGGCAATCCACCCCTGAAACGCCAAGTCGACTTCTTTGGGCCGTTCCAGGTGGATTGCTCGGTGTTGCAGATGTGTGAAGTGTTTGCCTGATGCATCGCGCGACGCACCTTTGTAGCAGCTGGCGAAGCCTGCGTCCGACTGCGCAGCAGTCGTAAATCCCGCTTGCCCGATTTGTCTGATACACCGCATGTGCTGATTTTGCGACTGCTGCGCAGTCGGACGCAGGCTTCGCCAGCTGCTACAGGGATCGGTGCAGTTACTTCTTCATTACGCCAGTAAACAAATCCGATTCCAGAAACCGCTGCAACCAGTCCTGCAACCGCACATAAGGCGTCTGCGCAAACCACTCGCGATCCACATGCGCAAACTGCCGCACGAACGGCATCAGCGCTATATCCGCCAGGCTTGGATGCGTCGCCAGCAAGTAATCGCGTCCTTCCAGTAACTCTTCAAGCTGGCGCAAAAACTCCTCGCCTTCAGCCCGATAAACCTCCATCGGCTGCTCGGGATAACGTTCCGCGTATTTGTAGCGATTCAGGTGCACTTTGAAGGTCAGATCGTTCGACTCGATCAGGGCCGCGATGTGCGCTTGTCCGGCGGGATCATCCTTGAGCAACCAGTCCTGCGGGTCATTTTGTGCCAACGCCCACTGCATGATTGCCAGGCTTTCATCAATCACCCCGCCATCAGCGCACAGCACCGGCACCGTGCCTTTGCTCGACAACGCCAGCATCTCTGCGGGTTTGGCCTTGAGGCTGACTTCGACGATGTTTACCGGCACACCGGAGTAACGCAGCGCCATCCGCGCACGCATGGCATACGGGCAGCGGCGGAAAGAATACAACGTATTCATTTCACCTCCAGGGTACTCAGGCCATTGCCTTGGCGACGAACCTGAATCTGCACCGGAATCCGTTCATGCATTTCCTGCACATGGGAAATCACCGCCACTTTGCGGCCCTGAGCTTGCAGGCCGTCCAGTGCGTCCATAGCCAGTTGCAGGGATTCCGGATCGAGGCTGCCGAAGCCCTCGTCGATGAACAGCGATTCGATTTTCAGCGTGCTCGACGCCATTGATGCCAAGCCCAGGGCCAGCGCCAGTGACACCAGGAACGTTTCGCCGCCCGACAACGAATGCACCGAACGCAGCTCATCGCCCATCTCGGTGTCCATCACCAATAGCCCCAGCATGCTGCCGCCACGTTTCAGACGATAGCGGCGCACCAATTGCCGCAACTGCACGTTGGCGTGATGCACCAACAGGTCGAGGTTGTAGGCCTGGGCGATCTTGCGGAAGGTGTCGCCGGTAGCCGAACCAATCAAAGCACTCAAACGCGCCCAGCGCTGGTACTCGGTGTAGGCGTCGGCGATCTGCTGGGCCAAGGCCTGATTGGCATTCTGCCGGCGCTGATCTTCTGCCTGTTCGGCGCGAAGCTCGGCGCAACGGTGTTCGCTGGCGGCAAACAGGCTTTGCAGTTCGGTCAGCGCGCAGGCCAGTTGTTCGGCATCGAGATGGCCGTTGTGCTGCGCCTGGTGACTTAGCAGGCGCTTGTCCCGCTCCTGCAACAGAACTTTGGCCTGTTCGATGGCTTTTTCGCTGTGTTGCAGTTGCTGGCGCAGTTCGCTGAGCTGTTGATCGTCGACACTCAGCAACGCGTCCAGACCACCGTCATCCAGCTCCGGATGCTGCGCGCGCCAATCGGCGATCTTGCTGCTCAGCTCGCGGTCTTCGGTTTCCAGTGCCTGCGAGCGTTCCTGCCGGGCCTTGAGTTCGGCTGCCAGTTGCACCAGGCCCGTGCGTACGGTTTGCAGTTCCTGATTGGCCGTCACTTCGGCCGTGCGTGCCTGTTCGACGGCGCGATCGAGTTGCTGCTGCCATTGCTCGGCGCTGGTGTGTTCGCCCAACAAATGAGCCAGGGTTTGCTGACAGGCTTGCTGTTGCTCGGCGAGGGCATCGAACTGCTGTCGGGCGGCTTCCTGTTGCTGAACGCGAGTCAGTTGGCGGTCCTGCTCTTTCTCCAGCGCCTGCTGACGTTGCAGCTGGTCGCCAAATTCATCGCGTTGCTGATCGAGTTGCTCCAAACGCTGGGCAATCTGCCGGTCGAGCTGCATGAACGTCGCGGCGGGCTCGTTGCGCAAAGCCTCCAGCGTTTCGCTCGGGAGCAGGCTGCTGAACGCGGTCAGTTCGTCATTCAGACGCTGGCGATCGCTGCTCAACTCGCGTTGCTGATTGGTCAGGTGCTGCGTCGCTTGCTGGCTTGCGGTTTCGGCACTGCGCAGTTGTTGCTGAAGGCGCGCGGCGTCCTGTTGCAAGCTCAGCAGGGCAGTTTGCCGCAGTTCGTCCTGAGTGATGCTTTGGTTCAACTGGCTGTTTTGCTGCGCGAGCCAGGCATCGCGTTTGTTCGCGTCCTGAGCCATTAACTGCGTTGACAACGGATGCGCTTCGAGGCTTGGCGTCAAGGCTTGTTGCTGGACGGCAAGCTGCTCTTGCTGCTGTAACAGCTCTTTTTGTTGAGCGATCAAGCCGCCGACTTCTGCGCGCAGGTCAGTGAGTTTTTCCTTCAACTGGTCGACGGTTTTCTGCGCGTTGGCTTGCTCGCTTTCATCATGGCGACCGAGGCTTTGCAACAGCGCTTCGGGCTGATGATAAGGATGATCAGGGCTGCCGCAAACCGGACACGGCTGATCGTCCTGTAACTGCTCACGCAATTCTTCGACGCTGGCGCTGCGGGCCAGACGCTGACGCTCCAGCAGTTCGCGGGTGACGATCAGGGTCTGTTCGGCGACGGTGAGTTCGTTTTTGGTGTTCACACCGTCCTGGGTCAGGCGCTCCCGTTCTAGCTGAACGGTCAGCTGACGTTGTTGAAGCTCCGCACTGCGGGTGTCCAGTTCTCGCTGGCTGGCCCATAGCCGTGTCAGTTCTTCGAAAGCCCGTAGTTGCTTGCGGTTGTCTTGCAAAAGATTACCGAGTAACTGGATCTGTTCAGCCACGGCTTCGGGTTCAGCGCCAGCCTCTTTGTAGAGCACTTCCAGCTGCTGTTTTTGTGCAGCCAATTCTTCGGCTGCGCCTGTTGCGCTTTGCTCCAGAGCCGCCAGTTCGCCCTGGCCCTTGTTCAACCGATTACCGATCAACATCAGTTGTTGCAGGCGATCACGATAGGCGTTCCACGCCTCGCTCAGCGGCGCCAGAGGCTTGCTGTGTTCAAGCTCCCCGGCGATGCGTTGCAGGCGTTCGGCTACCATTTTTTGCTGATCAAGCAGACCTTGAATGGTGCTTTGACCCTGAGTGCAGGCCAGTTCGGCTTGCTGCTTCAGATCGGCGCTGAGGCCGGTGTCCTTGACCAGGCGGGCGAGGGTGCTTTGTGCTTCAAAAGCCTGGCGCAGCAATGGCGCACTGTGGGTGTGCTGGTTTTGCGCTTCGGTCAACGCGCTGTGGGCGCTGCTCAGGCTGTGTTCGAGTTGAGTCTGGCGCTCGCTGAGTTCCTGGTGCTGTTGTGTGTGCAGCTGAATCTGCGAGGCCAGCGGCGTGAGTTGTGCGGTGAGTTCGGTTTTGCGGGCGAACTGGTGCCGTTGCGGGGCCAACTTCTCCAGGCGCGTCAGCTTCAGGCGTTCACCGACCAGACTGTCCCAATGCTGCT
>Ga0247809_1001397_pt1 | contig 10893 bp, 7 predicted proteins | sample UWRJL104311B1_FD_180951 | JGI IMG/M metagenome (GOLD analysis project Ga0247809, IMG submission 180951) | Plant litter microbial communities from Arlington Agricultural Research Station in Wisconsin, United States - UWRJ-L104-311B-1 | ecosystem: Environmental > Terrestrial > Plant litter >...
GCGCAACACTGTCCTAAAGTCGACACTCTCCCTGATACGGTTTTCTTTTCAGCGTTGGGGGTTAGATGAAGCCTCCTATAATATCAGTCTATGTGGACAGTAGCAAGTATTATGACGAATGAGCTGCTGATAATATACTTTTTAAGAAAAATTCGGAACGAGGAGAACTTGGAATGGAGAGACAAGTGTTCTAGTGGTTGAGGAATACGATATGTTACGAAACCTGCAGAGTGCAATGCTCATTGTAGAATATCAATAATCCGTCTCTCACCGGCCAATTGTTTCCAAAGATGTTACTTTCATAACGAATGGCTGTTAAAAGGTGACATTATTCATTCCTCGAAACTATGGAAGCGTTCATGTGCTAGCATCGCAAACCCAGGTAACGAGGCCCCACACTTACCACATCTTTCCAGACCATCACTCTCTTCATCGTCGTCGTCCCATTGTGCATTGTCCTCAACTGTATTCTGCGTAGGATATAACATATCCTCAGAGCCTTCCATGAGCTCCATAGCGTCATCGCCAGCACTTGGCTCAGCTTGATATTGCAGCTCTTTCTCCGGCACTGGATCCGGAGGAACATCTTTATCCTCAATTTTCCACTCTTTCAGAACTTTCTCTTGCCGCTTGAACATCTTGCCGATGTCTCGACCACTACTCCCACTATCTTCACTGGCTGCTTCTACCAGATTGGTGACACAAATATTCAGAAGGCTTAGGTTCCACCCTGTTTGAGGATGCAGTCGTCGAAAAAGTGGAACGAGCGCTTCTTGGACTAACCTTTCGACCACAGCAGCTATATCGTCCTTCAGATTGAAGACGAAAGCTGGTAGTGGCATTGACCTCGATATCCTATTGAAACTTCGTGTTCTCGTTCCATCTGCATTCAAAGCTAATCGTGGCCTCGTAGAAAGACGAACAACTTTTGGATAAGCTATCCATCTTTTAATGCTACCTGACTCGGGATCCTCATCATCCTCTAATAGGTCTGTGTGCATTCTCTTAACCAAACTTGTGGCTAGGATTTGCATCTCTTTTAGCACCTGAGGCATCGCATCGAGGCGGATGTACGAATCCTCAATACTAATCTGCATTGGAACTCGCCTCATTTGTTGGACTTCAGTATCATCTACACCGTTAATTAAGTTCCATACCTTGTCCCCAATACCACGCTCCATTCCAGGCCCACCAAGTATCTGCTCAAGTGCCTTCGCACTCATATCAGGGAAGAGTCGCACATCTTTGACTGTTACTGAATCCGTTGTCCACTCATGCGTTGATTCCATTCCATGATTAGCAGCTCGTGACAGCACATAATTCCGAACTACGTAAATGATGGGTTAGCATAGCTTCATTGAGTCGCAGTAAGACAAACAGTAGAAAAGCTCCGACTCGCAACTTGCAAGGGTAGATAGGGGAAGAAGCGCTGATATTAAATGGGTTACATTGCAAAATGTACCTACTTCGCTGCGCCATCTTGAACCCGATACCAGGGATCTTTCCAATTTCATGGCTGTCAATGAATCGCGTCACATTGCTTTCCAGCTCACTTTCGACATTCTTACAACCATAGCCACTGTCTGCTACGTATGGTGGCAGAAGCGTCGTTTGTCCTCTAGGCTTGTTCAAATTCCCGACTAGCTTAGAGACGAGTTTGTTAGTTGATATGCCAACTGTTGCCGTGTAGCCTTTTTCTTCTTCAAGGCTGGTTCTCAAGTATTGCGTAAAATGGGACCCAAGAATCAATCGAGTAGTCAAAGTGTCTTGGTGAGTCGGCGTGACCGGGGGAGGCTGTGTATCTGGTGGATATCCATGGGACGCAATCCATGATGCATCAAATTCAAACCCGACTGTTGGGTCGTCCTTTTTCAGTTGAAAGAAGGATCTAGTGAGATCGTGAGGGTTCAACAGTGCCTGATTGTAATCTACAATGTCCGACACATCCATAAAGACCTCATCAAAACCAAGTCTTTCAACCTTCCCACTCCACGTGAAAGATTCTAGGAAGTTGTAGAGGGCTTTGGACGCATCACGAAATCTTCCCAGCTCTTCCCCCAAAACTATCACAACATCTGGACATATTCTTTGGGCATCGCTGATCAATTGCAATTTGCGTAATCCCCTGCGCCTGGCTTCATAATTGCAGGTTACGATTATCTGTTTCTTGGGTGGGGTTTAGCGAGTAGCCTTGAGTGAGGGAGCTTGGAGGTTACCTGTTGCACAGCCTGTGTCCATCAGCCTTATGTTGAATACGGGGAGAAGCTGAGATTATACTCACCAAAGGTATGAATTTCAAGGCTGGATTCTCGTGCTCAAACACCGACGCGTAGAAGCAGTCGTAATCCTAGTACCCGTACTTATTAGGACATACACAACTGTACGGGGACGACACGAGGCTGAGGCAGTGCCTGTGCTGTGCTGTGCTTGCTTACGAAATGGACGATAATGCGATTATCATTTCTTTTAGGCGATATTAAGTCCATCTAGCAAGGCAGACGGAAGGAAAAGGTGATACGAAATACGAATGTCCGAGTCATGCCTTTTGGAATGCGTGCATTGTTTTGCAAGCTATTTCCATAGGGACATGTACGGAGTACGGAGATATTAACCAGAACAGAACATTGGGGGGTGCGGCTACCATGTGGTGGTACGGCGTCTAATTGTGTACCGACAGAAGCACTGTACCACCAAGAGCACGTCCAACAAGTGCACAGAGCACCGTGTTAGTAATGGAAACCTCGTATGTACAGTACAGTACAATGGAACTGTACGGGAGTAGATGCGCGCTAAATCGCGCTTAATTTCCAAGCCAAAAAGACGCCCGGGTTAAAAAAGAAACGAGATCCTGAGTGGACAGGAGCATGTTATATTACTCCTTACCTACTTACTGTGCTGTGCCCGACAGCAATAATAATAGGAATAGGGGACACAGTCCTCAGTTCCTCAGTCCTCTCCCGTGCTTCCGTCCGGTCCTGGGGACACAGCGTCAGCAGCTCTAATTCGAGGGTTCATCGCATACATACAGCAGGATCTCGCGCAGGAAACCGCTATCTCTTTCCTCCATCCTCATGGCATCCCCGGCGTTCCTTGGGGCCTCCTTCGTGCTGTACCCAAGTCCCCTCGTGGCCTCCCATATCCAATATCCAGATCAGGATGACTCCATTGTTGGTTTCTGTTGTCGCCATGATCCGCCCAATACATCGCACCTAATCGCATCCAAGTCCTTTCCATCCATAGACGTGGCCGTGTCCTTTCCGTTCCCTCGGCCGCATCCTAGGCCGGTCTCTCGATCGTATCGCTCTGCTGGCATGGTGGGGTAGATGCGGAGATAGGGAGGGGAAACGCAAACACGTCTTCCATCTTCGCAGCATGCGTACATCACTATTATTGTATAAGCGTTATTGTACTGTATGTGATTGCCATACAGGTGTGCCATCATCACTGGCCAGTAGATCTCGGTGACTGGGGATGGCCTCGCCAATGATGGCGTGCCTCAGGTGTGAGGCGACTAAATCCAGGAATTGCCGCTGATGCTGACTGACATGGTTTTGTTGCGTCAACCAACAACAGACGGGGGCTGGCCTGGCAAACACCACTCTGGAATCAATGCGGAGGAACAGCTTGATCACATCCAGGCGATTGGCGCACACAACTTACGAGCCTCCGGGGTGGCGCTGACCCAACGCGTACAATGCCAATCAAATGAGCTATTCCTAGCGATCCAGAAAGAATCCTCCCCCCGGCGCTTCCTGAAGCCACACATCAACCACTCGCAACCAACCCAGTCCATCCCAACCCTAACCATGAGTTTTTATTATTAAATACCTCTCTGCTGCTGTGCAACCGGCTCATATCTCCTCATTTGTGCCCAGCTGCTGGAAATACCACCACCCTTGCCATCGCGCTTAGTTTGTTCCATGTCCCGCCGTCTTATATCACCTACATGAGGCTTTTCCTAGGGCACCCATTCCACTACTGGACTTACCGTAGCCGGACTCTATTGCTGGCTGTCGATCAAAAAGCTTCGATTTATAGATATCTGGTACCACGCCCAGCTATCACTACATATTATTCACCTGCTTTCCTCTTTTTCCGTCATCCGCACCGTTCCATATCTCAGCAGGCCACAGTATTTCCCTAGCCTACCCTGCCTGCTTACCCATCCATTATCATACAAGAGCTTGAGCCGCCCAAGGAGGTATATTGCTACTGTCTTCACCCTTCATAGGGCAAGATATTTGTATCGAGTTTAGGATGCTTGCTCCGTGCCGGCCATATCCTTCAGCCATGTCTTTCTCTGTGCGACAATCGTCCCCTCCCAAGCGGCCGAGGTTGTCTCTCCAAATCAAAACACCTGAAGTCGCCCAAACACTCGGCAAGTCTTCGACGGCTCTCAAAGCCGATGTTGACCCTGCTTCCCCCACGGCTTTCAATACTCTTTCCAATGCCTATGCTATTGCGATTGAGAATGCATCTCCGAGGACTGCCCGGCCTCCAATGGGACTTCCTACAGCTGCGAAGCGTACTTCGCTGCGGCTTGAGACTAAATTGACACCAAACGATGGCTATGTGCTGCCATCTCAGCGTACTCAGACTCCTGGGCCATTTGCCATAACTTATCCAGACACTCCCAGCTCTGCTTTCCCAGACTCCACTCCTATAACCGCTCATCCTCAGGCCAAAGCACTTTCCTTAACTTGCACATTTACTCCTCCACAATCTGCTGGCTCCACGGACTCCTCACAACAAAAAGTCTTCACATTTGCTGCAAATACTGCGCCTAGGGGCTCAGTCAATTCTCCACGCACGCCAAGGAGAAGGGCTACTATTGGTAGTCAGTTTCAAGCTGCACCATACACCCATCCTCGTACCCTTCACAGCATTCTCCGTAATTCACCACTACCCCCACGAAGTACGATGACACCCGGCACGCCGAGCCGAATGTCCATACGTATAGCAAATCGTGCCAATAAGAAAGTTGGCTATAATGATCCCCTAACGCAAACAATCACCACCAACAAATATGTCAAATCGCATATTGATCTTCTTTCTGAAGACTCCCCTATTACGAATGACCCCGATAGTGCCATCTCAGATTCCCTAGATCAGACAATGGAATATACGGGGGATGAGACTCGGGATGGTGGCCATACACCCGGTCCCTTTGAAGAAATGCGCCGGAGAATGGCAGACAGTGACTTAGAAACACCCGCAAGACGGAAGCGCAAGCGTAGAGAGAAGAAACGCAAGTGGGAATGGACTATCACCAATGCAGATGGAACTACTGAGCCTGGACAAAAAAACGGGGTAGAGGTTGAGATGACAGATAGGACGCCTGTGACTGCTATCAAGATTGAAAAGACGCCTAATACGGCAATCTGGAGAGAGGTTTCTATTACAGACTCTGAAACATCAGAAGCTGAAGGGAGAAGGTTCTCTGTTGAAAGTGAGACTGGATCGGAGATGTCGCTTGATGATAGGCCAGGAACCTCGCAATCGCTCTGAAAATAATGTTAGTACTAGCAAAGAAATAAGAAGAAATATTCAAAATAATATAGCATCTTGAGACTCATTCGCGTATAATGCCATAAATAATGGTTCGTAGTAAAGAAGCAGAAAGTAGGTTGGGATCACTTTCAGTAAAACTAGGTAACAAGATCTCCAAAAGAGGACGATTGAAGTTTACACTAAAGAACCTAGGGTAGAAAAACACAGGCACTTATGATTGAGCGACAAAGATGTCCCTAGAAAATACAACGAGCGATTCCATAAACCCCCAACACCTACAAAATAACGCCAATTACTTCCAGGTATCATAAACCGCTTTTGCACATTCCTAGTCTGGCAACTCAAGTACCTCTCTTCTTGAAGCTACCCCCCTGCTTTGGCTGACTTCCAAAGGCACGGCGTCCAGGCGTCTTCTTGTCACGGCTCATGCTGGCTCCTAGTGTCAGGTCTACCCTTGGTGGTGCATTGAAGCCGAATCCTTTGGCGACCTTGACGAGATCTAGCTTGTGTACATCGAAGATTGTTCGCAATGAACTATGGAAGTTATTAACGACGGTTGATCTATAGGCTAGATTGACTTGGATCGGGCGATGTGTAGAACTTACTGGGATGCATAAGCCTGGAGATAACTTCGATATCCATCCTTAGCGCTCTTGTTGAGGTAGTAGTTCTGTGAAATGAGCTTCTCAAGCTGTGATTGCACGCTATGTTTGGATGTTGTCAGTCCCTGTTCAATTGAGAGCTGAAGCGGCAATGAAACAAGATGCCATAGCTAAAAGTAGGACCGAGGTAATTTACGTAGGGGGGTACTCACTTGACAATTTTCTTGGCTGGAAAGTCAAATTCAACAACAGGAACCCGAGCGGTCTTTAAGTGTGCAAGGAAGCCTACTTCAGATGGTTGAAGAAACATCAAAGAGCGGCCCTTTCCATTAGATCCACGGGCTGTACGGCCAACACGGTGGATATAGTCGCGAGGATCATCAGGTGGGTCGAACTGAACAACTATTACGGTCAAGGTTAACAGTGTTCAGGCAATGAATCGCTGGGGTATTTTTCATAAGATCGATACTAGAGATCTAAAAGAGTTTTGACAAAATGAAACTTACTCCAATCCACATCTGGAATATCGAGACCACGGGCGGCAACATCAGTGCAAATCAATGTTCCTTGTTTCGCATTACAAAATTCGAAGCTGCTCTGAAGTTAGTGAAATGTGTATCGGAATATCGATAGTACTTACAAGGTATTTGTTCTCTTTTGTTGCTTTAGCTTGCCATGGAGCTCGAGGACTGGTAGATCAATAAAGTTAAGTAGCTCAGCGTGGTATTTGACGCATGCGCAACTCGAAAAGAAGACAATGATCTTCTTCTTTAAATTTCTTTTGAGGAAAGAAAACAGCAGTAGAAACCTACACTTTTATTAGCAACTTAATGTAATTGGTTTATTAAACTTACCTTTTGTCCGAATCACACACCACATATCCTTGTTCTAAACCTTCAACTGTGCTGTGCTCCTTCTGTGCATCGACGTTGATGAACAGAGGTCCAGGTCGCAAGGATATACGAGCAAGATCCTCAACTTTAGTCGTCTGCGTGGCAGAAAACAAAAGTGTCTGGCGCTCGTCTTTTGGCAGGATCTTCACAATCTGTCTCATCTCATCCTCAAAACCAATTTCCAATATCCGATCAGCTTCGTCGATGACCAAAGCCTTCAGGTTCTTGAATACAAAACCCTCGGTGTTTTGCAAGTGATCCAATAGACGGCCAGGAGTGGCAATGAGCAGGTTGACTCCTTTGGCCAGCTTCGCAGCTTCTGCACTTCTGTTTGCTCCTCCAATTACTATTCCATATGTTTGAGAATGATATTCCATAAGCTCCCGCGCAACACCGAATATTTGGAGCGCCAATTCTCGGGTAGGAGAAACAATTATAACTCCAGTGCCGTTTCGTGGTTTGAATCTGAGGGAGGAGAGCAGTTCTACCGCAGGAATCAAAAAGGCCAATGTCTTTCCAGACCCAGTCTTTGCAGCTCCCAAAACATCTCTACCTGCGAGCAATGGTGGTATGCCTCTTCGTTGAATCTCCGTCATCGTCTCGAATTTCATGTCGTCGACAATAGCTCGCATCGTCTTATCGGAAAGGTTCAGCTCGGAGAACTTTTGCGCTTCCTCCCCAGCAGCTGGGAGTGACAAAGTCCCAACTCCATCGATTGTTTCCTCTGCCAAATCTTCATCCTCTTCATCTTCTTCTACTGTCTCATCTTCAACAGCATCTTCCTCGTCAATCTCGGATTCTATCGTTTGTTCCTGCTCAGATTTCTTCGCCTTCTTAGGCTTTTTCGAAATTATTTCAGGGGCTAAGACATCTTCTTTCTCAACTTTAGAAGAGCCGTGCTTTCTCTTGCGCTTCTTGCTCTGCAGTTCAATAGAATCCATGTTTGCTAAGTTGAGGTAGATTATTTGGTTCGGTCTGAAAAGAAAAAGGTTTTTGACGGGACGCGGGCGGGGCGGCCGCATCATATCTTCATCACATGATATGGCCCCTCCTTCCTATGACAATATTTATATCCTGTCCCTGTAACTGTATGATAAGGCTTTTACCAAAAAGAAGGAAAAAAGAAACAGAGGTGGAAAAGGAAGACGTCTAATATGATTTGAAAATAATGCAGTTCAGTGAAGAAAACATTGTGTACTCAGCCTTTTCTCGGATCAGCCTTAATAAGAGCCTCCGCCGCTCCTTCGGAATACACTTTGCTAGATCTGCTACATAAAAATGCCATTTTATGCCACAACTTCACACTTTTGAAATATGTGTTAACCTGATTGGGCGGTCGTTGGAGCTCATAAAAACCACTACGGTAGAGGGCTCGCGGTAGACAAAAAAGCGGCAGTCTTCTTACGCAATCATCCTTTCTTATATTGTTTTTCATATCTAAAAAAAGATTTCTGGCAATAAAAAAACTATAGAAAATAATTGTTGTGGTGATGAATTATGACGATGTATGGTTTTGAGGAAATTCACATCAATGATGTTGAGTAGTATCAGAAAAGTTACAAAATATAGTTTTGTTTTCCTGCGGCTTTTTTGTCTAACGTGAGGAGAGTATTCAGGGGTTAAGCGAGAGCTGTTACTTTTCTCCAAGCTCGCAACTCTAATGAAAGGTAGAAATTTGTTGGAAATTTGTTGGAAATAAGTAGAAATATAGTATATACAAGAAGTGAAAAGAGCTCCTGCAACGTTATTCATCAATCGAGTATACCGATAAAATTAAATAATGCTGTGGGTGTATCACTCGCATTATACAATAAGTATGAATATATAGTCTATGTTTGTGATATGAATTTTTTTTCTTTATGTTTGACTCTGGTATGGTATGCGATTTATTTCTTTCCTGATCTAATAAAACTAATCCCTGATGAAGGCAGTAGCGGCGTCAACCTTCTTTCCATCCCTCCACCACCCTTCCACTAAGGGCTTCCTACCTGGTTTACCGTTTCGAGGAAGCTCATTGAGGAATCTCCATTTAGTCCTTTCTTTGTATTGTTTCGCCTGCCAGTCATTGAGGTCATTTGTTGGTGATGTATTAAGTAATGGAAGAACTTCAAAAAGGGCAGGGTCATGGGCTATACAGATAAACACAGCTTCATTGGCGTCAAACTCTTTCAAATACCTTACGCTTTCGTTGGCTTTTTGGGGATCCAAGTAACCTGATCCAGAGGCTGTGCTAGCTGTATAATAAGACGATGTCCTTTTATCCTCTGGTGTAGTACCAGGATTGCAGTCTCCAAAGAGCTCGCAAGGACAAGGGACAGTGAAGTGGTCATCAAGTCCTGAACAAGAGTCTAGAGAAGCTGGAAGTGGTATATATTGTGATGGACGCTGACCAAGAGGTTAGTGTGTTTAAAGGTAGTTCGTGATAGGCAGAATATGGTGCTATCTGGACTCTTCTCGAACAGCTGAGCAGAGTAATCACAAAATATTGTCTAATGATTTGGTAGGTCCGGAACAGATATGAACTTACCAAAGTACCGGCGAAATGGCAGCTATCAGCTCCAAGTAGTATGAAAGACGTTGAAGTAGTTCGTACTAGTCCACACATATGGCCTATAGCGTGGCCAGGCACATCCAAGAGGTAGAAAGAGCCGTCCCCGAAATAATCAAAGGCATTGAATTTTCCAATCTTAAAATCAGACTCAAAATCGATTTCTTGCATTTCGTGGCCGCTGAATCATATTAGTAAAGTCTAATTTAATTTGAGTTTTTTAAGCTACCTGTAATCAGATTCCAAAAGAGCTGCATCTGGATTTGAGGGGTAACCAGGAAGCAAGTTCTTCTTGAAACCTGGTCCCACAACAATTTTGACTGGAGCTGGGAACTATCAAAGATTGTTGTTAATTGATAGATTCAAGATACGGTGATATTTACTAAGACTCGATGGTAACTTACTTTGGACATGTCCCCGATATGATCAAAATGCCAGTGACTTTTTGTTACGTATTAGTAATATTCAAGCATATAAGATTGGAAAGAGTTTCAAGAGGTCTCACCTCCAAATCACACTTTCCAAAGCACCTATATCAATATTTGCTTCTATCAGTACCTCATTCACACCCTTGTCAACCTTGAACCCTTTCACGTTTACACCATTTTCGAACCGACCAGCGGTGAGAGGAGAATAATTCCAGTAGTCCTTGCGCGCCCCGGCGTCAAAGAGGACATGTTTCCCAGAACTCTGGTTGGTGATGAGGAAAGCCATAGTTGGGCAGTTGAAACTTTCATGTCCTGGATTGACGGGTTTCAGGAAGTTTAAGGATTTTGCATAAAGTTTCAGTGTTGTGTCGAGAGCTTGCACTTTTGCGATGGATAATGATTCGGGGAAAGAAAGAGCTGGAGGTGCTTGTGGCTTCACATCTATCGAACGTACTTGTTAGACAATATATCTTCTGGCTTTGGAGATTGGTAACATTGAGAAGATTTTATGTACAAAAATTACAAGCTTAGAATGCTCCTATTCAACAAAGTTTACTGAAAACTAGCTGTGGCTCGCAATGCTTGATCCATGTGGTTGGAATGTGGAAAGAATTGTGTATACCTTTTGTAGAATTACCATTCGTTAAATCCCCATTCAACAACCCGTTGCTTGTAGGTACCTCCACTTTGTCATCTCTTGTAGCAACACTATTGATATATGTTCCGTTTGTGAGAGGTTTGGAGGCACTGTCTATCTTTTCCACGCTCGGAACGCTCGTCAGAAGCTTGAAACAGTCTGTAGCCATTCTCACATCAGCTTCTAAATCATGCCACCATATTTGAGGAAGTCTCTGGTTTGCTGCATCTGTGATCTTCTGTAAATCGGAGCCAAATTCCGGGTGCTCTAAGAA